>MDSZ01129084.1_pt1 | contig 17016 bp, 33 predicted proteins | sample 811201 | NCBI WGS metagenome assembly MDSZ01 (sample SAMN05326647, study PRJNA326480) | marine metagenome | isolation source: seawater | place: Indian Ocean: North | collected 2010
GAAAGAGAAGGTTGTCAATAACTGGACAGCTAAACGACCCGAGTGAGTATGAAGGTGGTGAATTTTGTTTTCACGAATACGGAGAGATAAAGTTAGGAGTACGAGATGTATGTATCTTTGACCCTATGCTACTCCATGAAGTAAAGCCAGTTACAAAAGGAGTTCGACACAGTATGGTGAGTTGGTTTTATGCGCTTGATTAAAAATTTACTTTCTACAAAGCAATGCAAAGATATAATTCATAGTATAAGAGAGCCATATCGTAGACAAGACAGATTAGAATGTACAAATTACAGACTACCTATTGAATTATATGAGTCTATGAATAGTAAATATCCTACAATAAATTGGAAAGGTGCAGTACAAATCTATAATAAAGATGATTATTTTGAACCTCATAGAGATACTGTTGGATATCCTAACTACAGAATCTTAAGTATGACAGTATGTTTGAATGATGAGTATAAAGGCGGAAAGTTTTTTATTGATAGCGAGAAGATAACACTAGAGATAGGAGATGCAGTGGTATTTAAACCAAGAGAGATACATTGGGTAACACCAGTAACGAAAGGTACTAGATACTCTTTAGCTATGTGGGGTTACGAATGATTCCCTTCGAGCAGTTAATACCAATGCCTGTAGAAAGGTTTAAAGACGAGTTCCAAAACAAAAAGTGGTTTATTCAAAAGAGAGACGATGGTCGATTCAGAGAACACTTTAGTTGGAAGGAGTTTGACCAATATATGAACTCTTACGGATTGAACGGGCATCAACGAATGCCTCAGTGCCAAATCGTAGGAGATAAGAAATACTGTCATAAGAAGGCAGAAAAGAAACTAACAAAAGAACAGATTTATGAACATTGGAAGAATGGAGATAGTTTCATTCTTACTTTGTGTGAGTTTTTAAACAAAACGATGTGGCAACAGTGTGTAGAGTTTGAAAAACACTTTGGTAGAGGACAGGCAAATATTTATTGCTCTAGTCAAAAAGATGCCAAGTGCTTTCCTACCCATGCTGATACCACAGAGAACTTTTTGTTTCATGTTCGTGGCAAGATTCGTTGGTATATCATGAACGAATACGAGTGGGATTGTCCACCTGAAGACGCGACAGTACAAAAAGTAGTAGACTTAGATGATGGGGATTTATTATACCTGCCATCGAAGTTGTATCATAGGGTAGATACCCTAGGGCCGAGAATTTCAATCTCCTTTCATTTTCATACTCATGGAGATAGCAAAAGAGAAGATTGGATTGACTGGCTAGGAGACATAAATGGCTGACGAGCGATTTAGTGGCGATATGTCGAGGAACGAAGTTGAAATAGACCTTAACAAGTTTATGGAGATGATTCAAGAAAATAACGAGCTCAAACAAAAGATATTTGAGTTGGAACATAATGACCAAGTTAATCCATGGCAAAGATGGATTCATTTATCAGCAATGATAGACGCTTGGAGAATATTTCCAAGAGCATTTCTTTCAGTTTATATTTTCTTACTTTACTATGCAACAATGTGGTTTATGGATTTACCAGACCCAACACTTGAGCAATCAGGACTAATTTCTATTATAGTTGGTGCTGGTGCAGCATGGTTTGGCTTGTACGCAGGTACCGCAAAAGATAAGATAAACAGTAAGTAATTGTTAAACGAACTCAAAAATAGTTCTTGACACGACTTCAAAATATTGCTATAATATGTATATAAAATGAAAGTAGAACTTTAATAGTTCAATTTTTAAGGGCTACTAGGTAGTGAACGAAGATAGGAGAAACGACCCGTCTATACTTACCCAGCGTGTGAACGCTAGACAAGTTAATAACACATCAAGAGAAGAAGATAAGACTGTCGTCCTGTTAACGTAGCTGTCCAGACAGAGAATGTATCTAGTAGCCCGCCTTTTTAATTATGGATAAAGTAGAATTTTTAGCAAACAACGTAGAAGCAGACGGAAAACGTGTGTATGAAGTAGACGGCATGAGAGTAGTCTTTCCAACTGATTGGGACGACGATAAGCGTGCAGAATATATCGAAAAAGCAAGGAATGACCTATTGCTTCGCAGACGTTTGCGCATGATAAAGAAAGATGGAACTAAATCATTACTGAGGGCATTTAGACAGAACACATGAATATAGAAGGTGCAAGAGATGTCTTAATGGGTGTTATGCAAGATAGCACTCCAATAGAGCATAGAGATGTTCTCCGTAACAATTTAGAACAACAACGAGTACAAGTTGAAGAAGAAATCATGGTACTCGAGGGCAAGTTAGCTTTGAAAAAAGAGTATCTTGCAAAAATAGAAGGTGGCATTGACGTACTGGACGAACTAAAGTGATAGATATAGATTACAAGTTCAACGAGGACAAGACGCTTACACTTCTAAAAGAGTATATAGACAAAACCTATTCCGCCCACTATGCTCGTGGACAATTCCAAGCAACTGATGTAATTATTGATGCGGGTCACGGAGAGGGATTCTGCATAGGAAATATTATAAAGTATGCTCAGCGATATGGACACAAGAACGGAAAAAATCCTGCTGACTTATTAAAGATTATGCACTATGCTATAATTCTTTATGGAGCGGAAATTTTAGACGGAGAAACTTATGGCGGGTAGAGGCGTAAAAGCAAAATCGCATGAAAAATTAGACGACGCGAATGTACAAAGAGTAATAGAACTTCTTGGCGGTGATGAACCGATAACCAAGAAAGAGGCTTGCGAAATTCTGAACATCAGGTATAACACGACCAGACTTCAGAGAATCATTGATGAACACAATGAGGTTTGGGAGTATAAAGAAAAACGTAGAAGCCAAAACAGAGGTAAGGGAGCGACTAGAGACGAGATAAAAACAGTTATCGAGTACTATTTAGATGGAGATAATATTTCCGAAATAGCTACTAGAATTTATCGTTCGAACTCCTTCGTAAAAGCTATTATTCAAAGAGTAGGTGTACCTGAAAAATTATCAAAGGAAGAACACTCCAAGTGCTATAGGCACAAGTATCAAATGCTACCTGAACAGTGCGTATCTGATACTTTCGAAGTGGGTGAGAAAGTTTGGTCAGTAAAGGACAACGCTATCGCAGAAATAAAGAGAGAAATGACAGTAGAGTATATGAACTCATGTCCTGGCTACATAAAGCCCGTAACTAATTACGAGGAAAAGTATGGAGCTAAAGGTTACTCTCTATATGTTCTTACACCGATAGATACCTCTAACACCTTATTTCCTTGGGTAGATGGCAGAAGAGTAGGATATCATTCCTTCGGATTGGCTTATGATATAGGAAGTCTTAAGCATTTGGAGGAATATGGAGTTAACATCACTTAACATAGCGATTGCCTTTTGGGGCAGCACTTGGTTGATGGCACAACTTATGGTTTTTATACCTAGCATGACTTTATTAGGTATGCTAGACAAAGACCATTTATCTTACAGATACTGGTTTTTTACATGGTTAATATTTGGGATTGGAAGTTTTATATTTGCTCCTGTCTTTGTACTCGTTATATTATCAGATAAATATAAAGAGGTTTTCATAAATAGTTATGTAAAATCATTGATGGAGAAAGTATGAGAACAGCAATCCTAAAGGCTCTTCATAAAAAATATGAAGGTGTTATAGCAGAAGCAGAAGCAAACATTGAAGTATATCTTCGAAACCCAGCGGGTATAGGGGAACACCCTGACATCATTGCAGCGGTTGATGGGCAATTTCAAATGATTGCAGAAGCAAAAGAGAAGTTAGAGCTTCTTGGAGAATTTAAGTAATGAGCGAAGTGTATCACACACCTCAGCAGTGTTCGACCAAATTAGTAGCCCTTCTTGATAAATTAAATAAAATAGATACTCGCGACACCCACTCTCTACAAAGAGAAGTAGATGACGCTAAAGTTCTAGCGGCTGAGTTATCTCGTGAAAAGAGGTTTCTCGAACTTGACAAGTAGTACAAGCAAAGCCGATTTTATTTTGAAAGATGGTGCTTCAGTCGTAGGGGTTGTAAGAAACCCCTATGAACGCTTAGTAGCTTCATACTATGAGTCATGGGGCTATGAATCCTTTGGTCAGTTCCTTAAATCAAATGTATTCCGTTCCCAAAGTTATATTTACAACGGACTTCCTGTAATAAGTCTAAATTCTTGGCAAGAAGATTTAGAACGCATAAAGTTTAGACCAAACGAAGATAGTGTAGATTTAAGTAGGGTAGAGATATACACGGATTACAAAAGGTATTTCAACCAAGAACTATTCGAATATGTAGAACCAATAGTTCAGCCCGACATTGTGAAGTTCGGGTTCACCTTTTAAAAAATAGTAGTTGACATGGCACTCATTTATTTGTATAATATTAGAAATAAATGGGAAAACTATGAGCGACAGATTTTATACACAAATGTTAGAATCAACAGGTTGGTGTCCTGGCTACAGAAGCACCACCACGCTTGAAGAATATGAATCAATTTATGGTAAAGTAAGGAGAAAACGTAAAATGGCTTGGACAGATGAATCAAAACAAGAAGCTATTGATATGTATACAGCAGAAGAACCTACTCCAGAAAACAGTATGGAGATTGTCAAAGACATTGCTGCCGAATTAGGTGAGAGCCCAAATGGTGTCAGAATGATTTTGACTAGAGCTGGTGTATATGTTAAGAAGACTCCTGCGGCTAGGTCTACCTCTAATGGAGGTGGCGGTGGTGGTCGTGTATCAGTTGCTGATGCACAACAATCAGTTAAAGATGCGATTACAGACATGGGTCTAGAGCCTGATGATGCAATCATTTCTAAGCTGACTGGTAAGGCTGCTAACTACTTCGCAGAGTTGCTTAACAAAGCTAACGCTAGTTAGTATATCAATTCGGGCGTGGGGCAGTACGCTGTCCCACGATTTTTTGTATCTTAAAAAATAACCTCGTCAAGACGACACCATTATTGGGTAACTTAAAATTAACTAACCTAATAAGGAATAGATGAAAAAGGACGAGTTCATAAAGCAGGTCACCGAAGCGGGTGACGCTGTTATTACTTACCGCAGTCAAAACAGCCGTAGATTAAAATACAACGTCTGTACCCTTGACTTCGATAATAAATACATACAAACTAAACGTAATCGAGCAAAGCCCAACGCAAAACAAGTTCTATTGTTTTGTTGGGATACGGACTCTTATCGCCTGCTACAACCTGAAAACGTTACAAGCATTGTTCCTTTAGCAAAGATACTAAAGAATGATAGACCTAAGTAACGAACCAGCAGTTTATGAGAAAGAGATTCATTACAACGAAGATAGACATGAAAAAATCTTTCTTACAGTAAATACTTTTAGAGGTACGGAATATATTTCACTAAGAAAATATTACCAAGACTTTGACGAGGAATGGAAGCCTTCAAGGGAAGGAGTAACTATGCCGATAGATTTTAATAATAGTAAGAATCTATTTGAAGCGCTAGTAGAAATCATATCTCTAGCGGAAGCAAAAGATGTTTTGGAAACGCATTTCAAAGAAGTCCTTGATAACATTTATCGCTAGAGTACTGTTTGTAGTTCTATGGATAACTGTCACAAGTTCAGTAGCAGTATTATTTTCACCCGACCTATAAATAACTCTTGACAAATCCCTAAATTTTTCGTATAATATTCTCATGAATATTTTTATACTTGACGAAGATATAGACAAGTGCGCTCAGTATCATATTGATGCCCACTCGGGTAAAATGCAACTTGAGTCTGCACAAATGTTATGCACAATACATTGGATAGATAAGTTTCTAGGCTATGTGCCACGTAAACTTACATCAGATGAATGGGCAACAATTTCAGCAAGAAAACAAGACGAGCCTAGGCATTTCGCCTACCTACCTACAATGTACAATCACCCTTGTACGATATGGGCTCGTACATCTCAACAGAATTATGAATGGTTATGGTGTTATTCACACGCACTAAACCAAGAACACATCTATCGTGGCGGAGCTGATCACAAGTCATTCAGAGAAGTGATTAGTCAACTTCCCGATATATCCCTACCAACCGAGCCAGGTCTTACACCATTTGCACAAGCAATGCCAGATGAGTTGAAATCTGATGACGCAGTTGAATCCTATCGTATGTTCTACATGAAGGACAAAGCTGCGATAGGTAAAGGTGCTACATGGAAAGTCCGAGGCAAACCATATTGGTGGGACGAAAACATCGCAGACTACGAACAAAGGATTAGTCGATAGTCTCAAAAAATAGTTCTTGACAAAACCTTAAATTCTTAGTATAATATATAATATGAAAAATATCGAAAACTATCTAAAAAAGTGTAGCGAAACTTACTATGCAGGGAATCCAATGATTCCAGACGAAGTATACGATCGTCTGGTTGAAGGTACGGAACTTGAGCATAAAGTAGGTGCTAAATTAGATGGTGTTCGTATTCCCCACCCCTTTCCTATGTATTCCTTACAAAAGGTCTTTCAAGGAGAGGACAATCCACCAGATTGGAATCGTATGGAACCAGTAGTAGCTACACCTAAGCTAGATGGTGCAGCGGTATCTTTGGTTTATGTAGATGGTAAATTTACCCAAGCCCTTACACGCGGAGACGGCAAAGAGGGATTAGACATTACAGAAAAACTATCACACATTGTACCGCACGAGATTCCTTTTGGTGACCTTCGTCAAATCACGGGGGAAGTAGTTGCTCCTAAGTCTATCGACAATGCGAGAAACTATGCAGCTGGTGCTCTCAATCTAAAAGATGTAGATGAGTTCATCAAACGTGATTTGACCTTTGTTGCCTATGCCATGCAACCTAATAACTTTGAGTTTTGGGTAGACGACATGGATATGTTAGGCAGTAAATTTAATGTGATTACACATGGCGATTACAATGAGTTTCCTCATGACGGAACGGTGTTCAGAGTCGATAAGTACAGTTATTTTGAAAAACTAGGCTATACAGCACATCACCCTCGAGGAGCTTACGCTTTTAAAAAGAGAGAAGCTGGTGTAGTTACAAAACTATTACGAGTAGAATGGAATACAGGTAAGTCGGGCATTGTAGCCCCTACAGCTATTCTTGAACCTGTCGTAATCAACGGAGCGACTATCTCTCGTGCTACACTTCACAATATTGCATTTATTCGTGAGTTAGACCTTGAGATTGGTTGTAGTGTTGAAATTATTAGAAGTGGTGAGATTATTCCTAAAGTTGTGAGAAAAGTAGATGTTTGAATTCATTATATTATTGTTATATTTTGGTTATCTAGGATTTCTAAGTATCGCTATGACTTATCTTATTATTGAGGTATTAGAGCGATGATGTTATATTTAGAATCACAACTCCACAATGCTTATAGAGTATATATGTTGCATATTCCAACAGGACAAAAAGCAATGGATATAGAAGAATTTAGAGCAGAAATGGAAGCAGATGAGGAAACCTTTGAGTTATTATTAGAAGAATTTGAGAGATTGCCAGACAATGAAAGAAATACACATTAAGAAAGAAAAGCAGAAGTTAGATAGACTAGCTAAAGCTCGTTTGAGTTTTGACCTATCTTGGTGGGTAAAGTGGGCATCTTCGATAATTTTACTAGCGGCTATGGTACTTCGTGGCGGACAAGCATTTCCCTTTGTAGACTTATGTCTATCTTTTACAGGGTGTCTTGGTTGGCTATGGGTTGGTATCATGTGGAAAGACAGAGCATTAGTAATGTTGAATACAGCCGCAGTTATGATTCTAGGTATTGGGATAGTTAAAGTATTAGCAGGAGTATAATGTCAGTAGGAGTATATAACGAAACATATTTCAAAAATCGTCCCGAAGAAAAGTTAAGGGACGGAGTTTTGTATGGTGTAGTTTTAGTAAATAAAACCACTTTTGAAAGAGAATGTATCAAAGTAGGAATCGCTAGTGGTAAAGATTGGCGTCATGTCATCAAACGCGCTAGAGGATTCAAAGGGTATGACTTACGTATACAGCGAACATATCACGGGTCGCTTTACGAAGTATTCTGCATAGAGCAAATGCTTCATCGTAAGTTTCAAAGTGACAGGTTTCAGCCTGAGCATAAATTTGGTGGACACACCGAGTGTTTCAATATCAACAGTAAAATTCTTGACGAGTTCAAGATTATCAAACAAGCAACAGACCCTAGACACAACCAATGGTAGAAGATTTCATAGAAAAATATAGGATAATTCATAATAATAATCCTAAAAGTATGACTGGTGCTATCGTTGCTAAGAAAAAGATAGGTAGGTCTATAGTTCTATTTCTACGGACATTCAGGCCCGAGCGGACTTTAGACTATGGTTGTGGTAAGGGATTACAATGGACAGAACATAAATTACATGAAGAAGCTGGCGTAGAGATGCCAACTTTATACGATCCCGCAGTAGAAGGTATAGATGATAGACCTTTTGGGGAGTTTGACTGTACAATATGTACTGATGTAATGGAACACATACCCGAAGAAAAAATGAAAGAAACGCTAGAAGATATATACGCTTACACAGAAAAAGCGGTATTACTTCAGATTGCGTGTAATCCTGCAAAGAAATCTTTTGCAGATGGAACCAATTTTCATGTTAATTGTAAATCTGAGGATTGGTGGTTTAGAACAATTAAGGAAACAAAGCCACCACATTTGTATGTGTGGCTATATTTTCATAACTTTAATGGAGTAATAAAGTATGACCCAGAGTAACGAATTCTTTTATAAACAAGGAATGAGATATATGACTCCTACTTATGATGTACACAAAGAGGCAAAACATGGTGCTGACTTAGGTTGGTATTACCATTTTCCTACTAAGACATTTTATAAGTGGAAGGATTTACCGAGAGACAAGTGATAGTACAAGGAGTAAGTGAAGGATTTCATAACGCCGCTACTGCGTTAGTAGAAGGCGATAGAATACTTTATGCCTCCGAAGCTGAACGCCACTCAAGGATAAAAAACGATAGATTCTTGGGAAATTATTTACGAGATTTAGACGCTGATGTCCGCGTTTTCTATGAGGACGTACCATTAAAGAACGCAAGACGTATGGCTTACGGACAAAAAGCTCTTAATGGAAAAATTTATGATAGATATTCGTATTCCCGAAATCATCACGAAAGCCACGCAGCTTCAGCCTACTACACTTCGCCATTTGATGATGATGTCGTAGTGGTCGTAATTGATGCGATTGGAGAATGGGACACTTCTTCGATATGGACAGTCGAAAATGGAAATTTGAAAAAAGTTTGGGGACAAATTTATCCGAATAGTCTAGGCTTGTTCTACTCAGCAATCACCAAGCGTCTTGGTTTAAAACCAAATGAAGATGAATATATAACTATGGGAATGGCCGCCTATGGAGAACCTTGCATAGATATGTCATGGTGCTTTCCAGGCGAGTGGCATAAAGGTTTCTCTTTAGATGATTTCAAAGGATACCACCCATATGACATAGCCGCATCTGCTCAAATGCAACTAGAGTATGAAATCTCAAAGATTATGCATATTGCACAACAGTATGGAAAGAATCTCTGTTATGCAGGCGGTGTTGCATTGAACTGTGTTGCCAATTCTAAGATTAGAGAAATGTTTGACATGATGTGGGTTTTCCCAAACCCTGGCGATGCAGGAGCAAGTTTAGGTGCAGCTTTAGCACACACAAAACGGAAAGTACATTTTCCACACAACTTTTTAGGGACAATGATTGATAGACCACTTAGCCCTACTTATGTTGTTGACGAACTAATGAAAAATAAAGTGGTAGGAGTAGCAAATGGCAAAGCAGAATTTGGCCCACGTGCGCTCGGTAATCGGAGCCTTCTTGGTGATGTTCGTTACGACATACGGAATCACGTTAACCGTATCAAGCAAAGACAAAAGTTTCGTCCTTTTGCGCCCGCGATACTTAGTGAGTTCTATGACGAATACTTCGACGGTTGGGCTAATGCATACATGAGTTTTGTCTCATGGGCAAAACACGATTACAAGAGTGTTACTCACGTTGATGGATCAGCTAGAGTACAGTTGGTGTACCCTAGTGATGATTGTAGATTACGAATGATATTAGAAGAATACTATGAACGAACAGGTATACCTATGCTATTGAATACAAGTCTCAATATCAAAGGTATGCCAATGGTCGATACATGGGATCACGCTGTAGAGTTCGAGAAAAAGTATGGAGTAAAAGTATTTTGATTGTAACAGATAAGAAACAGTTAAGACAAGTATCAAAGCCATGGAATGGCACAATAGATGAATTAAAAGACCTCTGTGGATTGATGTATGATGCAATGCAAGAGGAAAAAGGTGTTGGTATAGCCGCAGTACAAGTCGGAGTACCAGTACGAATATTTTTAGCAGGGGATACAGAAGACCCACAATTATTTGTAAACCCTCGAAACGTAAAACTACACCCCTCTACTAAAAAAGAATGGGAAGGGTGTTTAAGCTGTCCTAACACAATGGTAAGGACGACAAGAAGTAGACAAATAGAGTTAACATACGATACCTTAGTGGAAGGTGAATGGTATGAAGTTACTCGTAAGTTCAAAGGATTTGAAGCAGTAAAAGTACAACATGAACTGGATCATTTGAACGGGTGGTTAATAGAAGATAGAGGAAAGAAATATACCCCATGAGTGACGCATTGTTTACTAACGGCTGCAGCTTTGTAGTCGGACACGAATTAAAAGATTTAACACGAATAGATAGATTCTCAAACCTAGTTGCAAAACACTTTGGGTGGTTTGATTGGAATGAGGGTAAAGTAGGCGCAGGTAATGGAAGGATTATGCGTACTACAATAAATTCTATTCTACAAAATAACGTCTATTATTTTAGAAAGAAAGACGTCCCTGGACAAGTAGAAACATATGAAAATGTTAAAATCAGAAAATGGTTTGACAGGGAAATAGGACAACGCGACAGAAAACCAAAAGTCGCAGTTATAATGTGGTCTGGAGTTAATAGATTGGAAACTTTGACTGCTTCAAAAGAAGAAAAAAATGTATTCAACTACAAGTTGGATTATCATTGGAGTAATGGATTTTGGAGTAGGTTTCAATTTGACCCAAAACATTTAACAATTAACCCAAGTTCACAATGTACATGGGATCCGTGGTCGCCTGAACACGTTAAGAAAGCAGGTACGGATTACATGAAAATTAGAAATATGGTGTGGGCTTTTAGAGATACCATAAACAATATGCTAGCAGTAAAGTACTTTTTAGAAGCGCAGGAGATTCCTCAGCTTCATTACTTATTCTGTGGCGGACAATACAAACCGTTGCTTCATATTTTAGACATACCCACATTTGAAGCATCAAATATCTGGTGGGAAGCATTAGACTTAAATAAAGAACAAGTACTAAAAGAATTACCTTTTCTAGAAAGCGAAGGTTTTTTAGAAATGACGGAGAGGCTTCAACTCCCTATTGGAGAAAGAGGACACCCCCTTGAAGAAGCACACGAAGCAATGGCTACCAGAATTATAAAGGATATAAATGGGATTTATAAAGAAAATAATTAAAGCGATTAAAACATGGTGGTTCGAGCGACAGTTGAAGAAGAATTATGTCCCCGACACCTATGTCTACGAAGACGATGAAATTTTTGAACCTATCGAAGAAAGTCAGGAACAGAAAAATAGTTCTTGACAAAAGGTTAAATTTCTCGTATAATATTCATATATAAAATAAAGAAAGGAAAAATATTCAATGACGCAAATTTTAGCTCCTACGAACTGTCCCTCTTGTGACAGCACTTTAGAGTTTGTTAACGACTTACTCTATTGCTTTGACAAGATGTGTCCAGCTCAATGGACTAAAAAGCTAGAACATTTCGGCTCTTTATTGAAGATAAAAGGATTCGGGCCTGCAACTGTATCTAAGTTGCAACTCGATGATTACCCAGAACTGTACGAGCTTTCGGTTAGGGATATTACCCTTAGACTAGGCTCCGAAAAGCTGGCTAGTAAATTGCATGACGAGATTGAGAAGTCAAAATCAGTAGACTTGCAAACATTACTACCAGCTTTTGCAATTCCGCTTTTTGGTCGATCAGCTTCCAAGAAACTATGCGAACGAGTTTCTCATATCGAGGAAATCTCAGCAAAAACTTGTAGTGAAGCGGGTATCGGCCCGAAAGCAACTGCTAACCTACTTAATTGGTTAGACGAAGAATTTTATGCAAACGGATTAGACGAGACTCTTCCCTTCAGTTTTGAAGTGAAGAAAGTTTCTAAGAAAATTGTAGAAACTATCGGCACAGTCTGCATAAGTGGTCGGCTCAATTCGTATCCTACGAAAGCCGCTGCAACGGAAGTTCTGGAACAACACGGCTATGTCGTGAAATCTAGTCTGACAAAGGACTGTACACATTTAATCAATGAGTCAGGAATTGAGTCGGCAAAAACGCAGACTGCTCGGGAACGAGGAGTCGTAATAGTAACTAATTTAAACAATTTTTTTAATGGAGAATTAAATGGCACTACCTAAGTGGACTGATGAAAGAACCTCTGCTCTAGAGTCTTTCGTTGGAAATGAAAGTCCTGTATCACAGGCAACTGTAGCTAATGCTGCTGAAGAACTAGAAACTTCAGTAAGATCCGTCTCTTCTAAACTCAGAAAGATGGGCTACGACGTAGAGCTTGCTTCTTCAAGCAACACTAAGTCTTTTAGTGACGAGCAAGAAGCCACATTGTCAGCTTTTGTAACTGACAACAGCGGTGCATATACCTATGCGCAAATCGCTGAAAACTTTGAAGGCGGACACTTCAGTGCGAAGTCTATTCAAGGTAAAATCCTTTCTATGCAACTTACAGAGCATGTTAAACCTGCTCCTAAAGTTGAGTCTGTTAAGACATACAGCGAGGACGAAGAAGCTACATTTATCGGCTTGGTAAATGATGGCGCGTTCATCGAGCAGATTGCAGAATCTCTTGGTAGAAGTGTAAACTCTATCAGAGGTAAAGCACTATCTCTTTTAAGAGCTGGTCAAATCAATGCAATCCCTAAGCAAGCAGAAACAAAAGGTTCTGGCAAAGCTGATCCTTTAGCTGACTTAGAGATCGATGACATGACTGTTGAGCAAATTGCTGATGAAATCGGCAAGACTGTAAGAGGTGTAAAAACCATGCTTACAAGACGTGGTTTAGTTTGCGCTGACTACGACGGTTCAGCTAGAAAAGAAAGAGTTCAATCTTAACAACTTTCTAATGTCAAGATAGTAGGGGTGGAAACACCCCTGCTTTTTCTTGGGAGAGACTATGACTGTAGAAAGTGCGCTGTTAAAACAGATTTTATCGCAAGGAGATTTCGTAACTTGGAATCAACTCCAACAACATTATTTTCCAGAAGGCGAGTACCAGAAGCTGTGGGGCTTAATAGATAAGCACGTCCACAAATTCCACGCGCTCCCAACTTTTGAAGATTTAAAGTATGAAGTTCGTTCTAGAGAGTTACAAGAGAAAATCTTTGCGATAGAGGCGGTTGAAACAGACGTAAGTGCATATGAATTACTAGAATATTTAAAGGATTCATTCACTCAGTCTGAGATTCTCTCTAAGATTGAGTCTTTTATAGACAAAAAGATTTCTGTCGCTGATGCGAAAGAAAATATCGACTTTCTCCAAGAGATAGTCGTACAAGTTCAGGATCGTGTCAATACTTCCAAAGAAAATGAAACTATGGAAAATATTGAATTATTCGATTCTGAAGAAGATTTAGCTAAGTATCTACCTCTTGGTCTTAACCAAGATTATGATATAAGCTATCAATTCTCTCCCAAAGACCTGGTCATTGTGGGAGCTCAACGAGGTCACGGTAAGTCCTTTACTTGTTGTAACATGGCAGTTAATGCTGCTATGAGAGGACGAAGTGCACTTTATTTCACTATCGAGATGGATAGTAAGTCCATACTTCAACGTATGGCAGCTATGTCGACTGGTGTACCCTTAGGACGACTTATCAAACGAAATCTCTTCGAGAAAGAGTGGAATCGTGTTGGTGAGTGGTGGGCAGATCGTTTTGAAGGTGGTACTAACCTTTTAGGTAAGTATGACATACAACATCAATTTGATGAGTTTCATTACGATTTAACTCGCAACTGTGAATTTAAGAAGACTGCTCAATTAGATGTCTTTTATGATCCTAGTCTCACGTTGGCTAAGATTATTAGTACAGTTCGTCAAAAGAAAGTGGAATATCCAGACTTAGGTTTGGTTATTGTGGACTACCTAAACCAAGTTAAGCGTCACAATGCTCCAGGTCGCTCTTCTCAGTACGATTGGACTGAGCAAATCGAAATATCTAAAGGACTAAAAGCTTTGGCACAAGACCAAGAAGTCCTAGTAGTATCTGCCGTACAAACTAACCCAAAAGGAGAAGTAAGATTCTCAAAAGGTATCGAAGACGCAGTTGATGCCTCATATACACTTGAACATTGGGGTAAAGAAGAAAATTGTATCAAGTTTAAATGTAACAAAATGCGTAGTGGAGAGATGGCTGGCTTTGTTTCCGAGATTGATTGGGAAACATTGAAGATTGGGCCAAACTCAGCGTTAGACCCCGACCAAAAGGCAGACTTAAAAGAACAAATGAGCGGAGAAGATGTAAATGATTTATAGTAAACAAAATGTAGGTCGTTTTTGCTTCTTTGCGTGCGACGTAGACGAAAAAATGCTAGCACCATGTAGAGATTCCGTCTATTGGAGTAAAAGTTTTGTAAAACCATGGCTAGATCGCCAAAGTACGCGTTTTTATTTGAGACTATTCGTATTTATAGACTCTGTAATAGAAAATGGCTTTGTTGATCCTGTAGTTGTATGGGCAAACAAACAAAAAGACGAGTTTTGGGTACACCCAGGACTCAATCGCGTATTTTTAAAAGATGCACTACCTGAAAAAAGATTGGTAGCATGGGTGCTAGATAATACAGTAGCAGGCAGACATGAATATAAAAACACTTTTAGCAATGTCAAGCCAATAGTACGCGATAAAAATGGCAACCGCCTTATAAATTGGATTGCGCAACACCGCACTGCACCGAATGCGAGCGATCAGTATGACTTCGCGTTACGTGCGGACAAGTATCTAGGTGATACTGAATTTAATGATACGGAAGAGCGTAGACAAAGGTGGTTTAATTTAAAAGATTACGGATTTGGAATAAAATGCGAAAAAGAATACTACGAAATTGGAAACGCAGGCAATCATTGGTACGAAGTCGAAAACGTTGTAGGCGTTTACCAACTCGCTCTTGATAGATTTTTTGCGATTAAAACCGCAAATCCACTATTTAGGAGAATACAATGAAAGCAGGTAAAATATGGGGACAGACAGAGCTAATCCATGCAAATGGAGTACTGGAGTTCCACAGAATAGAGTATAAAGCTGGAAAACAATGCTCGGAACATCTACACGAGTTTAAATGGAATGGGTTTTATGTAGAAAGTGGCAAGATGATGATAAGAGTCTGGCAAAACGACTACGACCTAGTAGATGAAACAATACTTGGCCCAGGCGACTTTACACAAGTCAAGCCAGGAGTTATGCACCAGTTTGTAGGTTTAGAAGCTGGAGTCGCATTTGAACTCTATTGGGCAGAATTTAATCACAATGACATAAAGAGGAGAAGTGTCGGTGGAGCAGCGAAAGCGTGACCCTAAAGTAATGTATTTGGACTATAGGTTATGGTTCAATAAAGAAACCCAAGAAATAACCCTTGATCCTGAACTAGATTGGGGTTTAAAAGAAGGAGATACATGGGTAGTTATGCCCGATAATGTATTAAAACGATATGAAAACAAGAAATTACGTAGCGAAACACTCGCGTCACAAGACTGGGGCGGGGTATCATACGAGTAAAAAGCAATATTCAAGGAAAGGAAAAATGAGAGATTTAGATGAACAAATGGAGTGGGCGCATAAAGTGCTTGACCTAACTGACGAGGAGTATGCAGAGTTAGACCAACTTATTCTGCAACAGAAGAATACTAAATCACCTAGTCTTTACGCTCAGTTAGAAGAAGAAATAAATGCAATCTTCGAGGAGGCTGATCGTAGAGAAAATGGCGGATGATAGAGTAAGTAGAAAAACGGCGGAGGGAGTACCTTTAGCTCCACATACTTGGTATGTGAAGAAAATAAATTGGTTACTAGAACAACCTGCGGTTAAGGAAAATATAACACGAGTACCCTTAAATGAACCGCTGATTGAGTCCCTCTCACAGCATGGTATGAAATCCCCTATATTAGTAATGCCTAGTTGGTATCCTATCGCTGGGTCACAAAGAATGAGAGCATACAGAGAGATTGTTATTGCAGACCCGATTATGGGAGAGCAAGAAATCTTTGTATGTCGCTTTGACCAAGAGTGGTGGTTACAATGGTATCTTTGGCCAGACAAAGAGTTTAGAGATAAGGCAGTAGCAATATGGTTTCAAATGGCTGAGCTTGTTTGGAAGAGTAGATATTATATTGATGAGTTTGATCCAGGTGGTATAAAAATGAGAATGTTTGAAAAACTTGGAGATGAGTTAGAGTGGAAACACAAAACAAAACAGACAGATTCAGTAATTAAATCAAAGCAACCAAAAAATAAAACTTGACAACGCAATCATTTTTTGTTATAATATTATATAAATGATAGCAATAGAACTTTTACAAGAGCGCAACATTCCGTTTACTGTCAAAGGACAGGACGCTATCATATCATGCCTAAATCCTGAGCATGATGACACGAATCCTAGCTTACGAGTAGATAAAGTGACAGGTATAATGCACTGCTTCTCATGTGGATTCAAAGGTAATTTATTTACACACTTCGGTGCACCAGAGAGTCCACTAGAAGTAAAGATACACAGAATTAAAGACAAAATAGCTAAGGCAAGAAGCCAAACTGTCGGTATTCAACTCCCAGAAGACCGTATCGAATGGAAAGGTGGTCCGTACCGTAATATCTCTGAGGAAACTCTAAAGATATGGCAAGCCTTCACTTGGAATGTTCC
>MDSZ01143323.1_pt1 | contig 17012 bp, 14 predicted proteins | sample 811201 | NCBI WGS metagenome assembly MDSZ01 (sample SAMN05326647, study PRJNA326480) | marine metagenome | isolation source: seawater | place: Indian Ocean: North | collected 2010
AACACCTTTTTGGCATTACATGATAAGCTAGCCCAGAATGCTGATCATCAAGCTGCACAAGTGGTGATGCAAGTGATAAAGGAGCAGTCAGGGCAGGAGTCAACTCATGTCTGACCAACTTGGCCTAGATTTGCCTGCATGGCAACCAGAAATCGTATGTGGTGTTGATGAGGCTGGCCGTGGTCCTTTATTTGGTGAAGTGGTGGCCGCAGCTGTTATTCTTGATCCAAGCCAGCCTATTGTAGGTTTAGGTGACTCGAAACAGTTATCGGAAAAGGTACGCGATCAGCTGTTTAAGTTGATATGGGAGCAGGCAATAGCAGTATCGATTGGGCGAGCAAGTGTCGCTGAGATTGATCAGTTAAATATTTTGCAGGCCAGTATGCTAGCTATGCAGAGGGCGGTTGAGGGTTTAAGTGTGCAACCAGATATGGCGTTAGTTGATGGTAATCGTTGCCCAACTTTAGCTTGCCCGGCCCAAGCCATTATTAAAGGTGATGCCAAAGAACTATGTATTGGTGCTGCCTCTATTATTGCCAAGGTGACTCGTGATCAGGATATGCAAGCATGGCATAAACGTTACCCATACTATGGCTTGGATAAGCACAAGGGCTATCCAACTAAACAACATTTACTAGCCTTGGCTGAGCATGGTGTTTGTGATCAACATCGACGTAGTTTTGGCCCCGTAGCAAGAATACTGGAACAACAACCATGAGTGCAGTTGATTTTGTCCACTTACGTATGCATTCAGAGTTTTCTCTGAGTGATAGTTTGGTACGTATCAAACCTTTGATGCAAGCGTTACAGGCTGAGCGTATGCCAGCTATTGCGCTGACCGATCAAAGCAATATGTTTGGCATGATCAAGTTCTATAAGGCCGCTCAAGCTGCTGGTATCAAACCTTTATGTGGTTGTGATATTTTGCTGGCACCCCCTGCTGGTAGTGACCTGCCAGTCTCACGGATGACTTTGTTGGCCATGAATGCACAAGGTTATCTGCATTTAACAGAACTTATTTCAATGGCTTTCCAGTTTGGTCAAAATTTAGGTAAGGCCATCATCCAACGCGAATGGCTGCGTGATCGGCAAGCGGGTTTAATAGCCCTCTCTGGTGCCAATTATGGTGACATTGGCCGCATGCTGCTGGTGCATGGTGTGGAAGAGGCCAAGCCTATCTTACAGGAATGGCTAGATATCTTTGGCGATCGCTTTTATCTTGAATTACAACGTACAGGTCGCACCGATGATGAGGCTTGTGTGGCGTTAACAGTTACTTTGGCACAGGCTATGCAGGTGCCTGTGGTGGCTACCAATGACGTGATGTTTATTAGTGCCGATGAGTTTGAGGCTCATGAAACTCGGGTCGCTATCAACCAAAGTATGACCCTTGATGACCCGCGGCGACCGAAAGAATATTCTGCCCAACAGTATCTGCGCAGTAATGAAGAAATGCTGGCTTTATTTGCTGATATCCCTTCAGCTTTAACCAATTCCGTGGAAATAGCCAAACGCTGTAATCTTGATATTGAGTTGGGACGTTGTTGCTTACCTAATTTTCCCGTGCCCGATGATATGACCATAGATGACTTCTTCCGTAAGTTGTCTTATGAAGGTTTAGAAAAACGCTTAGCAAGTATTCTGGATAGCAATGATCCAAATTATGCCGAGAAGAAACAAGGCTTTGTAGAGCGTCTAGAATTTGAACTCGACATTATTATTCAGATGGGCTTTCCAGGTTATTTCCTAATCGTGATGGACTTTATCGGCTGGGCGAAGCGTAACAAAATTCCAGTTGGGCCCGGTCGTGGTTCTGGTGCCGGCTCCTTGGTAGCTTATGTTTTGGATATTACGGATTTGGATCCTTTGCGTTATGACTTACTATTCGAGCGCTTCTTAAATCCCGAGCGGGTTTCCATGCCAGATTTTGATATAGATTTCTGCATGGATAACCGTGACCGCGTTATTGAATATGTGGCTCAGACCTATGGTAAAGATGCTGTATCTCAGATTATTACCTTCGGTACCATGGCGGCTAAAGCCGTAGTGCGAGATGTAGCCAGGGTGCAGGGCAAACCCTTTGGTTTGGCAGATAAATTATCCAAATTGATCCCTTTTGAAGTGGGTATGACTTTATCAAAAGCCGTTGAGCAAGAAGAAGCTCTACGTAGCTTTATTGATGAAGACGAAGAAGTGCAGGAAATTATGGATATGGCCTTTCAGCTTGAAGGCCTTACCCGTAATGTTGGTAAACATGCTGGGGGCGTGGTTATAGCTCCCACCAAGCTCACTGATTTCTCACCTTTATATTGTGATGAAGATGGTGGTGGTTTGGTTACTCAATATGACAAAGGTGATGTTGAGGATGCTGGCTTGGTTAAGTTTGACTTCCTTGGCCTACGTACGCTGACCATTGTCGATTGGGCTGTGGAGATGATTAACAGTCGTCGCCAAACTCAAGGCCAAGAACCAATAGTTATTGAAGCGATTGATCTAGAAGATCCTGAGGTTTACGGTCTATTGCAACGGGCAGAGACCACGGGTGTATTCCAGTTGGAATCCCGCGGTATGAAGGATTTGATCAAGCGATTATTGCCCAGCACCTTTGAAGATATTATCGCTCTAGTAGCCTTATTTCGCCCGGGTCCATTGCAGTCAGGCATGGTAGATGATTTTATCAATCGTAAACATGGTCGTGCCCAATTGGCTTGGCCCCATGAAGATTATCAATTAGATTCCTTGCAGCCAGTATTAGAACCTACCTATGGCATTATTCTGTATCAAGAACAGGTAATGCAGATTGCGCAGGTTATGGCTGGTTATACCCTAGGTGGAGCGGATATGTTACGTCGAGCCATGGGTAAGAAAAAGCCTGAAGAAATGGCCAAGCAGCGTGCGGTATTTTTGGATGGCTGCGTTAATCAGGGCATAGATAAGGACCTGTCTGGCAATATTTTTGATCTGGTGGAAAAGTTTGCTGGTTATGGCTTTAATAAATCCCACTCCGCCGCTTATGCATTGGTTTCCTATCAAACTGCTTGGCTTAAGCACCATTATCCTGCCGAATTTATGGCTGCTGTTTTGTCAGCGGATATGCAGAATATTGAAAAGGTAGTGATTCTGGTAGAAGAGTGCCGACGCATGGAATTGCCTTTGCGCTTGCCCGATGTCAATGTCAGTCATTTTAAATTCACCGTTAATGACAATAATGAAGTTGTTTATGGTCTGGGTGCGGTTAAAGGCGTGGGTGAAGGCCCAGTAGAAGCCATTATTGCGGCCCGTGAAGCCGGTGGCGAATTTACTGATCTATTTGATTTCTGCCAGCGAGTTGGTAGTAAAAAAATCAACAAACGGGTACTAGAAGCCTTGGTGGCCAGTGGTGCTCTGGATAATTTAATTGCTTCTAAAGAGCGCGCGGTTTTATATGCGGCAATTGGTGATGCCGTGCAGGCAGCCGATCAAAGTGAGCGCAATGCCGATGCCGGCATTATGGATTTATTTGGTGATCCCTCAAGTGCTGTGGTTAATGAAACCGGTGACCCTTACGCTCGCTATGAAAATGTGCGGGTGCTGAATCTTAAGCAGCGTCTGCAAGGAGAAAAAGATACTCTCGGTTTATATGTGACAGGTCATCCCATAGATGATTATGATGCTGAGTTAGCCAAATTTATGCGTGCAAGTTTGGATAATATTTATGCCAAACGGGAAGATCAATGGTTAGCCGGTATGGTGGTAGCCCATCGTACTATGAAAACTAAGCGTGGTAAGACCATTGCCTTTTTAACTATCGATGACCGTCGGGCGCGTATTGAAGTGGCCCTATTTGGCGATAGCTATGATAAGTATCGAGATATTATTCAAAATGATCGTCTCTTAATTATCAAAGGTGAGGTGGGCGAAGATGATTATTCCGGTGGCCTAAAGGTGAGTGCCAAAGAAGTTCTCACCATGACCCAGGCGCGGACTGTTTTTTCACAGGGTTTACAGATTAATGTGCAGCCTGAGCATCTACAGGGTGATACCTGGCCTCGCTTGCAAGCCCTATTGAGTGCGCGTCAGGTGCTAGGTGATGCTCCTGCGACCCGCTTAGCTATTCAGGTCAGCAATAATATTGGTGCTGGGCTGATTCGATGTGCATCGCCTTGGCGGCTTTCCATAGATGATGATTTACTGCAAGAATTACGTTACCTGTTAGGTGATCAAGCCGTGCAAATGAGTTATCGACGTATTGGTCAGCATTAGGCGTGATTGATCCTGATGCATCAGTTATAATATAGCGAGATATCGTTTTACCTAATTCAAGATACTAACTTATGAACCCGAATTATCTGGACTTTGAGCAACCTATCGCCGAACTAGAAGCAAAAATTGACGCTCTGCGTCTGTTGGGCAACGACAATGAGTTAAATATTGCTGACGAAATTGCCACCTTGCAAGACAAAAGCGTTAGTTTAACAGGCACTATCTTTTCGAAATTATCTGCCGCACAAATATCACAGGTAGCGCGCCACCCACAGCGGCCCTATATGCTCGATTATGTGGAGCGGATCTTTACTGATTTTGATGAATTACACGGTGATCGTCATTTTGGTGATGATCAGGCTATTGTCTGTGGTATAGCTCGTCTGGATGACAAACCGGTTATGTTGATTGGTCAACAAAAGGGCCGTGGCGTTAAAGAAAAGGTTGCTCGCAACTTTGGTATGCCGCGTCCAGAAGGTTATCGTAAGGCCTTGCGTTTAATGCAGACGGCTGAGCGCTTTAACATGCCCGTGTTAACCTTTATTGATACCCCAGGTGCTTACCCGGGTATTGATGCAGAAGAGCGTGGCCAGAGTGAAGCCATTGCCTATAACTTACTGAAAATGTCAGATTTACGTAGTCCAGTTATTGCCACTGTTATTGGTGAAGGTGGTTCTGGAGGCGCACTAGCCATTGGTGTCTGTGACCATTTAAATATGTTGCAATATTCAACCTATTCGGTAATTTCACCTGAAGGTTGCGCATCTATTTTATGGAAAAGTGCTGACTATGCCGCTGATGCTGCTAATGCTATGGGTATTACTGCCCAGCGTTTACAAGAGTTAGGCTTGGTTGATCATATCGTGCAAGAACCTTTGGGTGGTGCCCATCGTGATATGGATATGATTGCTGCCAGCTTGAAGAAATCCTTAGTGCAGCAACTCCATGATTTACAGCAAATGGATATGGATGCTTTGCTGGAACGCCGTTATCAGCGCTTGATGGCATACGGCATTAGCTCCTAACGTCTATGAATTCGCTGGCTCAGCAAGTGCAGGCCAGCTTGCCTTTGCAGGCCAAGCGCTGGTGGCTTGCTGTTAGTGGCGGCCTTGACTCCATGTGTTTGTTACATCTGGTAAAGCAGATGCAGCAAAATACCTCTCTTACTTTGCCTGCAGTTCATGTCCTACATATTCATCATGGATTGCAGGCTGATGCTGATCGTTGGCAAGCCTTTGTTGCCGAACAATCACAAAGCTATGGCTTTCCTTATCAATGTGTCAAAGTCGCTGTTGATGCCCAACTGCAACAGCAGCAAGGTCTCGAAGCAGCCGCTCGCGCGGCACGCTACAAAGTATTTGCAGAGACCATCGAAACTGATGATGTGGTTATTCTGGCTCAACATGCAAATGATCAAGTAGAAACCCTATTGCTAAGGCTATTGCGTGGAGCAGGTGTGGCAGGCTTGGGCGCCATGCGCCAGCGTCGTCCCTTGGGCAAAGGCCATGTGCAAAGACCTCTGCTATCGGTAACTAGGGAAGCGCTTGTGGCTTATGCCCAAGATCATCATATTCAATGGTGTAAAGATCCTAGTAATGCAGATGAAGACTTTGATCGCAACTATTTGCGCCATCAAGTGATGCCTTTACTGCAACAGCGTTGGCCGGATATCTGCAAGCGTGTAGAGACGACCAGTCATATTATGCAGGGCACACATGATCTTTTGCAGCAGCTAGCACAGGCAGATTATCAGCAATTAACTGCACAGCCGCCAGCTTCAAAGGTTGGATTATCAGTGTCTAGTTTGTTAGCTCTGAGCCCAGAAAGACGCCATAATTTGTTACGTTGGTGGCTCCACCAATTGGGTGAGCCAGCACCAGACTTTTTGTCGCTGCAACATATTGATCAACAGGTATTGTTAGCTGGTACCGATCGTCAACCTTGTTTTACTTTGACTCAGGGTGAATTGCGTCGTGCCTATGGCAAGTTGTATTGGGTAGATTCTCAGCAAAGAATCAGTAATGACGAGCCGTCCCAGATGCTTCAAGAATGGGTGTGGGATGCTAGCGTGACTGGATCTGAACCCATAGCCACAGCAACTGGCTTTTTGCATCCTGTAATGGGTGGCCTGAATTTACAATTAGGAGATTGTATCCGCATAACCAAGCGTCAGGGTGGGGAGCGATGTCAGCCTCAGGGTCGTGCCCATAGCCAAAGTTTAAAAAAGCTTTTACAAGAATATCAAATACCGGTCTGGCAGCGGGACAATTTACCCTTATTTTGGGTCAATGATTGTCTGGCAATGGTCGGTGATTTGTGGATTTGTGAGGGTTTTTCTGCGACCCAAGGCGAGCTTGGTTGGCGATGGTCAAGGAGTCGAGAATTAGACTGAGTTAAGACTTTATTATAGGCACTTGCCAAAGCCTAAGAACATTCGTTATAACTATCTTAGTTGGTCTGTTTCTAATCTAAGTAGGTTGCTCAAATGAGCTCAGAAAAACGCCATGAAAACCACTTAGGACAATTGTTCTACTGCCGGCTTTCTGGTATCCTACACTCCCATCTTGAAGAGAAAGTTGCGACCGCTTTCAGTCCACTTTCACATCAAAGTTTACACATGTTCGCAACGAGTATTTCAGCATACTAATCCCTGGTCTGTGGCCAGTTTATAGTTGCGTCATATACTCATGCGGTTTTTTGCTTTAGGTAGTACAACAGTTAATAGGCATTACATGACTCGTTTTATCTTTGTAACAGGTGGCGTGGTATCTTCCTTGGGTAAGGGCATTGCTTCAGCATCCCTAGCCGCTATTTTGGAAGCGCGTGGTTTAAAAGTGACCATGCTTAAGCTTGATCCTTATATCAATGTCGATCCTGGCACTATGAGCCCATTCCAGCATGGTGAAGTGTTTGTCACCGAAGATGGGGCTGAAACGGATCTGGATCTTGGCCACTATGAGCGTTTTATTCGCACTAAAATGAGCCAAGATAATAACTTTACCACGGGTCGCGTATATGACCATGTACTGCTTAAAGAACGACGTGGCGATTATCTTGGTGGCACCGTACAAGTTATCCCTCATATTACTGATGAGATTAAGCGTCGAGTGCATTTGGGTGCTAAAGATGCTGACGTGGCATTGGTCGAAATTGGTGGCACTGTAGGCGATATTGAATCTTTGCCATTTCTAGAAGCTGTGCGTCAATTAAAGGTGGAGTTGGGTTCCAATCGAGCCATGTTTATGCACCTGACATTGGTGCCTTATATAGTTACTGCGGGTGAGACCAAGACCAAGCCTACGCAACACTCAGTTAAAGAGTTGCGTTCCATTGGTATACAACCAGATATTTTGGTGTGCCGCTCGGAAGTATCTATTGAATCCCCTGAACGCAAGAAAATTGCCCTCTTTACCAATGTGGAAGAGCGAGCGGTAATTTCATTACCAGACGCCAACACGATTTATAAAATCCCCGCCATGTTACGTGAGCAAGGCCTGGATAATATTGTTGTTGAGCGCTTCGGTCTGCAATGCCCTGAAGCTGACCTTTCAGCGTGGCAAGCTGTGGCTGATGCTAAACTTAATCCAGAGCGTGAAATCACCATTGCCATGGTCGGTAAGTATATGGAGCTACTGGATGCATATAAATCCCTAATCGAAGCCATTAGTCATGCTGGTATTAAAACCCGCACCAAGGTCAATACGCTATATATTGATGCGGAAGAAATTGAAACCAATGGTACGGATCAATTGCGCGATGTTGACGCGATTTTGGTGCCTGGCGGTTTTGGTGAGCGCGGCACTGAGGGTAAGATTGAAACAGTTAAGTTTGCTCGAGAAAACAAGATTCCATACTTGGGTATCTGTTTAGGTATGCAAGTAGCCGTTATTGAATTTGCACGTAATGTGGTGGGCTGGGCTGATGCCAGTAGTAGCGAGTTTAACCCAGACTCTAAGCATAATGTGATTGGCTTGATCACCGAATGGCTCGATCAGGACGGTAATATTGAACAACGGGATGAGAACTCAGACTTGGGTGGCACTATGCGCTTAGGTGCACAGGAGTGTCGTTTGCAACAGGGTTCCATCGCTCATCAATGTTATGGGCAAGATGTTGTGGTGGAGCGTCATCGCCACCGCTATGAAGTGAATAATAACTTTGTAGCCGATCTGGAAAACGCAGGTATGGTTTTCTCGGGTCGCTCAATCGATGATAGTTTGGTAGAAATGGTTGAGTTGGTAGATCATCCTTGGTTTGTTGCTTGTCAGTTCCATCCCGAATTTACCTCGACTCCGCGTGATGGACATGGTCTGTTTGAAGGCTTTGTGCGTGCCGGCATAAACTTCGCTGGAGTCAAATAATCGTCCTTTTTGAGACGTCACCTTTATCCTTATAGGAGTTAGTTTTGGATCAGTTTATTGTTGATATTAAAGCCCGTGAAGTTCTTGATTCCCGTGGCAACCCTACTGTTGAAGCCGATGTTATTTTGGCTGCCGGCCAGATAGGTAGTGCGTGTGCGCCATCCGGTGCTTCAACCGGTTCCCGTGAAGCACTAGAGTTACGTGATGGTGATAAAAGTCGTTATTTAGGCAAAGGCGTACAAAATGCTGTTGCCGGTATTCGTGGTCCTATCCTAGAGCGTTTAAAGGGTATGGATGCGACAGATCAAGCTGCCCTAGATGCTGCCATGATTGAACTTGATGGCACGGAAAACAAAGAAAATTTAGGCGCTAATGCTATTCTGGCTGTATCACTGGCAGCGGCCAAAGCGGCAGCACAGTTTAAAGGTATCCCTTTATATGCCCATATTGCTGAATTAAATGGCACTCCTGGCCAATACAGCATGCCTGTGCCAATGATGAACATTCTTAATGGTGGTGAACACGCCGATAACAATGTGGATATTCAAGAATTTATGGTGCAGCCAGTAAGCGCTACTAACTTTGCTGAAGCCTTGCGTTGTGGTGCAGAAATATTCCATTCTCTAAAGAAAGTATTAAGTAGCCGTGGCCTAAATACAGCGGTTGGCGACGAAGGTGGTTTTGCACCAAACTTGCCTTCAAATGAAGCCGCACTAGAGGTGATTGCTGAAGCAGTAGGTAACTGTGGTTATAAGCTAGGTGAAGATGTCACCTTGGCCTTAGACTGCGCCTCTTCAGAGTTCTATAAAGAAGGCAAATACAATCTAAGTGGTGAAGGTAAGAGCTTTGATGCTGAAGGTTTTGCTGATTATTTAGTGGCTTTGACCGATAAGCACCCCATTGTCTCAATCGAAGATGGTATGGATGAAAGTGACTGGGATGGTTGGCAGGACCTCACCAATAAGTGTGGTGATCGTGTACAGTTAGTCGGTGACGATTTGTTTGTTACCAATACCAAAATTCTTGCGCGTGGTATTGAGCAAGGTGTGGCTAACTCCATCTTGATTAAATTTAATCAAATTGGTTCTTTAACTGAAACGCTGGCGGCCATCAAAATGGCGCAAGCTGCAGGTTTTAGTGTGGTTATTTCCCATCGTTCTGGTGAAACTGAAGACACCACTATTGCCGATCTAGCCGTGGCTACCAGTGCTGGTCAAATAAAGACTGGCTCACTCTGTCGCTCTGATCGGGTAGCTAAATACAATCGTTTGTTACGTATTGAAGAAGAGTTGCAAGACGCCGCACCTTACCGTGGTCGTGCGGAAATTAAAAGTCAGTAACTGACAATGAGCTGAGATAAAGGGAGTAGATTTATGATGATAAACTGCTCCCTTTTTTATTCCTTAAGGTAGTTAAAAGTTTATTGCTTGAAGAGCAAACTCTGACAGCGGTAATTGTAGCTGATCACTGGCAAATAAACTTTTGTATAGTAGCTATATTTCAATATATGATAGTTCAGGTAAAGTTTAGCTAAGTAATACAGGCTAATGGTGACAGTAATGCGGGCAATGGTTGTATTGTTATTTTTGGCGGTGGTTTTTTTGCAATACCAGTACTGGTTTGGTGATGCGGGGCAGCTTGAAGTGCAGGCCTTACAAGAGAAAATTGATGCGCAAGAACAGATAAATCAGGCCTTAGCCCAGCGTAATCAGCAGCTATATGCTGAAGTTGAAGATCTAAAGCAAGGCCTTGCTGCTGTTGAAGAGCATGCCCGCAGTGATTTAGGTATGGTAAAATCCAATGAGACTTTCTATCAACTAGTGGAAAAACCATGACACAGTTAGCGCCATTAGCGTGGCCTGCTGCCTGGCACTATGTTGCTGGAGCTCCCTCCCAAACAGCCAAATTCAAACAACATTGGCAAGATTTTCAAGTCCATGAACAGCTTGGTTTTACCCCATCTGGAGACGGCGAGCATGTATATTTGGATATTACTAAAACCGACACCAATACAGACTTTCTGGCGCGGCAATTAGCCCAACATGCAAATGTTTCTTACCGGCAGGTAACCTATTCAGGCTTAAAAGATCGCCATGGTATTACCCGCCAGTGGTTTGCCGTGCATTTACCCGGTAAAGTGTCTCTGGAACCCGACTGGCAGCAACTTGCTTCGGATAAAGTGTGTATTAATCAGGTCATACGTCACCAAAAAAAATTACATACGGGTACCCATAAAAGCAATCAATTTGTTGTACGTTTACGGGATATTAAAAGCACATCTGACCTTGAGCAGCGTCTGCAAACAATAGGTAAAGTAGGTGTCCCAAACTATTTTGGTGAACAACGTTTTGGTAATCAAGGAAATAACCTCAACCTAGCACAGCGCTTATTATCTGGAGAGCGTTTTAAGGATCGCTTTCAGCAGGGTATAGCCATGTCTGCGGCGCGTTCTTATTTGTTTAATCAATTACTTTCAGAGCGCATCCAACAGAACAATTGGCTTACCGCCAAGCCAGGTGATTTTTATATTCCAAGTGATGCTTATAATCCCTTTAAGGCGCCTGTTGACGAGGCTATTCAGGAGCGTATAGATAATGCTGAGGTGGCGCCTACAGGTTGGCTTGCAGGCAATACTGGGCGTGGTGAAAGTAGTTTTCCTTCTGCTTTGGAAGCTGACTGTTTAAATGAGTATCGTCAGTGGATAGAGGGTCTAGCCGAGCTTCGGTTACAAGCTGATCGCCGAGCTTTGCGGTTACTCCCCATAGATTGGCAATGGCAATGGATTGACCACCATGTGCTAGAATTACGGTTTGGCCTGTTGCGAGGCACTTATGCTACTAGCGTATTGCGCGAACTGGTGCATACTTGTAACCCACACCAGAAACATGAATAGAAGGCCCTAAAGTATTATGCATATTTTAATAGCCAATGATGACGGAGTTAATGCCCAAGGAATCCGCCATCTTGCTGAGGCAGTCGGAGCAAAACATGATATTACTGTTATAGCGCCTGATCGTGATATGAGTGGCTCTAGTAATTCCTTAACCTTAACCAGACCATTACGCCTAATCCCTCAGGACAATGGCTACATAGCCGTTGATGGAACCCCAGCTGATTGTGTGCACTTGGGTATTAATGGCGCCATAGATAACCAGCCCGATATGGTGCTAGCCGGCATCAATCATGGGCCCAACCTTGGTGACGATATAATCTATTCAGGTACTGTAGGAGCTGCTATGGAGGGGCGTTTTTTAGACTATCCTGCCATAGCGGTCTCACTTGCTGGTACAGAGCATTTTGATACTGCAGCAAAAATAGCGACGCGGCTTCTAGAAGCAGTAGACAAGCTTAAGCTGCCGCCACGGTGTATCCTTAATGTAAATGTTCCCGATTTACCATATGCCGAAATAAACGGTGTGCAATTAACGACATTAGGTAATCGTCATTTAGGGGAGCTAGCCCTTAAAGGCAAGGACCCGCGTGGACATCGTTGCTTTTGGATTGGCAAGCTTGGAAGTGTAGCTGATGCCAGCCCCGGTACTGATTTTCATGCCATAGCCAATGGTTTTGTGGCAGTCACACCTATAGCCCCCGATATGGCTAGCCTGAGTGCTTTTTCATCCCTATCACCTTGGCTTGAGGAACTGCTCTGATGCGCTTTGGTCAATCCCCTGTCGATCGTCACCAGCGCACCGGTATTGGTATGACCTCCGCGCGCACCCGACAACGTTTAGTGGAGCAGTTACAGCAAAATGGTGTCTCCCATGACAAAGTTCTGCAGGTGATGGCAACCACACCGCGTCACTTATTCTTAGACGAGGCCCTTGCCCACCGTGCTTATGAAGATACATCCTTACCCATTGGTCATAATCAAACGTTGTCGCGGCCTTACACAGTGGCTCGTATGAGTGAACTGTTACTTTCCTCGTGTAAGGCCAACAAAGTACTTGAAGTAGGTACCGGCTCAGGGTACCAAACTAGCGTATTAGCACAATTAGTCCCCAAGTTATTTACCATTGAGCGTATCGAGCCTTTATTGCGTCGCGCTCGCAAACGCTTGCAGGAATTGCAGTTAAATAATGTTGTGTATCGTTATGGTGATGGTTATGAGGGGTGGCCAGATAGGGAGCCCTTTGATGGTATTATGGTGACCGCTGCACCAGCTGAAGTACCGCAAGCATTACAATGGCAGTTGGCTGAAGGGGGATGTATGATTATACCTGTAGGTGAAGGTGATCAGCATTTATTAAAAATAACCCGTTCAGGTAATTATTTTGCCAAGCAAAAAATAGAAGCAGCTAACTTTGTACCTTTAGTAAATGGAACGATTGAGTAACCCCTGCAGTAAAAAACAGATAAGGATAAAAGCAGAGCATATGAGAAATCCTGTGGAACCCCATTCTACCCGTATTTTTATAACCGGCTTTATTATGGGTATGGCAGACCTTGTGCCTGGTATATCTGGCGGAACTGTGGCCTTATTAGGTGGTATATATGCACGTTTATTAGGGGCCATCAGTGCCTTTAACCTAAGTTCTCTAAAAATGTTATTGACTGGTCGTTGGTTGCAGTTATGGCAACAAGTAGATGGCAGTTTCCTGCTGACTCTGCTGTTAGGTATAGCTAGTGCTATTTTTGGTGTCGCAAAAATACTCCACTATCTGTTAGATCACTATCCGATTATTATGTGGAGCTTGTTTTTGGGGTTGGTATTTACAGCTGGCATTATGCTCCTAAGAACCTTGTACAAGGAGCAGTGTCTGGTTTTTGGTTATGTTTTGTTAGGTTTTTTAATCAGTGGTTTATTGGCTCAGTTACCCATGCATAGTGGCTGGGATGTCGTGTCTGGTTGGGGTTATTTGGCTTTATTTGCGGCTGGTGCTATAGCCATTTGTGCCATGATTTTGCCAGGTGTGTCAGGCAGTTTTATTTTACTTTTATTAGGCTTCTATCCATTGATTATAGCTAGTTTAGCAAGTATTAATATTCCTGTATTAGCCGTCTTTGCTCTTGGTTGTGTCATCGGACTGATGAGTTTTAGTCGTTTGTTGAATTGGCTTTTAAGACATTATCTTGGGGCCACCATGAGTGCTTTAACGGGATTGATGTTGGGCTCAGCCATTAAATTATGGCCATGGAAATATACCTTAGCATACCGACTTAGTTCCTCTGGTGAGCAGGTTCCTTTAGTACAGGAAAATCTCTGGCCCTGGAATTATTCCGCATTAACAGGTATTGCCCATGAATTACCAATAGCTTTAATAGTGATGCTGATAGCTGCTGTTTTGGTAATTCGTTTTGGCCAATTCAAACTGCAAGGACTGGGGCAATAGTATGTTGAAAAAGCTGGCCAATTGGCGGTCTATCTTCTACCTGATGGTGCTTGTTATTGTGACTGCTTGTGGCGGCAGAGGTTATGTACCTATACAGGACTTAACTGTATCCACAGCAAAGGGCGCTGGTGAGGTTATTTTGTACGACCAAGCTGGACAGATAGTGGCTCCTGAGAATTATGTTGTTAAAGCGGGGGATACACTTATTGCTATTGCATGGCGCTATGGTTGGGATTACAAACGTTTGGCGCAACTTAATAATATTTCACCGCCTTACACAATATATGTTGGCCAAAAACTTGCTTTTAAGGCTAGCGATAAAGCCCCAACAACCAAAAAGCAGCAAGTGGCTGCCAAAACCTCTACGCCGTCTAAGGAAAAAGTAGTATCCACACAGCCGGTCAGTAAGCCCCTGCCGCAATATGATGGTGTTAAAAACTTACGCTGGCAATGGCCTCTGCGAGGTGATTTGTTGGCCACTTATAATAGTAAATCTGAAACCAGTAAAGGAGTCGACATTGCTGCACCTCTTGGAACCCAAGTTCGTGCTGCCGCAGCTGGCCAAGTTGTGTATGCGGGTAATGGTATTCAGGGATATGGTAACTTATTGATAATAAAACATAATGATACTTACTTAAGTGCTTATGCCTACAATAGCAAACTATTAGTTGGTGAGGGTGATATTGTCACCATTGGACAAGTGATCGCGCAGTCAGGTCAGGGTCCTAAGCTCGATGGCCGTTTGCACTTTGAGATTCGTAAGGGTGGCAGACCTGTTAATCCTCAGACCTACCTAAAATAAATATATTATTCAGTTTTAAGTCGTAATACTGCATAATCAATTATCATATTTAGTATATAAATAAAAAATATGCAAAAAACTATAGATATAATTTTTTATATCAAGTATATTTCACCTACAAGATGAAAAATATAGTAAATAAGCATTATTTAGAAGTTAAGTATTGCTTTCGAAAAAAACACTAATTTTTTGTCAAACAACGAATTTTAAAAAATAAGTATGCGTGCCCACATGCTGGGGCACGTTCATTACAACAAGCACAACAATGGTGGCAGTATGAATATGCAATTGGTTCAAAAGGAAATAGATAATGAAGATACTAACGAGTTGGTATCTGTAGCCAAGGTAGGCCCGACTGAGCGTAAGCAAAAAGTTAGTGAACTTGATACTTATAAAATCAGTGGTCGTGGATTCTCCAATAGCGCAGAACAAAACGACGCTACACAGCTATATTTAACAGAGATTGGGCGACGTAAGTTGCTAAATGCAGAGCAAGAGAAGCATTATGCTGAATTAGTTCAGAAAGGTAGTCAAAGCGCCCGTGATCTGATGATTGAGTGTAACTTACGTTTGGTAGTTAAACTCGCAAGACGTTACCTAAATCAGGGACTAAGCTTTCTGGACTTAATTGCTGAGGGTAATCTTGGTTTGATTCGAGCAGTAGAGAAGTTTGATCCAAGCCTGGGATATCGGTTTTCTACTTACGCTACTTGGTGGATTCGGCAGTCAATAGAACGGGCGATTATGAATCAGGGCCGTTCCATACGTCTACCTATTCATGTGCGCAAGGAGCTTAATGTTTACCTTCGTGCCCAGCGAGAAATGGTAAGCAAGACCAATCGGCAACCAACCCCAGCTGAGTTAGCGGAATATATGGGTAAGCCTTTAGCAAAAGTGCATACCATGTTGAGCCTAAATTATCGCGTAACTAGTTTGAACAATCAGGTCGCTAACGATACTGAATATTCATTGGTTGAGACTATTCCCGATGAAGGTACTAGCAGCCCAGAAGAAAACATGATCCATAGTGACTTGTTAAAAAATATTAGTTGCTGGATTAATAAGCTTTCTGATATCCAGAAAGAAATTATCTGTCGTCGTTTTGGTATTATGGGCTATAACCCCAGTACCTTAGAAGAAGTCGGTAAACAAGTAGGCCTGACGCGTGAGCGTGTGCGTCAAATACAGATGCAAGCAATTAAAAACTTACGTGGTAAGTTGATTGCTAATAATCTAGTAAAAGAGGATGTGCTAGATAGCGAAATCTAATGCTTAAGCATCATCTCTTGTAATTTGTACAACAATTCAAGGGCTTGTTTTGGCGTCATTTCGTCCGCTGCTTTGGCTCTTAAAAGCTGCTCAATAGGGTGGCTCACCGTGGCAAACATATCCCCCTGACTGGGATTTGCCGGTTGGCTCACCCCAAATTCTTTTTTGTCTACAGTGTTTTTATTCTTAGTTGTGCTGAGACTTGCCGAGTTTAGTTCTGTCGTTTCTAAGCTTTGTAATTTTTGCTTAGCCTGATTAACAACTAGATCCGGTACCCCTGCGAGCTTGGCCACTTGTAGACCATAACTTTGGCTTGCAGGGCCGCGTAATACCTTATGCATAAACACAATAGTATCCTGATATTCCGTCGCATCAAGATGTAAGTTTTCAACATTGGGTAGATGCTCGGCTAACTGTGTCATTTCAAAATAGTGGGTAGCAAAGAGGGTTAATGCGCCAGTTTGCTGGGCTAAATGTTCAGCACAAGACCAAGCTAATGATAAGCCATCATAGGTACTAGTGCCGCGCCCTACTTCATCCATTAAGACCAAACTACTGGGAGTGGCATTATGTAGAATATTAGCTGTCTCCGTCATTTCCACCATAAAGGTTGAACGCCCTCCAGCTAGATCATCACTTGAACCCATGCGGGTGAATATGCGGTCAACTATACCTATGCTGGCACTGGTGGCTGGGACAAAAGCACCTATTTGCGCCAGAATAACGATGATGGCTACTTGACGCATATAGGTAGATTTACCCCCCATATTGGGGCCAGTAATAATCATCAGACTTTCTACTGGTTGTAATTCAACATCATTGGCCACAAATGGGTCACTAATCAGCTGCTCGACCACAGGGTGGCGTCCCTCAATAATACTAATGCCCCGTTGTTCCGTTAACTTGGGTCTATTTAGGTTCAAGCTACATGCACGTTCCGCCAAGCTGACTAAAATATCCAGTTCGCTAATACCATCAGCGCATTGCTGCAGGGGCTGTAGCTGC
>MDSZ01092081.1_pt1 | contig 17009 bp, 19 predicted proteins | sample 811201 | NCBI WGS metagenome assembly MDSZ01 (sample SAMN05326647, study PRJNA326480) | marine metagenome | isolation source: seawater | place: Indian Ocean: North | collected 2010
AATAAAGTCAAAATAAAGAGAATGAGGAACTGTTATAATAGAAGTATTTACATTTCTTTGAGGATAATTAAATTGATCTCTTATTACTACTCCAATAGAATCTTCTTTACACAATTCAGTAAAACAAAAATTTGGATGAAATAATAAATCAATATCTGAAAATATGTAATAGTCATATACATCTTTATTGATACATTTCTTGAACTGCCACGGCTTTGAAGAAGTAGCAGATTCTCGTGTCATTGATTCAATTGGTTGTAACCATAAATCACCCTTGCCTTTATATGTTTGTAAAAACGTTTTTAGATACTGAACATAATTAGGTGTATAGTAACCGCATATCTTTAGCTTTTTCTTTTTCATTGAATAATTTTCTTTCTTCAGTCATTTCCCATGTTTTATCTTGAAAACTTTTAATGTTTCCAAAAATATGAATTCTAGGATACCATGACGCATTGATTGCAGTATGTCCGTTAGGATCGGTTGTGTCAGTAAAATAAATCTTACCTTGTTCTAAATTTTCTTTTTTGTGATCTCCAAACAAAAAGAAACATTTTGGGTTCGAGTCAATAACAAAATGAATTCTAGGCCAATTATCAAAATGCCATGTATAACAACTTTTGGGAGACAAAATTGCACATCTTGTTTTAAAAATATTATACTTAATTATTAATTGTTCAATATATGTACCTTTTAAAATATCAATTGTTTCATTAAATAATTCCTCATTTGATTTATACTTATCAGGTAGATCAGAAGGTTTACCAACAGAACACCATTCTTCTCTTCCAAATTTTTCTTCGTCCCAATCTTTGGATTTTTGTAATGCTAGTTGATCATTTTTATATTCTATATTTTCAACTGACAATATTTTATCAAATTCATCTTTTAATAACTTAAAGTTATCAATATCACCCAAATAACATAAATTTGTATTGATCCACTTCATTGGTAAATTCTCTAATTTCTTTTGTGTTGATAAACCATTTTTCATAATCTACATTAAATTTTTTATATTCTATGTTTTCATCAAACTCTAAGTCTTCATAATGAACGATTGTAACATTATTGAAAAATATTTTAAACATATTTACACCCTGAACATACCATTTGAAATACTTATAGAAAATGGTAAATTTTTCATGAGGCACTAATATTTTTTCTGGAAACTCTTTTTCCATATCCAAAGATTTATTATTCTCAAATATAGTTTGATGATATATTTTTGTTTCAAATGAAACGATCCATGAAAGAAACTGTCTATATGTATCTTTTCTATTCAATATATAAATTTTTTGATCTCTGAATGTTTTAATAAAATTATCTGTCCAGCTCAAATGATGTGTTAAAAGTTTAACTACAATATCTTCTAATTTTATTAACGGATCAGTTTTTAAAATTGTTAATCTCTCATCGAAGTTTTTTGGTAAATTACATTTGCCATCTAAAAAACCAGGATATTTTTTGATTCCAACTCCTGGATACCACTTCCATGTTGCATTCCAATTAAAAAATTCTCTTATATTAATCAAATCATGATTTTTTTCTAATTGATTTTGAAATGCTGAAGATCCGGATCTAGGTAATGAATATATTAGCATTCATTCCTCAACATAAATTGATGGCCAGTTTCATCGACTTCAAAAATAGGTTTAAAACCATGTTTTAAACACCATGAGATATGTGTGTTTTTTGCATAACCAAATAAAGGTCTTGTTGGTACTAAATAATTCAACATTTTATAAGCTAGATCATTACCTCTATATTCTTCATCAATATATAAGTATCTATACCTTACAGCATTATCAGGAAGATGTAAATGATCAGAAAATTCTTGAATTGATGTAACACCAATTAATTTATTAACATCATATAGTCCATAATGGTTATATTTAGGTGATTTATTCTTTGATTTTAATATGCCTAGATACCCACAATATTCACCCATTTGTTGAAGATGATCTAATGTTATGTGAGATCTACTAAATAAAAATTTTACAAATGTTTCCCAATTAATCTCTTTCACACTATTCTCTTTAATATCTCCAATTTTTTTTTCAATTTTTTTTAATACGTTTTGTTTTAATAATGTCTTATCACTATCAATCCATTCTTTAACACGTATTATTAAAGACCATCTATTTTCTGAAGAATTATTGGAAAATGTATGTTCTAAAAAGTTATTATAAACTACTGGATTATCCATAGGAACACGACAACCATTTATAATTGACTTGAATCCAATTGGATCATTTATAGGAAAAATAACATTATTGGTATGAGGTAATGATGCATCAATGTGAGGCGGCCCTATTTCACCTGGTAGCACTTTCCATACTCTTACTCTATCAGCAATAAAATATTTTTGTGACTTTATCCAATTAATTATTGTAGGACATTGATCTTCAAAAAACCATTGTTTGTGAACATTTTCATCAATTCCATAATGTTTATTAGATTGATTTTTTTCTGGACTTAATCCATATAATGTACAAGAATGCCATTTACGATAGTCATACATTGGAAGAGTTTGAACTTCATCCAAAAATTTTTTTCTGTCAAAATCTATTAAAAGAGGAATGTATGGTACATATTCTAAGTTTGGTCCCATATAATATAATCTCCCATTTTAGGTCTATATTTTCTATGATGTTCTCTCAAATCAAAAGGAATATTATCAATATCCCAACCAATATGCTTCCCATCTTTATATACTTGTCTTTTTAGTTGACCTTGATATTCATCTTTGTATCCTAATCCCATAACAAGAATTGCATGAGAACCAATTCCTAAAAAATCACTTATTTCTTTACCTCCTATACACTGACAAAAACCAAAATCTATTTGTTTTTCAAGTGCAGCAATTGAAGCATATGAAGCACTAACTAATACATCTCTCTCTGCATCATCATGAAAATGATCGCCTTTAACTGATGGATTTTTATGACCAGTATATAACCATGTAAGAACTACAGGAGCGTTTACCTGACCATTATATCTTTTATATTTTGGATTGTAGTCTTCTGGATGTGGAACTCCTCTCTGCATAGTTTCTTTGCCTGGTATTCCATAACAATATGTATTATCTTCATATAAAAAATTTTTATAAGTTTTATCTCTTGACACAAAAATAGATGTACTAAATTTGCCATGAATCGAAGGAGCAAGTCTAGCACATTCTAAAATATAATTTAAATCATTATTGGAAATATCTTTGTCTAACCACCATTTTGTAGTGATGCGGGTTTCTAATAATTTTTTTAAAATCATTGCTTATTCATATATTGATTTTCCATCTATTGTCTTTTTGTTTGATAAAGATGCAATCATTGTTATAATAAAACTTATCATCTTTCAACATAATTTCATTTGGATCTTTTATATTTTTAAACTCATAAGAATCTTCATCAACTTCTTTTAAAATAATATCTCTATATTTTTCTTCTCCCACTTGATCAGAACTTAAAATTCTAATTCTAATATAACAATTATCTACTGGAAAACTCACATCTTCTGGATTATAAAATTTAAATCTAGGATAATCTTGACAAATTTTTTTAGTAAAATCAGTTATCACAAAATAAACTGGTTTTTTATATATTCCTAATACTTTTCTTCTACTACCTCCAGGATGTAAAATAGTTTTATGATTCATATGATGCAAACCCATTGAATAATGCAATGGTTTATTTTGTTTTATATCTGTTACTAATACAGAAATTCGAATATAATGTTGCATAAGTTTCTGTTTTGTTGTTTCTTGTGATTTCCAAGAAATTTTATTAAGATTTCTCGGCCAAGAGATTTTATTACTATCTTCAAATAATAATTTGAAATCTTCATCCATTACAATTGAATCTTGGAATGAATATCTTTCATCTAATCCTATATTATTTCTATCTATTAAGTTAAATGCATACAATACATCATATATTGGAGCATGTATAATATATGTTTTAGTACTAAGTAAAGAGTCAAATTCATGAGCAAGTCGTATAAAATGATCATAATCTTGTATAATTATTTTCTCTTCGCAATTCTTCCTCAAAAGATAAGGAAGATTTATTATTTCTTTAATGGAGTCCATATGTCTTATCTCCTGGCCATAATGGCAACTTGACTCCAGGTTTGCGTTTAGGTATTTTACTATCCGCAGAACTTACACAAGCATCTGATAAACAAGGTTGTGGACTATCAAACAATTTAAACCCTGTTTCTATGTTGCCTAAAGGTAAATCTCTGCAAGAATAAGACCGCTTAATGCTCCCATCAGGCTCGCGGATAATGATACTGCGATGGCCAGACGAACAATCCCACCCCCTGAAATTATTAAAATTAAACGCATTGAATCTTTCTGCTTGATCCATTTCATAAACTTCACCTTTTGAATCAATTAATTCTATTTCCATAGTTGTAGTTTTTGATTCATTATATAATATATCTAATTGACCATCTGTGTATCCTTCTACTACCTTTGTAGCAGTTGGATTTGATTGTGGTTTTAATGTTGTATGTATTCCTCTTTCTTTAAAATATAAAACATGATCACACAACTTAAAAAATCTCTCAGGAACCATTACCATATTTATTGTAATGCGAATACCATTGTCTTGACAGAAAACTAATTTGTCAGCAAATTCTTCTATTTTCTTTTCTGTATTTAAATGTTCAAAATGTGCAGATGCGGTAATGGATGCTCTATCAAATTGTTTTGCATATTTCACATATGTTTCAAACCAACTCATTTTACGTGAGCAGTTTGATGTCATGTGAATTCTTTGTCTTTTACAATTAATATTATCATCAGCCAAATGTTGTAAAATATTTAAATACCCAGGATGAAAGGTAGGTTCTCCACCAGACAAAGACCAATTAAAACTATTAAATCCATTGTTTCTTGCTTGACGTTTTATTTCATCTATGGTAGATAAACATAATTCTGTAGGTCTATGATCTTTTTTGTCTGATCTAGCATATGGCCAGCAGTATGAACATTTGTAATTACAGAATCTACCAAGTAACCATGACACAGTGAATGTATCATGATAAAGCATAGTTTTTGTTCCTACAAGTTCTATATCATCAAAAGGTATTTTAGTAAAATCTAAATTCATTTATAAAACCTATAAAATTCAGTAAAAAAGTCCGCTTGTTGTTTTTGAATATTTAATAAAAAATTTTCTCTCGAAATCCATTCCATAGAATCTGGATCTATAACACAAGGATTATAATTATTATCTATAAAAACATTTGCAGGCCTCAAATCTCCATGATAAAATACCCTATCATTCCCCAAAGAAAAATCAAGAAATGCTCTTATCCACTTAAAACTATTAACAATACAAAAATTATAGATAACATCTTTAGGAAGATCTTCTTTTACTTGGTTCCATTCTTTTCCTTTGATTTTTGGCATAATAACAATATCACAATCATTATTACTTTCAAAAGAAACTATCTCTACAAAATCTGGATTTTTACTTTGAAATAATTTATAATCTTCTATACAAAATTTATGATTTATGCCATGTAATTGTTTTTTATTGTACTCTGCATTATCAGAATTCCAAGATTTTAAAAATTTTTTAATAATCCATTTACCATCATCATAAATTTCAATATTCAATTTTTTATATATTAAATCCATTGTATTAAAAAGAATTATTAAAAATATTTGTGTCTTTCACATGACTAGTCATTAAATTTTTAAACACATCCAAATCTTGTGTTTTTGGAGTACACAATCCACAACCACAATAATCACCAGGACCCAAAGGACATTTTATTATTGGCATTCTATTAGATGATATATCTTGATATAATTTATTTAAAATTTCATCAGAATTAGATATTGTGCCAATATGTCCTCTTGTTCCATTAAACTTAGCTTGACAGGTTTGATGATGAAATATTTTATCTGTTTGTTGCTCAATATGTAGAAAAAACCAATTTACTGAACAATACCAATCTTTAAATTTTGTCTGTTGAATAAATTTTGTTTTTTCCCAATTACCATCATTATTTAATGTCTCTATGACTCTATTTCCACAACAAGGTCTTCCTAATTGTCTTGCAAATTTTTTCTCTTTTGGTTTTGTTTCTGCAACTTTATCACATTGTTTTGATGTATTTGTTTTATTATTCAAATTATTATTAATGTTTTTCCAATAATTTTTCATCCAATCCAATTGTTCTTCAGAATACTTATGAGCATATCTTGGGTTCTCATGTTCTCCTATCATTCTAGGAACATATGTTACACCCCACTCATGTAATTTTTTACACAATTCTTTACATTCTTCAAAATATTTAACATGAAACATCACATTAACTTTTAATGCAAAATTATTATCATGAAGATATTTTATATTTTTAACTACATTTTCTTTCACCGCATCAATTTGTTCACAATGATAGCTGATAGTAATAAATCCATAATTTTTTAAAATGTTTTCTCTCATCTTTGGACCAAAATGACCATTTGAAGTGATAGTTAAATTAAGTCTATATTTTTGTGGTTTACCATTATCATCCCAATATTGATTATGTTCTTTTCTCATCCAACTTCCAAATTCAATAAAGTGAGGATTTAAAGTTGGTTCACCTCCTGTAAAATTTATATTTAATTTTTGAAATTTTTTATATCTCATTAATAAATCTGCATACTCTAAAACAAATTTACCTGTTTTAATCAAAGTATCTAAATCTGCATAAGGTGAAAATCCATCATGTCTATGTGGTGGACAATATGTACAATCATAATTACACCTTCTTCCAACATCCCACGTTGTTGTTAATTGTTGACTATCTAATAAATTAATAGCAGAAAAATCAAATTTCATCACTTTTCCTTTTCATGAAAATTGTCAATAAACTTATCTCTATCTTTAAACTCACATTTTTCTTTACATTTTTTTACTGGTTGTGATGTTTCCCAAGATGTCATAATACCATTAAACATAGGACCATTTATAATTTCTTCAATACTTTTATTATATAAACTATTATCATATTTTTCATTAAATTCACCAAACAATGTTTTTGGTAAATTGCCCGCTGCCATATTCAAAGATTCGGAATTTAAATAACAACATGGTATAAGTTCACCTAAATGATTTATGAATAATCTATTCAGTTTTCCATATCTACATTCTATCATTTTTTAACTTCTCCACTTTTATTTCTATGTGAATATATGACTCTAATTCTTTCAAATCCTTCATCAATTGACATTTGTTTTGCTTTTTCCAAAAGATGTTCATTATGTTCAAATACTATAAATTGCCACTGAGCATGACCACCGGCTTTAATAAATGCTCGCCAATTTTCTTGAACCTTTTTAAAATTAGATCCAACTCTATATTTTTGTAATGATTCTTGGTCTATACCATCTATTCCAAAAAAAGCTGAACATCTTTTTTTACCCAACTCTTTCCAAAACTCTGGTGTTCTTGTTGAACCATTTGTAGCAATATTTACTCCTGCATTTTCTGATTTACCATTGACTATTGAACCAAAATAATCCACAATTTCTAAAATTTCAGGATGTGTTGTAGGTTCATCAACAGAACCACAAAAATTAATATATTTTAAATTTGGTAAGTACTCAGGAGTAGGAATCCATTTTTTTAAATCTTCAAGTTTTATATAACTTTTGTTTAATATAGATTCTACCCTCTCAAAACTTTCTTGTCTTAAACAACCAGGACATTTTATATTACAAAAACTTGTAAGTTCTATATCCAACCATTCTATACTATCCCTTGTCCACATTATGTTACATACTTTCTATAGTTTGGAACTATTTCATTAAAATTTTGTTCTCTATGAATATCTAGTTGTTCTGTATAATCAATGAAATCCTTTGATTCCTTTTCATTTCTATCATTACTGTTCATATAATTTATTATGCCTTTTATTCTCTCTCTCAAGTCTCTGTATTGATGCCACTTCCATTTGTCATTTTTAATTATTTCTGGTTTGACTATATCAATATTATCAATAGCATTTTTTCTTATGTATATTAAACATTCTCTTAAATAATTTTCTGCTATTTCTTTGCCTTCATCATTTAAATTTTTTATATTTAATCTTGATGGATCATATACAAGATTTAACATCAGTCCCATTTGTAAGATGTGTGGTGGCTTAAAAGTAAAATTCACATACCATTTCATCAAATCAATTAATGTAAAAATATTATATAATTGTACACAAGTACTAATTGTAAAATGTATTTTTTCATTTTTAATTTTTGTCAATCTTAATAAATTATTCTCTATGATAGACCATTTTGATGGATATCTAATATACTCTTGTGTTTTATCAATTCCATCAATACTGACATCAATATTCACATTTTTAAAATGGGGCAAAAGCTTGAGAAATCTTTCTTGAATGTTAGTCAAGTTTGTTGTTATTTTTAATGAAACTGTTTTAGAAAAATTATTTTCACATAAGTATTCTAAAATGTCATACATATTTTCATGTAATGATGGTTCACCACCAACAAAATTTAATTCAATATTATCTATTAATAATTCTTGAAAATTTTTCCAGAAGTTTTTATTTTCCCACCATGGTAAAATTTCTTCTAAAGAATTATACCAAACTTTTTTATTTTTATTATTGAAATATATTTGCTCTTTATAGATTTGACTACTAAAATGTGGCCAGCACATCCTACATTTTAAATTACATAAATTACCAAGTCTCAAATCAAAATATAATATTTTTGGATCATTTTTTACATGATTAATTTCATTTTTCCATTTTTTATTTTCTCTTTGCCTTTTACTTTCAATTCCACATGCTTCCTCTTTATAACAAACTTCACATTGCTGAGGTCGAAATGAATCATCTTCTAAAAATTTTTTTCTGAGATTTTTCATATATATACTATAAAATATCTCTGAAATATTATCTTTATTTAAATTATAAGGTATTTGTTCAGAATCCGTTATTGGAAACTCTCTTGGTACTTTACAACATAGTCTAGATGTTCCATCTGTTTGTGTTGCAAAATGTATAAACGGTAATACACAAAAATTTAATTCATTCATTATGTCCTATTGTCCATATCCATTCAATACTTTAGCAATAAAAAGTAGTAACAGTAATCCTCAAAAAATGCTTGTAGCACCTTGTTGTAACGTAAAACCAATAAACAGGAAAGAAGTTGATATCACATCGAACACTATTCATAATTTTTCAGAAACATTTGGTGATTTAATTCATGATATAAAAAATAATAAAAAAAATACAATGTGTAATTATTGTCATAATCTTGAAGATAATAATATTTATAGTCCCAGACTTACAGCTATTGAAGATGGTAAAATATTAATAGACCCTATATTAAAAAATATTGATATTACACTTGGAGAACAATGTAATTTAAGATGTAGAATGTGCAATATGAAAAATAGCAATAAATTGAGAATAGATTATAATGAAATAAAAAAATTAAATTTACCCATTCCCCAATATTTAAACATGGGACAAGATCATGCTAATCAAGATATGTTTGGTGTAAAAAGCTTTTTTGATATATCAGAAACAATTATCAAAAATATCATAGACATTTCTCCACAATTAGACAGTATAAAATTTACTGGTGGTGAACCATTAATTAATACAAATTTTTGGAACATATGTGAAAATATTAAAAATGAAAATATTGATTTAAATGTAACAACTAATGGAACCATAGTTAATAAAAAAGTAATTCAAACTTTTAATTCATTTAGAAAGAGTACAATTACTATCAGTATTGATGGAACTGAAAAAATTTATGAATACATTAGATATCCTTATAAATGGAATAAACTCCACAATAATTTAGTAAAGATTATTAATAATACAAATGATAATGTTTCTATTCACATTTGCTCTGTTTTAACAATCTATAATTGTTACAACTTAATACAACTAATTGATCTTATTGGTACATTAGATAAAAATATCAAATGGAAAATTATACCAGATCCAGGACCAGAAAATAGTGTATTGGATATAAAATTTTTACCAAAAAACATATTACAAAATTTAAAAGAAAATTATGCAAATGTTGATTTAGAAGGTAGTGAATCCGCAATAAACAAAATTAAAAAATATATTGATTATTGTATTAATGTAAATATTGAAAATAAGAAAATCAAACAACAACAATTTTTACAAGATACAAAGACATTTGATACTGTAAGAAATCAAAAATTTGAAAATTATTTAGATCCAAAAATTACTAATTTTATGCTGACTGTTTAAAAAAATTATCATCTTCAGATTTTCCAGTAAGTAAAAATGCAAACTTATTATTTTTCATTATAGTTTCATTTATAAATTTACGCTTTGGTACTACGCTATCTAAATCAAATTCTTTTACAGGATCTTGATTATATTGTTCAACTTCTTCCCATGGCCAATCACAATCACCATTTTGATAACTTTTCCAACTAGATTTTCCTTGTATTTTTGGAAAAATGTTTGGAACCAATTGCCCATCCAAATCTGTAATCCAAAACTCTATATCTCTAGTTTTTAATATTTTTTTTATCTGTGTTAGGTTCCATATTGTTTCATGTATTGTACTAATTTTAGTTACATGATGTTTCCAAGCATTTGTTATAGTAAAAAAACAACGCATAGGTATTCCTAAAAACAACATAGCAAAAGCTAAATGATTTCCGGGATGTGCGTTGAAACCATTAGAAGTTTTTCTTAATATAGGAATATTTTTATTTCCATTTTGATATACTTCTTTAACAATACTACACAATTGCCCCCACTCTTTAGATTTGAACAGTAAGTCTCCTTGAAAATCAACTATTCTAGTATCACAATATTGTATCACTTTGAATATTTTTTCAGCACTTTGATAAAATTCTTCAATTGGACGAGTGTAATTATGATACTTCACATAAGAATTATACCTCTTAATATCTGGATTATTAAGGTGAGATAATATTCGAATATTTTTATGTTGATCAGGATTTATTGTCACATAAAATAAATGATTTTTTTCAAAGTAATTAGAAATCATTCAATCCTCATTTTGTTATATTTTGCACTGGATTGGACATATTGTTTTTGCCATGGAGCATCTAACTCTAAAAATACATCTTGAACATATGGTCTAATACGCTTACCTAACCATTGAAATGGTAAATTATTATCATTTTGAAAAATGACATTTCTTTTACTTATCCAAAAATTACCATTACAATAATATATATTTCCTGCACTATTTTTATCAGCAGGCCAATCTGATATCATATTTGTAGGAATATCATTTATTATTTCTTGTTGTGGTACAAAGGTCACTAACTCATCATTTTGTATTTGCATTGCACGAAATGGATTAAACATATTAAATTTACTAACACTCACAACACTGTCATAATCTTCTAACATACTGATTGCTTCAGAAAGATTATCTCCATTAATACCCACAACATTACCCCATAACATGACAAAAATATCTTGTAAACCAATTTGTTTTTCAATCTCAAGTACGCCATGACGTATAACTTCTAAATGACTGTCTGTATCTCCGCTCAATTCAACAGGCCTATCAATAACTTTAAAATTATAAAAATTACTATAACTTTTTATTACATCATCATCTGTACTACACCAAACACTACTAATTAATTCACAACTTGTTGCCGCAAGTATACTATGCGCAAACAATGGGTGCATATCTACTTCTAATAAATTTTTTTTAGGAACACTTTTTGATCCTGATCTAGCAGTTTGTAATGCAACAATATTCTTCATATTTTTAAAAAATTTAAAAATTGATCATAGGCATTTGTTTTTCTTATTTTATTTGTTTCTTCAATGTAATTATGTAACATATTGTTGTCATTTTTATTATAAGAAGATTTTTTAATCATAATTAATAATTCTTCTAATTTATCATTGATATTATTATATTTTTTTAATTTATCAATTTCTTTTATGATAAATGATTTACTTTTTGATGATAATGAATTTAAACCAAAATGTGAAGGAGAAGTACATTCTAACCAAACAATTTTACAAGATGGATTGAGATTTTTAAATTTACTGAACCAAGGAATCCATGAAGAAACATAAATCAAATTAAAACATTGTATAACACAATTTATATTAAAACTCACATTATGAAATTTTGTAATACAGTTTTGTAATTCTTTTTCAGTTTTATTCCATTTTCCAGGATATCTTATATATTCATATAAATCTTCTATAGCATCAATACTTATAGTCACACTAATTTTTTTAAAAGACTCAGCATATGATTCCAAAAAATTATTTAAATTAGAACCATTTGTTGTCAACCACAATTCTTTATCTTTTCTTTTATTGATTTTTAATAAATTATTTAAAAAGTTATAACATGATTCATCAATTGTAGGTTCACCACCAGCTACTTTTATGATTTTAAGATTTTTTAGAAGTTTTTCATTTAAGTTGATTATTGAATTTTTAGGTGAGTCTGATACATATTTAAAAAATTTTCCCATATGAGGATATTTTTTTACATAATTTTCAATTTTACTACTATCAATAGTAGTACACATATTGCATTGAAAGTTGCAAAAATTACTTGTTCTTATATCTGCATATATTGGATATTCTTCATTATTATAATAATCATTATAGTAATTTTGAAAACTATTTCTTAAACTAGTTTTACCATAAGATTCTCTGTTTATGCAAATACTACAAGGACTATCTAGATTTTTTAAGTCCACCAACCTCTCCACTTCATTTGAATCATATTCAGAAAGTGTATATTTATTTTTAAATTGACAACAAGGAGATATTTTATCTAATACAGTATTATAAAAAATTCCAATTTTAGGAGCATAGCATTTAGGTTTCACGTTTCCACTCATTATGATATGCTTTATTAAAACCACACATTACAATACAACGATTTAAATGTCTATTGTGATTAGGATTCCAACTTAATTCTAATGCAGTTTGATACCAATCATGTTCTAAAATTTCATCAATTGACTTTACAGATAAATCATTCCATTGAGGATCATCAAATGTTAATATTTCTCTGCAATTCTCTTTATCTTTAAAATAATTGTCCCATAAAAAACAACAAGGCCATAATTTTAAATTACTACTAATAAATATTTCATCCTCATGTATATGTTTACAAACTACACTTTTAACAATATTTTCATCAATTTTTTTATTTTCAACTGCGGATCTTAAAGTTTTAACTTTATCTACTTTACTATGTTCAATATTTTTACTTACTGTAATTTTTTTCTTACCTGATTGTTTTGTAACAGATGTCCATTCACGCAATGCTGGCCAATCCCAATCCAAACTATTTCTCATACCAGTTCTGATGACAAAAGTAAGTCCAAGCATTTTTGCATCCTGTCTTGCTAAATCTATCTCGTATTCATTGTGATCAAATACAATATAAACCCATTGACCTAAAGCTTTTCCCAAACCACCTAATGAATAAGATTTCATGTTTTTCATTATTTTATTAAAATCTGTATTTACTCTATAAACATGATTTGTTTCTTTATGTCCATCAACACAAAAATTTACCCAAACCTTTCCTGTGGATTTACTTAATGAACCTAATTCTGCCCAAAAATCTTCTGTCTGAATTCCCCCATTAGTACTAAATGTTACCATCATTGCATCATTTTCTACTAAATATTCAGTTATTTCAAGAGCTTCTGGATTCATAATTGGATCTCCAAGAACCCCACACAATTTAAATCTTTTTTCACTAATATGTTTTTTACTTGGAAAAATTCTTTTGATATCAGATAAAGTAATATGTTTCAAATCAAACATTCCAGGTTTTTGAGTTCTTGCACACCCTGGACATGCAGCATTGCAATAAGAACTTATTTCAAGTTCGACAATTTTTATTTGTTCAAGGTTTTGCATTTTTCATAAAGATGATGTAATTCAGGAAATGTATCATGAAATTTTACATTTCTTCTTTCGTCCAATCTATCAACAGTATCAACAAATACTTGACCTACTTCTTGTGCTTTCCATAAAGGCATCTCACTTTCCAAAGTATGATATAGATTAGCATATACTTGTCTTTTTGCTTCATGATTTAAAGTTTTTATTTCAAAAACTTTTTCTAATTCTTCTTTGGCTTTTTGATTTAAATTTTTATCTAATGAAGTCATCCCTGCCGCAAAAGGTCTGGGATGATGCCAAATTCCAAATTTTAATTTTATTCCAATATGAGGAATAACTGAAAGGTCTTCTCCAATTGTATCAATTAAATTTTTTACAAAATCATAAAATGTTAAACAATTAAAAATATTATAACAAATTTGAACAGTTACATCAATATTAATTTTTCTCAATTTTTTAAATGTTTGCCACCATTTATTTTCTTTATATCCATATCTAATAAATTCTCCCCTCTTACCATAATGATCAAGACTCATTGTTATCCTACAATTATCACCCCAATGTGATAAATAATCTTCCACTAAATCTTTTCCTTTAAAACGATTTATAGATCCATTAGTATGACTCCAAATGCCTATTTTTTTAGTTAAATTTTCTTTGATCAAAACATCTAGTAATTCATAGACCCCTTCTTGTAAAAATGGTTCACCACCATTCAAATGAAGTAAATTTAATGTATCTTTGTGTTTCAAAATGTATTCTATTTTTCTTTGATTTGTATTATGCCAATCACCTCCCATAAAAACTTTTTTAGATTGTCCTCCCTTAATTTCTTTATGAAAATGCAAATTTTGAAATATGTCACTATAATTTTTTTCTATAGTTGAACTTAATGAAGGTGAACACCCAAGGCAGGCAAAATTACATTTGTTACTCCATAACAAATCTAACCAAGTAGGTTTTTGATATGGCAAAGTCCCATCATCCTCTGTAATTTTTATTAACTCATCAATTGTATCATAGGATTTAACGTTTGAATTTCTTCTATTACCAGTTGGAACACTATCTATTTCATGATTATAACATCCCGCACATTGTTTTGGTTTTTCTCCGTTCAAGATTTGTGTTCTAACTTCTTTAATAAATGAACTATTATACATTTCTTCAAATGATTGTTCATGGCTCCAACCAATAGGATCTCTTGATTTACAGCATGTACTAACTAAACCGCCTGGCCCTTCATGTAAACTTGTCCATGGAGCAGCACAAAAATCTTTTCCATATTTGTCTAAAATAAATTGTGATCTTTCATCATCAAATGGTGGTTTTGTTTTTCTCATTAGATATGTTGTACATCAATTTGTTTATGGTAAATTGGCACTGTGCCTGAATGAATATCATTATATACTAAATCATTCCAATTATATTTTTCAAGAGGTTTTCCAATGCCAAGTGTTATTAAATTGTGATAATTAAAATATTGAATATTTTTTTCTTTAAAAAACAAAGAAAGATTTTTATGATCAAAACATTGACAAAACCCTGTTGAATATCCCATTTGATTTGCAGCTAGCGCTGCTGCTCCTGAAGCAATACCTACTGACATAGAATAATGGGTAGAACTTTCTCCTTGAGACATTCGATTAAAATGAGATCTTTCTATTATATTAGGATCAATTTTATCAAGATCCAAAGGTATTCTTAAAAACATTAATAAAAGAGGAGCATATACTTGTATATTTCTGTGAGGAAGTGGACGGTCAAATGATTTAGGATTTAAAGGATCAGTAGCTAATTCATATAACTGATGATTAAAATCTAAATCATCACTAACTAACAATTTATATGTCTTTAAATTTTGTTTTGTTGGCATATTTATTGCAGTGCTTACTATTATGTCAATGTCTTTTTTTGGTATTTTTTGTGTATAATCCCAATTTCTTTGACAATGACTTGCGCTTTTAGAATAATCTATTAATTCAAACATATGTTCCTTTGCGTTAATTTTGAATTTGATTTATTCATTTCTTAAATTTGAACTACTAATATCTTTAGTTCTAGGAAAAATAATTAATTTGCTTTTACTTACTAAATTTTGATTATCATCACCGTGTATTAAAAATTTACAATTATGTTTTTTTAAAAAATTATCATCTATTATCATCGGAGATGGTACTACGTCATCTACGTATTTTATTGATTTTAAAATTTCTTCTCTATTTTTATAATTTAATAAAGGAACAAATTTTTTATGTATTTTTATTTCGTCATCTGTTGCCAGTGCAATAATAACATCACCTACTTCTTTTGCTTTTTTTAACAATCTAATATGTCCGTGGTGTAATATTGTTGCAGACATATCAACCATTACTCTCATAATAACTCTGCCATTTCTGGAAAAGTTTTTTTAAAATTAGTTTTTCGAACCCTATCCATAATTGTTATGTATTCTTTAAATTCGACCATTCTATTTGACCAATCTTCTGATTTCATAAATGAAATCAATCCTTTAAGTCTTTTTATTCCATAATTTGCATCTTGCCATTCTTCATATGTTACTTTTCCTTTGTGCCAAGATGGAATACCTTTTTCCCAATTATTCTTCCACCATCCATAAAAATCAACATATTTTAAATGACACTCATCTTTAAACCATTTTGGTAAAATTTTAACATTCAATTGTGGTGGATGATATACAAAATGATAATTTACACCTCCCGCACCAAAAGGCCACATATTAATTTTTTTAAATCCTTCATTTAATTTCCATTTAATGAAGTCTGGTATATAATATATATTTAATGCTTGTACTGCACATGCAAGAGTAACCTCAACATTATCATCTGTATCATCAAGTAAGTGCATTTGATTTACTTGATGATTCCACTTGCTAGGATATCTTATATAATCATTCATAATGCCAACTGAATCTATACTGTAATGAAATCTTACACGTTTAAATTTGTCCCACAATTTAAATAATCTATCTGGCATTTCAACACCATTACTATTGTATCTCAATTCAATTTGTTCAGCATATCCCATTTCTATTACTTTTTCAAGTAAAGTATAATGTTCTTCTATTATAGTACTTTCACCACCAG
>MDSZ01154113.1_pt1 | contig 17008 bp, 13 predicted proteins | sample 811201 | NCBI WGS metagenome assembly MDSZ01 (sample SAMN05326647, study PRJNA326480) | marine metagenome | isolation source: seawater | place: Indian Ocean: North | collected 2010
GCCGCTGCCACTGAAGCAGCTATAGAAGCTGCCGCTGCAAAAGCCGCTAAAGAAGCAAGGGAGGACGCCAAACGGAAAAAAGAAGAAGAAGAGGCTAGGAAAGCTGCTGAAGCTGCTGCTGCTGAAGAAGCTGAATTAGATGCCGCAGCACAAGCTGCCGCTGCGGAAGCAAAGCGTAAGATGGCTGCAGAATTAGGTCTTGAATATGAAGAAGAAAGCGAAGACACTTCTACTGACTCTGTGGTTGTTGACACTACTGATAATGTGGAAGCACGAGATGCACTTGGTCTCAATGTAGGTTTCACTGGAAGCGTTGGATTTGTAAATGGTGCTTATATTACAAATACTCCTATTGGAGGTAGTTTAGTGATCAATACACCCTATGGTTTTAAGGGTGGAAACCTAGATTTCACCGCGAGCCTAGTGCTTGGTCTCTACAATGGAGAAGGTGATAATGAACCTCTCGAAGCATTATTGTTTGGTGTTGGTGTAAACGCTACTCTATTTGATCTAGTTTTTTCAGAATCTCATATTGGTAACATTGGTGCTGGCTTAGGAGTTAGGAATTTTTCAGGGGTTTCATTAGAGAGAGTTATGAAACGGACAATGAATCTTCCCTTTAATATTCTTGTTGGTGGAGAAGGTTTTATAGCAACCAAAGCCGATGATAAAGGAAATGCTACTTACTGGGGAGGATTAGGACTTCGATTAGATTACTCTTTCTAGTAAAATATTACAATTCTCAATTAATCAAATAAAAAAAGCGACTGACTAGTCGCTTTTTTTTTTAGCTTGTCTTCTTTATATACTATACTTATTCCAATTCACAATGAAGTTGCAATCATTGGTAATTTATTAAATGGTTTAAAGTCTTATGCGGATGAAGGACATGAGATAATAATTATTGATGATGGCAGTAATGACGGTTCTGGAGATGTTCTAAAAGATTACAATTTTATAAAGATAATCACGTTGAAAGAAAATCTGGGAAAAGGGGAAGCAATAAAAAAAGGACTATTTGGAGCTTCAAAAAGTAAAATTATAATTTTTGATGGAGATATGGAACTAAATACAAGTGATATAAAAAATTTAATGATATTAAACAGCAAAAAAAATATTTATGGCGTTTTTGGAAGTAGATTTGAATTTATTTCGCCCTTCAAATCAAAATGGGATTTTGGTAATTATATTTTCACAAAATTATTCAACTTTGTTCACAACTCAGATCTAAATGATGCACTATGTTGCGCAAAATCCTTTTATAGAAAGGATATCATCAATAAAAAAATAAACTCTTCAAAATTTGATATTGATGTTGAATTAGCTTCATTACTAATTAAGAAATTTAATATAATTACTACTGTTATAATTGGGTACAATAGAAGAACAAAAACTGAAGGAAAAAAGCTTCGTATTTTTGATAGCTTTAATATTTTAATACGAATTTTAAAATCAATTAAGTTGCCTCTCTAAAAATGCAGTTACTGATATACCTAATTGTAATTCTCTTTGATTATCATGTAAGAATTCATAGTTAATATTAAAAGAGAATGAAATATTTGACTTCCACCACCATTCTGTTTTAAGGTCTATTAACATGCTTTCTAATATTGTACCGCTAGGGAAAGGGCCCTCTTTATAATCATAATAGGGTTCGTAAGGCCTTAAAAGAAGATTATCATCACCTGTTTTAAAATGGCAGACTCTTAATGTGCTTAAAATATTTTCTCTGTTAAAATAATTAGCACCTAATTGCCACTCAATTCCATCACTTCCACCAATCCATCCTAGTGGTTTTTGCCGATTAACAAAATTATTAAACCCATTAAGATGTCTAAAAGTTGGGGTTCCTATTTTGACAACTGAAGAATACAATGAAAAAATATGTTCCTGTGAGTTAATTAAACCGTATACAATCCTAATTGAATATGCTTTCCCATGCTCTTTCCCTATTTCAATTTCAGGATCAAGTACTAGCTCATCGAATAGCAAATTTGCAGAAAGCCTTATCTTATCCTTAATCATCAAATCTAAATGTGCTTGCCAAACAGCGTTTGAGTTATAAGTACCTATAACGTTTAAGCGATTATTTAATTCAATTTCAATATGAGTAGACATCGGATTTAAATATCCAATATCCAAAGACCTATTTTCTCCAGAATAAATGATAGTTTCAGATAAACCTATTAATAATGTTTTGTTATTTTTCCATTCAATTCCTTTAGCTGTAATGTAGCGGTTAATGTTATTTCCAACTGTTTCAATATACCCATGCATATAATTTACTCGCAACTTTCCATAATCAGATCCAAATAAAAGATAATCATAACTATTACTTTCATCGCTCATTGCAAGTTGAATCCCGTTTCCTGCACCCCAATTTTCTCTGCCTCTACATAATTGCATCCAAAACCAATCATTTTGAAATCCAATTCCTGATAAATCTATCTCTCTAGAGTAAAAACTCTTTTTTTTAAAACTAAAACTTTGCCCATAATGGCCATCAAATATTTTATTATTTTTTACAACTTTAGGGTATATATATGCATAAAAATATTTATTGAACTTTAAATGACCAAACCCATATAATAAGATATTTTCGTTCTTAATTTGTATCCCTGATTTTAACCTAATATATAGCTTTTCAGCATTCTTTTTAGTTAAATAGGCAAATCTGATATCTTGATACCGAACAGAACCAAAACATGAAAGAGATGACCAATTTTCTCCATTATCATATAAGATTTCCCTAATTTTTTTTAAAGAAAATTCATTAGGAATAGGCTGGCACCTTACATAAGTAGATTTAATATTTACAAAAAAAAATAATAAAATTAAGAGAAATCTTATCATCAGGTTTGTGTTATTGAATTTTTATCAATAAGGTAACATTAATCGAGATAAATGAACTACAAAATCTAAATTGAATAATAAAGTAATCAAGCTTCAGCTTTGAGCATATAATCTAGAGAGCTATTCTCTTCTAGGTGCGGATTAAATGTTCTGGGCTTGTAAGATGGAATAATTTTCTTCAAAATTGATTGTATTTGTTCCACGTTGAGATTTTCAGCACTAGAAATAAGCTTTGTCATTGTGTCTTCTAAAATATTCCATGGCATCAGGGGTTGAGATTCTTTCAGAACCATTATTTTTTTATGAGCGGTACGCACCATATGTTCATTAGAAAACTGTAGTTCTTCATATAGTTTTTCTCCAGGTCTCAAACCTGTGAAAACTATAGGAATATCAACTTCAGGCTCCAAGCCTGATAACCTAATTAAATCTTTTGCCATTTGTAATATCTTGATTGGCTTACCCATCTCTAAGAGTGAAATTTCACCATCATTACCAATAGCTCCACATTGAAGAATTAATTGTGAAGCTTCCTGTATTGACATGAAATATCGGACCATCTCTGGATGTGTTATTGAAATTGTACCACCTTTATTTATCTGTTTTTGAAACGTAGGGATTGCACTCCCTGAGCTTCCCAAAACATTACCAAAACGAACAGCCATGAATGATGTATTCGATTCCTGGTTAATTGATTGGATAATTTTTTCAGTAACGCGTTTAGTTGCTCCCATAATATTTACAGGATTTACAGCTTTATCTGTTGATACGAGAACAAATTTAGCAACGTTATATTTTTTCGCAAGCTTAACTATATTTAAAGTACCACCTATGTTTGTTTTGATAGCCATCCAAGGATGTAGCTCTTGAATAGGAACATGTTTATATGCGGCAGCATGGAAAACAATCTGAGGCTGATTTTCGTTAAATACTTTTTCGAGCTCATTTTTATTACTCACATTTGCTAAAATATTTTTGATAATGGTTTTTGATTGGCTATTAGCAGAATTCTGTGAAAGATTATAGATGCTCTCTTCATTGATATCAACACATATCATTTCTGATGGGTTAAAATTAAGACACTGAGTAACAAGTTCTGAACCAATAGAACCTCCTGCTCCAGTAATAAGAACTCTTTTTTGGTAAAGCATTTTTTGAATAGATTCCATATCAAGCTTTACCTCTTCTCTACCTAAAAGATCTGCATATGAAACATCACGTATTACATCCATACTAATTTCTTTATCAATCAGCTCTGATAACCCTGGTACAGTCTTATAACGTTTACCTGTTAATTTGCATTGCTCTACGATACGTCGCATCTGATCACCTGTTGCAGTTGGCATAGTAATCAAAATTTCATCGTATTTAATTTTGAGTTCAGGTAGATCATTGATACCACAGAATATTTTTTTACCATGCAACAATCCACTACGTTTTTGAGGATCATCATCAATAAAGCCAGCAATCGAATATTGGTTCCTGTGAGTGGTTAAAACCTCGCGTGCAATTTTATCGCCTGTTTTACCAGCACCAATTATGAGCAGAATTTTTTTAACCCTACTACTACTAATTACAGAATTTTCATGATAATGACTAAAATAAACTCTGACGCTTAAACGTGTAACCGTTGTGGTTATCATGTTTAGAATGAAGTATATTATCAGGACTGATCTTGGATATCCCTCTCCCCCAAGCGAAAAAAATACGAACAAAATAGAAATTCCAGTAGAAAGAATAACAGCAGCAGTAATCGCATACAAGTCAAAAAGGCTTGTATATCTCCAAATTCTAGCATAAAGACCAATAAAGTAAAATACTGTAATTTGTATAACTGAAAACCAAACAAGCCAATCATAAAGAACTGGAGTAAATTCTTTTGGTATTGAAAATTCAAACCTCAAAAAGAATGCTACAGTGATCGATATCCCGACTGCAATTAGATCTATAGCTGCTAAGTGTATTGTCCTATTTATCATTGATTAATAATTACTTAATTCTTAGTAGATCTAAATTTAATAAATTAAAATTATTCTAGTATTATAATTAACATTAAATATTTATTAATATTTTTCATATTATATCTTCCGATCTAAATACTTTTATTATGCTCATCCAAATAATTTTAATATCCAAGAAAAAAGATTTATGCTTTTTATAATAAAAATCCATTTCTACTTTTTCTGCTATTGTTAACTTATCTCTGCCATTTACTTGTGCCCATCCAGTAATTCCTGGTATCAATAAATGAATTTCTTTATCTTTTCTAAGGGAGATTAAATCATCTTGGTTGTGTAATGACGGACGAGGACCAATAAATACCATATCACCTTTGAAAATATTCAATAACTGTGGTAATTCATCTAAGCTAAATTTTCTCAGAAATGGTCCTACATTAGTATATAAGGATTTATCCTTTCGTAATAAATGAGTCGCAATATCAGGCGTTTCTTTTTTCATAGTTCTGAATTTATATATCAAAAAATGAATATTATTTCTCCCAATTCTTTTTTGCTTAAATAAAATTGGAAATCCATCATCTATTGTAATAACAATCGCAATTATTAAAAAAATTGGTGATAAAAGAATAATAAAAATGAAACTGATAACCTTAGAAACCATGTTTTTCAACGCTTTTTTTCTTGCGATAGATCATCTAATGTAAATGGTAACTTTATATATTTTCTTATTTTTTTTGATGGGAATACGTTGTCAGAAATAAGTTTTGTTGAATTCTCTTTTATGAAAATATTATTCATCATATTTCCGAAATAATATAGCCACTTAATAAGTAAATTTGGAACTTGGATAACCCATTTTTTTTGTGCGTGTCTTAGTAAATCATTATAATCATAATCTTTTTTATCAGAAATATTATATATACCATTTGGAACTTTGTCTTCAATAATATTGTGAATTACTGAAATAATATTTTCCATATTACAAAGAGACAACTTACTAGAGCCATTACCTATTCTGTAGAAAAAACCTCTTACCATAGTACGGCGATTAATATTTAGCTGGAAATTTGGTGCGTAAACAGGCGCAAACCTAAGAATCCATGTCTGTTCTTTGAAATTATCCAACAGATAATCCTCTGCTTCCAATTTGGTAATAGCATACGGACTAAAAGGCTTTTTGTTTGAGTCTTCATTGTAAATATTTTTATTCATTTTTTCACCATATACTGAAATCGTGCTAGCAAATATAATTTTAGGAGGCAGATTATTATATTTTTTCAGACTTTCTATTAAATTAATGAGTGTATTTTTGTTAACATTCCTAAACTCATCCAGATCTCTCTTCTTACCCTTTTTGTGAGCTAAACCAACTAAAAATATAAGGACATCACATTTTTTTGATTGTTCTGAAAAAACATTTATTTCAGTTGATCTCGTAAGATCCAAAGTAAAATAATTTTTTTTAATTAAACTTTTACTTCTGCCTAACCCAGTAATTATATAATCTTTATTTAACCTATTGTACAAAGCCGAGCCGACAACACCATTTACCCCTGAGATTATAATGCTTTTTTTTTTATTTGAATAATTAACTTTTCACACCTATTGAACTATCAATCATTTCATCGAAAATATTCTCCATTTTGTCCATTAACATCCCTCTTTCAAATTCTCTTTTATAATGATCTAATGCGTTTTGACCCAACTCATTTAATTTGTCATTATCTAGCTTGCTCAATGTCTGAATATTTTTTGCAAGTAATTCAGGGCTTTCTGATGGACATACGAGCCCCGCATTCCCATCCTCGATAACTTTTGCAGCTTCACCATCAATCATTGCTACAATTGGCTTTGCACACGCCAAATAAGTCTGGACTTTTGCAGGTATTGTAATAGAGAAAATATAATCTTTTTTTAGAGAAAAAAGCATACAGTCTGCCTGAGAATAAAATGCTGGCATCATATCTAATGGATAACTACCTAATAAATGAAAATTATCTAACAAATCATACTCTTTTATTTTAGTTTTCAACCATTTTTCTTTCCGCCCTCCGCCTAATATAATCCATTGAATGTTATCACTGTTTTTTAAGAGCTTGGCAGCTTCAATGATCGATGTGAAATCTTGGGCTTCACCAATATTTCCTGCAAACATAACTTTAAAACTATTTTTTGGTATAGCACCTAACAAGTATTCTTTATATTTAATTGGTTTAAAAATTGATTCTGCCCATTGTGGGAAAAATGCTATTTTCCCTTTTTCCACTCCCTTTTCAGTTATTGAATTGATAAAGCCATTTGAAGAAACTAAAATCTTATCAGAGTGTTTGTAGATAAATTTGACTAATGGGTTAATCAACTTGGGAATAAGTTCTGTTTTTAGATTTCCAGCAGAAACAACACTTTCAGGCCACAAATCAAGTACCCAAAAACATATTGGTGCCTTTTTAAATTTTTTAACAAAAATTGCGGGTAAACAAACTGTTATAGGGGAAGGTTCAAAAACAAATATTATATCAATCTTTTTTTTTAATAAAAATAAAGATGTGAAAATTCCACCTATGATAAAAGAAAAATAATTTAATGCTAATCTTATTGATGAACCAGATCCCCTTGGTATGATGGGAGAACGAAAAATTTCTAAACCTCTATAAAATTCACGATTTTTACTAAATATCCCATGTCCATCAAAGAACTTCCCTCCAGGATAGTTTGGAGTTCCTGTTAGAATTGTTATTTTATGGCCTCTTCTATGAAACTCTTGAGCAAAATCATTTATCCGAAAGTTTTCTGGATAAAAATATTGTGATACAATTAAGATGTTCAAAGGTTTAATAAATAATTATATATCATTTTTGAAGTATTACCATCTCCATAAGGATTTACTGCTTTTGCCATTTTATCATAAAGTATATTATCATTTAGAAGCGTTTCGACTGAATTAACAATTTTTGAAACATTGGTTCCAACTAATTTAGCTGTCCCCGCATCAATTCCTTCCTGTCTTTCAGTAGTATCCCTCATTACTAATACAGGTTTTCCCAGTGAGGGTGCTTCTTCCTGCACTCCTCCGGAATCTGTTAAAATAATATAGGCTTTCTTCATTAAAAAAATAAATGGTACATAATCCTGTGGTGGAATTAAATATACATTTCTAATATTTCCTAGTATCCTAGAAACTGGTTCTTGCACGTTTGGATTTAAGTGAACGGGATATATAATTTGTATATTGTTGTTTTTTGCAATTTTTTGAATTGCCTTACAGATATTTTGAAAACCTCCGCCAAAGCTTTCTCTTCTGTGTCCTGTTACTAAAATAGTTTTTTTATCAAACTTGATATCGAATTTTTCAAATACCTTGATGTATCTTTCTAAATTTGAATCAATTTTATTTGAGACGGTTATTATTGAATCAATTACAGTATTTCCAACTACTTTCATATCATTCTTATTAATGCCTTCATCTAATAGATTTTGATAAGATTGTTTTGTAGGAGGAAAATGATATGATGCCATGGAAGTTGTAATTTTTCTGTTAAGTTCCTCAGGAAAAGGAGAGTAAATATTATGTGTCCTTAAGCCTGCCTCGATATGAGCCACAGGAATCATCTTATAAAAAGCCGCTAATGAGGATGAGAATGTTGTCGTTGTGTCTCCTTGTACAAAAATTAAGTTAGGGTTTACTTTATCTAGTATTTCAGAGATTCCCGTTAGTATTTTTGCTGTTAAACTATCCAGAGTCTGATTTGGTGCCATTAAATCTAAATCATAGTCAGGAACTATTCCAAAAAAAGACAAAATTTGATCTAACATTTCTCGATGTTGTGCTGTGACAGCAACAATTGTTTCAAAATTAGCGGTATCATTTTTAAACACGTTAATAACTGGAGCCATTTTTATAGCTTCTGGTCGTGTACCAAACACAAAAATTACTTTTTTCATTTGACCTATTTTTTTCTTACTGCACTACTCATTCCAATTGGAAAGTCTGCATCCTTTTGAATTTTTTCCCAATTATTTTTAAACCATTGAAAATTTGATTTTAAACCGTCTTCAAAACTAACTATAGGTTTATAATCGATAAGATTCGCTGCTAATTCGATCGATGCAAGTAATCTTTTTTTTGTATCCCATTTCCTGGGGGGGAATTTTGTTACTGGTGTTAAGTTGCCAGTTGCATCATTAACCATTGATATCATATTTTTTATTTTGGTTTCTTTACCTGATGCTAAATTAAAGGCCTGACCTATGGCATCTTTATAAAATGCAGCTTTTATGAGTCCTTGAACTAAGTCTAACACATAAGTAAAATCTCGAGTTTCATCGCCAGTACCAGTCAAAGGTAAAGACTTTTCTAGCATGGACCAATAAACAAAATTAGGTATTACGTTTCTATATTGACCTGGAACTTCACCTGGTCCGAAAGAGTTAAAGAACCTGCAATTGACAGTTTTTAAACCATAATGATGATAATAAAAGTTAGAATACATTTCTCCAGCCATTTTATTTATCTGATATGGAGTGGTAAGATGCATAGAAATAAAATCTTCTTTTAAAGGCATTTCTCCATAAGAACCATAAATTGCACACCCACTAGATGCATATATAAATCTATCGATATTGGTAAATTGTGATAGATCTAATAACCTAATCATTCCTTGGATATCTACATCTGCTGAGTTTTCAGGATAATCCACAGAATTTTGATTTGCGAAGAAAGCTGCTAAATGATAAACAATCGTTGGCTTCTCTCTGAAAACTCGCTTTAAGTCAATATCGCTGCGAACATCACCTTTAACAAACATCATATTTGCCAATGGGGGTAAATCTATTGGGTCATTTCCTTTTATTGCGCTTAAATTATCTAAAACTACAATCATACCATCATCCCCAACTAATTTTGATAAAGCAATTACTAAATTGCTTCCAATAGCACCAGCTCCACCAGTAACTAAAATATTTCTTCCTTTAAAATATTCTATTAATTTATCAGAAAGGTTAAGTTTTTTTAAATAGTCATCTAAAAGGTTGACTCTATATTCAATGTTATCCATTAAGCTGTTCCTTTTTAATTTTTTTATAATCTATATTGTTTTTTCATCCAATCAGCAGTCCGTTTGATACCCTCTTCAGGGTCTACTACTGGGTTATGACCTAAATCTTTTTCTGCTTTTGAAAAATCTACTGTTTTAATTATAGTTGTAAATGCTTCTGATTCTTTATAATCAATGAGAGAATCATCTTTCCCTATTACTTTTAAAACAATATCTGAATATTCTTTGATATCTTTCTCCCACTCCACACGACCGCCTACGTTGTAGACTTCGCCAGGAATAAAATTATCTACTATATTTGCAAATGTGTTGCATGAATCTTCAACATAATCAATGATTCTTTTATGACCTTTATAAACTGTGTAGGGTTTATCGTTTAAAGCATGATAAATAAACTTTGGTATAAACCCACGATATGGTGTAAAATGCTCATGAGGGCCGTAACAGTTTAGTGGCCTCACTCTGACTATTTCTGATCCAAACATTGCAGCTGAATTGAGGCACATCAGCTCACCTGCCCACTTAGTAATAGCATAATCATTCATTTGATACGTGTCACTGATCTTATTATCAGACATTACGCTCTCAGTCATAAAACCACTATAATCCCCATACACTTCACAAGATGAGAAGAAAATCAGTTTAAAACTTAATTGTTCTTGCAACTTTAATATATGCTTTGTACCAACATTGTTTGTTTGCCACAAATTTTCATAATAAGCTTCACCATTCCATCTGCCATATTCTGCTGCCAAATGATACACGAAGTCAAATGGGCCAAATTCATTAATAGTATGTTGTACTTGACGATAGTTTCGGACATCACATCGGACATAGTGATCTCTCTCAGTATTATATAAATCACATGCAATCACATAGTGACCTCTCGATCGCAGTTCATTGCATAAATTAGTGCCAATGTTACCCGCGCCACCCGTAACAAGTATTTTATTTTTCACTACTTATTTCCTCCGGTTTATTTTTAATTAAATCTTTTTTATACATCCATTTTGCAGTTTGGAATACAGCATCTTCAATTTTATATGGAAGATAACCACAAATTTCTTTAGTATTCTCTATTGGATAATTACCACCTGTTTGCATGTTTTTCAACCTTGATGAGGTTAGAGGAGGATCAAACTTCATTAAATATTTAATTATATCTCCAACAAATCCTATCAAATTTAAAATCCACAGTGGTGCAGTTCTAATTTTTTTTGTAGATAAAGTTTTTTGAATCGTATTAGCCCACTTTTTTGTAGAGTACCATGGATAATCTGCTAAATAATAAGTCCCTTTATTACTAATTTTTGTTTCATCTAGTAGTATTTTCATGATCATATAAACTGTATTCCCAACGTAAGATGCAGGTTTTTGAAATTCTTTTTTACCAATGTGCATATATTTATTTTTATCAATCATTTTAAAAAAAGTTCTATATGAATAATCAAACCATGGGCCCCAAATTGAAGTGGGGCGAATAATTGACCAACTACAACTTAAATCGCTTTCTCTAACTAATTTCTCACCCATTACTTTGCTTTCACCATAGAAATTTGGTGCACAATAATCAGTATCACTCGAAGGTATATATCCATTTTTGCAAACTAATAGAGATGAAGTAAATATTGCTTTTTTGATCGATGTTACTGAGTTTATGGCAAAGATAAGATTTTCAACTCCTCTAATATTTGTCTGAAGATTTTCAAAACTATTATGGTCCATCCCTAGGTCTGCAGCTAAGTTAATAATGTATGTCGGTTGATAAACCTTGATGATATCTAATAATTGATATTTTTCTCTGACATCAATTTTATGCCAATACTTTTGATGATTAGAAATTTTTGGCGGTTTGATATCTATGTTTATAAAATTAAATTTATTGTCTATTAAATAATTACACAAATTGCTACCTATAAAGCCAGATCCACCTGTTATAAAAATTTTAATGTTTTGCATCATATTTAATCACTAATGTTGTTTTTCAAAATATTTTTAAAAAATTTGACAGTCCTATCAGCACAAATATCCCAGGAAAATAATTGAGATCGCTTTTTTGCTTTTAACTTAACAGCTAATCTATCCTTGTCATTCAAACTTAAACTATTTATTATTTTTTTATATAATTCAATATAGTCACCTTGTTTGTAATAAGTTGCCGCATCCCCAAAAACTTCAGGAAGGCAGGGCGATAAAGATGAAATCGTAATGCATTCATTTAACATCGCCTCTACTGCAATTATCCCAAACGATTCTACTTTACTTGTCATCACAAAAATATCAGAGTTCACATAACACCACTTCATATTTGATTGGTTTAGTTCATTAACAAATAATATAGAATTTGATAATTGTTTTTTTTTAATTATTTTTTTTAAATACCTAAAATACACTAAAGCATCACCACTAATAGACCCTGCAATAATTAACTTTTTATTTAAACCATGACTTCGAAGTTTTTCTAATGCATTAATTAAATCCTCTAATCCCCTAGCTGGTCTTATCGAACCTGCTGAAAAAATAAAATTGCTATCAAAACCCTTAGGTAAATTGTCTATTTTTTTTGGCTTTGCATCATATAACCCAATACCATGATAAATTAATGATAATTTTTTTTTTGGTATATCTAAATCATTAATAAGAAAATCTTTTACAAAGTTTGAAATACAAATGATTCCATCTGAATCTTTCAAAGATTTTCTTCCAATTAATTTTTGTATCTCCAATTTGAAATTAATTTTAAATGAGTTCTGGCTACTTTTTTTTACAAAAGGCTCCATATTTTGAAGCATTTTTACAATTGGTATATTTCTGTGTTTATATGGTCTTTCTAATGGACAAAATATAAGATCTGGCCCATACTCATTAATTGCATTGAATAATTTTTTATCCTTGAAAAAATTAAAAGGGTTATATGGTTTGCATCTAAATAAATAGATATCATTGTCCAAATTCAATTCTATTCCATACGGTAATGCACAGAATATTGATTCAATTTCATCTCTTTTAATCATTCTTGGTAATATATTATTAAGATACTTTTTATATCCTCCGCTAATACCTCCTGAAGTCAAATTAATAACAGCAACTTTCATTAGACTATTTTGATGCGTTTTAAGAAAGATAAACTAACAACTAATATGAATTCCATTATTGTTTTGTTGATATCTTCACTAAAAGATTGCTTATCAGTAGATAATAGAAAGCATTATTCCATTGCCCATATATTGATTGTTGAACCATTACAGTCAATAGTGCGCCATACTGATAAATAAATTCTCTGTCTATATATTTTTTCTTTGCTATAAATACTATGACAGATTCCCTTGATAAAATCAAAGACACACCTGGGATTCCAGCCAGTAGCAACCAAAACAAAGGCGCCCCTGCTGGAACATCTTTTGCAGATTGTTGGAATCCAATTCCTAGAGGATGCGTTGTTATTTTTTCCAATGTTAAGTTCATAAGATTAATTCTACCCGCTGTTGGATCATAATACGGGTCATCAAAATATCTTTTATTAGCTCCAGTAATCACTGATAATGTTTCACTATCAATACCTTCTTTTACAAGATAATGTCTCCCAAATAAAGCTATGATAATTCCAATAATTGCTATTACAATAATAAAATAGTTTTTTAGGATAAATTGGCTATGTTTGAAATATTTTATACTAAGAATAGATATTACAGTTAATGAAAAACCAATTGCGAAATAACCAGCGTTGCTAAAAGTAGCTAATCCCCCAATTAAGCAAATTATTGGGGAATATTTCCATATTACAGTTTTTGGCATATTGTTTTGTATTGATTTACTAAGAAAGTAAGATGCAAGAAGGAATGCGGAAGCGTTAGATGGCTCATTAAACCAACCTGCTAATCTATATATGGGAGTTTGAAACGATGGAACATATAATCTTGAATTTACATTGCCAAATAACCCAAACGGACCAGCAAATTCTATCCCAAGTAAACTGACCGTTGCCATTGTTGGATTTAATATGAGAACTAAATGCATTGTAGTTATAAATAAGGAATATATGACAATTATTTTTATTATTTTTTCTTTTGACCCCTTCTCCCTCAAAAAAAATTGGACTAACCCAATTAAAAAAATAAATCTCGGCAATTGACGTAGAGCCTCAAGGAATCCAAAACTAAATCCATCTTTAATTATATTTAATACAAATAGCCAAGCTATGAAAGAGGAATAAAATATAAGAAAATATAGTGTATACTTATTCCTGAATATTAGTCTATAATTAAATCCACCATATAATAATAATACGAAGGGGAAAAATAATTTGAAGAAATTTGTGAAAGGTTGGAATGAGGTTCCATCGATAAAAAAAAATACTATTTCATATATTAAAATGTAAAAGATTATTCCAATAATTATTAAATGACTAAGATAAATTTTCATTGTTTAAAATTATTTTTTATAAAAAAATTTTATAGCATCTGTATTTTCAAAAACATCGTTAAATACTTACCCATTCTCCTACAAGTTCATAATTTTCACCTTTTAAGCCATTCTTAAATTTCGCAATTCCAGGAGTGTTTTTTAAGTCAACACCTCCAAGGTCAAACCATTTACATTCGAGTTTTTTCATATGCAACATAGCATACCAAATTAAAAAATTATTAGCGTAAACTTTACGTCCTTCTGAATTATTCCAACCAATTTGATATACGCACGATTTACCATGCAATATGATTAAAATACCCGCGACAAGAGTATTAAGATGTTTGACTTTAAAAATAAAATGATTGTTTTTATTATTCCTCTGTAATACGCTGTAAAATTTTGCGCTGGTACCTTTAAATAATTTCTCTTTTATCATTTGATCATAGCAGCTTAATAGCCACCTAAATGACTCATTAGATTTATCAACAATAAGTTCAAGATTGTAGCTTTCGGCTTTTTTTAACTGATTACGCCACTTCCCGTTTAGTTTAGCTCTCAATTCATCCTCTGGAAAAGACAAATTAATTACAGATGATTTCCAACTATCTACTTTACGATTTCTATATGAAAGTAATTTTAAAATACTATAATTATCTGGGGAGCCATTTAAATCAGGTGCAATAAATAGGAATTTTCCTCTCCACCATTTGTGGCCACCGCGTATTAATTTATAAATATTGTATCTATTAATTAATTCGTCTTCTTTTGATATTAATAAAGGACCACGATTTATTCTTATAATTTTAAATGGGCCCCATGATTTTTTTAGTGCTTGGAAGATAGCAACAATATTAGCATCCTTTTTTATTATACCTCTGTAAATATCCCATCCTTCAACTTCACTTTTTGCTTCCCCGTAAGGCCAAGTTTGCATTAGATTTGGTTTTGATACACTTGTAAGATATGCATTCCACAATTCCTCTCTGCCATTATAGCATTCTAGTTGAAAATTTTCTATGGTTGGAGATTTAATTACATTACCGCTAATAAATATTGCAATCTTTTTTAAGTCCCGAACCCTCATAGATTGATGCACGGGTAAAAATAAGAGGTTTTTCTCAAGTTTAATCGCGACAGCATGTTTAGCAGGATTCTCAGAAACTTCAGGAGGTAAATCAGGCCATTTCATCACTGGATACTTTTTATCTTTTAATAAGTTAAAATATTCATCTTGATATCTATCACAATAAAAAAATGCTAAATATGGGATATGTTCATTTTTCTGAAAATTTTTATGGTTACAAAGAATATTTAGTATGGATTGATTTATTTTTCGGGTGAGTGAATATCCATTGATTTGATTGTTCTGTGCAGCTAAAAATTTTTTACCCATTGTACTTTGGTTATTTTTAATTACTTTAAAATTTGGTGAAGGTATTTTTTCAATGTTTATTTTTTTTTGTTTTTTCCATAATACATCAGGAAATAACTTCTGAATAATACGTTTCATAATCCAAATCCATGGTGATGGTGAAGTATATTTATATGAATGACATACTTCATTCATTATTATCACTGAATCTTTTTCACTTAACATACGTAAAACTTTTGTCTTTGGTCTATGTATTAAAACCGAACCATCTGGTATAGCTATTAATTTGTGTGGGCTGTAAAAAGTGAATTCCCCGTGATTGCCAATAGAACCAGAGGGTATTAAAACATGCGCTGCGTCTTCCACCAAAATACAATTTTGCTTATCACAAAATTCTCTTGCTAATTTGCCATCGGAAGGTATTCCAAAATAATGTACTAAAAGGAATATATCTGGTTTTTGAATATCTATATTATCAATGCAATAATCCCAATTTGGTTTAAAATGTTCATTCACTTGATAGAAATGAAAAATACAATCAAGTTGCCTTAATAAAACTAGAGATTCATTGCAGAAGTAATCTGGTATCCAGATTACGGGATTTTTTTTATTTGTATATTTGATCCACCACTGTACAATCATATATAGTGATACAGCAGATCTTGAAAATAAGTAGGGCTTGTCTGATTTTCTCAGAAGCCATGGTTTAGCTAAAATTTTATCCTCAGGCTTTGCTGAAAAGAAAGCCTTAAAAATTGTTCTCCAAGATGGTAATGGAGGTATAGTTTTATTAAACACTTACTAAATTACTTTTGAAAAAATAAAATTACTTACAAACTTGAAACCATTTTATCCAATAGAATTCGGTCTCTCCAATAATAGAAACTAAGACCTCCACTTACTAAAAACTGATTATAATTAAATTCATCTAAAATATTAATAGCTTCCCTTCTTATTGCAAGCGGATTAGTATTTGATTTATTTTGTCCTCTTACTCCTGAGTGTATATACTTATATTTTTCTTTTGCAACTCTCATAGCTTGTGCATTGATACTACCTATGCTTCCAAATGGGAAAGCAAAATGATCAATACTAATCCCAAGTCGTTTTTCAATCTTTTCTCCAGATAAAATTATCTCATCATTAAGCTGGTTTGCATCAGCGAGTGTAGTTAATGAAAAATGATTTTCCGTATGTGCTCCAATAGTGTGCCCAAGGTCAATAAGTTCTGAAATATTATCCCACGTCATTGGCTTCATATTATTTATATCTAAATTAGTTGGTACTTGATTATTGAAAAAATTTTCATTGATATATGCCTTAGTCTTTTTTCCCGAAGTTGAGTCTATAAAACCAGTAGC
>MDSZ01004709.1_pt1 | contig 17000 bp, 12 predicted proteins | sample 811201 | NCBI WGS metagenome assembly MDSZ01 (sample SAMN05326647, study PRJNA326480) | marine metagenome | isolation source: seawater | place: Indian Ocean: North | collected 2010
GAAGATTATTACGCGTTGGCCGGTATTTTTAAAAGCACTCAGACCATGGCCCATACCGATCATGTTTCTCGATGGGTGGAAAGAGTGTTGCCAGCCCCGAGCAACCAACAGCGCCAGGCAGCTTTTGATAAGGAGGTCGCCATGCTCGAAAAACAATTGAGTGAGGCTCAAAATGAAAAAGGAGACTCTACAGAGGAAGGTTCCCAGGAGGCTTCTGAGGCCGTTCAAAAAGCGCTGGACGCTCTGAAACAAGAGGGGCCGGGCCTTCCTCAGGTCATGAGTGTTCGCGAAGGAAAACCTGAAAACATCCCTATCCTGCATCGTGGCAATCACCTCTTGCCCGGTGATGAGACCGTGCAACGGGGGCGGATATCACTTTTGGAAAAACAACTCCCTGTCCCGGAAGTGGCGAAAAATCAATCCGGACGCCTTGAGTTGGCCTCCTGGTTGGCTGACTCGAGGCATCCTTTGGTGGCCCGCGTCATGGTCAATCGTGTTTGGACCTGGCACTTTGGCAAAGGACTGGTCGATACCCCATCGGATTTTGGGCAGCACGGTGGAAAACCCTCTCACCCCATGCTCCTGGATGGTTTGGCGCGTCGGTTCATTCAATCAGGGTTTTCGCTCAAATCACTTCACCGCGAAATCATGATGAGTCAGGCCTACCGAAGAACATCGAGGACGCACGATGAATGGCAGGTAAGGGACCCTGAAAACCGCATGCTTTGGAGACGCCAACCCCTTCGGCTGGAGGCGGAGCCGCTTCGGGATGCCATTCTTCATGCCAGTGGTCTTTTGAACCTCTCGCGTGGAGATGCCTTGGGTGCCTTGAAAAAAAATGATCAATACTTCAGCGAATTGCCAGGGGCCTTTAATGCACCTTATCGTGCCGTCTATTTGCCGATCCTGCGCAGCCGTGTTTATGAACTGTTCGCCACCTTTGATTTTCCCGATGCATCGGCGCACCTGGAATCCAGATCGCGCACGCTGATGCCGCAGCAGGCGCTTTTTTTCATGAATGACCCTTTGGTGTCTCGTGCTGTTTCTGCGATGGTCGATCGCAGCTGCCTCTCAGGTGGGTGTTGTGTCGATGACCGTCTGAACCATTTCTATCTGTCGCTTCTGGCTCGTCTGCCCACGGCTGAGGAATCCGCTCTTTTCGACGAATATCTTCGTGAGTGTCAAGTGGCAGAAAATGGCGAAATTTCAGACACTGTGTGGCAGCAGTGGGTTCACCTGATCATGGCTTCCAATGAATTTCTTATCCTCCATTGACCCCTCCAGATCCTTTTGTGAAGTCACACGACGTGAGTTGCTTCAACGCTCAGCCGTTGGCTTCGGAGGCTTGGCCTTGGAGAGCATGCTGGGGCAAACCCAGCGTGAAACAGGTTCATGGACGCATCATCCATCTGCGGCCAAGCGGGTGATTTTCCTTTTCATGCATGGAGGCCCTTCTCATGTCGATACCTTCGACTACAAGCCTCTCTTGGCTCGAGATCATGACAAGCCACTCCCATTTGCCAAACCGCGTGTTCAGTTCGCCCAGACCGGGCATCTCATGGCGAGTCCTTGGTCCTTTCGTCGCCACGGACAAAGCGGACAGTGGGCCAGTGAACTCTTCCCACATGTCGCTGAGATGTCTGATGAACTTTGTATGATCAAATCCATTTATGGATCCAATGAAGCCCATGGTGGAGCCCTGCTGAAAATCCACACGGGTTCGGATACCTTTGTGCGACCCAGTATGGGGTCGTGGGTGAGCTATGGCCTTGGTAGTGAAAATCAGAACTTGCCGGCTTTTGTGACCATCCAACCCACTTTGGGCCACGGTGGAGTTCAAAACTTTGGATCCGCTTTTTTGCCAGCAGCTTACCAGGGCGTACGGATCGGGCATCAAGGAGGGGATTCCAAGAGATTGAGCATCCCCAATCTCAAACCCCCTGAAGGAATAACCCGTGAAACCCAAGGAAGAGGTTTGGCTTATCTCGAGAGGCTGAATCGGCTTCAGCTAGGCGCTGTTGGCCAGGATGCCTATTTGGAAAGTCGCATTGCCTCTTTTGAGCTTGCCTTTCGCATGCAAATGGAGGCCCCGCACTGGATGGACTTGTCAGGGGTCTCATCCCAAAGAGCCAAACTGTATGGGATGGACAGTGCTCACACAGAGCGTTTCGCGAGGCAATGTCTACTGGCAGCACGACTCTCTGAAGCAGGTGTTCGGTTTGTTCAGTGCAGTCACGCTTACTGGGATCAGCATAGTCAACTGAAAAAGGATCACCAGCGCCTGGCTGCAGAGGTCGACAAGCCGATCGCAGGCCTTTTGCAGGATCTCAAAGCCAGAGGCTTGCTGGAGGATACGTTGGTTATCTGGGGAGGTGAATTTGGCCGAACGCCCACCGCCCAGGGGAAAGACGGCAGAGACCACAACCCGCACGCCTTTACTTGGTGGATGGCTGGTGGCGGTGTTCGTGGAGGGTTCAGCCATGGTGCCACCGACGAGTATGGCTACTATGCCGTAAGAGACAAAGTCCACGTTCATGACCTACATGCGACGATTCTGCATCTGCTGGGCTTGGACCATGAACGGCTCACCTACCGTTATGCAGGACGAGATTTCAGGCTGACCGATGTGGATGGGAAAGTGGTGCAGCCGATACTCCGCCAAACTATCATGGGATCTCAATCTGTCGGCGGTGGGGTGAAGTCTGTGGGGTAAGTCGCGATCGCTTGGTCGGTGAATACCGTATCCTCCACCGTTACCTCCGAAAGAATCAGTCGGTAAAATTGCATGCCCTGGTCCACAACCCCAGGGTCCGACACGTTCATGGGACGTGTCGGAAAGGAAAAGGATAGGATGTTGCGCCATTGTTCAAAGTCTGGAGTAGCCTGCAAGGTGAAAGGCTGACCACTCGGCCCGGTGATGACCATTTTAGCGGTGCCTTCGGTCTGTAGGTTCAGATTGCTGATCGACATGAGCGTGCTATTGGCAAAAGTGGCTCGGTAAAAGCGTTGCACTCCGGGGGTAAAACCAGGGTCGCTTAAAGTAAGGGTAAGGCCGTTGAGTTGATCGTGAGCCAAAGGGATCCATGTCTTGAAATCATCCGATGCATAGATGATCACTGTCTGATCCCGTGGGCCTTGAAGGGTGAGTGTGGGCGGCTCAGCTCCATGGTCATAGCGCTCAATGAAAGCAAGGCTGATGTCTTTCTCCCCGACAGCCAAAGCGGCGAAATTGGCCACTGGATTACCATTAAAGCGAAAAGGTGCCCAACCATTGGCAGCCTTGACCCATATGTCGTCAAAACTCAGCCCAATATTGGGAGGGTTTCTCAAGACCAAACCTGCTCGATCCGATGATATGCCTCTAAGCCCGCCAAATTCTACAGTCCAGGTAAAACTGATCGGCACGTCGACATTGATATCGGTGACGGTCGCCGTGTTGTAATCTGGGAAAATGGTGAAAGGATCGCTCTCGAATAACAAGGTTCCAGGTGGTGAGGTCTCAACCTCATTGACAACAAGGGAATCGCCATCGTTTGCATAGAACCGTAAAATGCAGGTTTCGTCCCCTTCGCTTTCAAACTGACCTCGGTATTCGAATGAAAAGCTTAGAATATGTCTACTGTCACCACCGAGTATGATTTGATCACCGTATTCTTGAGTCCGAGAATAGACCCCTGCAATAGCACCCACTGCGTTCTGATAAACGGTCTCGGTCAGGGTGACTCCTGAATGGTTGCCGAGTAGAATGCCTTGTGCAATGAAGATCCATGAAAGACCTAGGTAGACTACTTTGCGCTGGAATAGGGTTGCTTTCATCGAATCGAAGCCTCCGAAGAGGTTGGGCAGCAGGGAATGTGCGATGCCAGAAAATAAAGTTGGTACCCCGAGTAGGACTCGAACCTACAACCAATTGATTAAGAGTCAACTGCTCTACCAATTGAGCTATCGAGGCACGGGAGATAAAATGGTTTCACAAGCTGCGTTTGTCAAATGATATGTGGGAGCGTATGTTTTTTTGGTGTCCGAAGGGTCCCTCGACTCACGGCTCCTTGGGCAGTCACACAAAACGAGGCTTGTGACACAGATAGATCGCACTTCATTGGCATGGAAACATTACTAGATGACTTTTTGCAGTATTTGCGTCAAGAGCGTGGCCATGCCGAGCAAACCATCGCTACCTATTCGGGTGTTCTGCGACGTGTCGCTGGGTGGCTCCAGAACGATCGATCGATCAAGCGATGGTGTGATGTGGATCTGCCCATGCTGAACCTTTTCTTGGAGCATGAGCGCAAGCGGCAGATACCTTCTCGAGATACCATGGTTTCAAAAAACATCAGCCCTGAGACTCTGTATTTGGAGATCGCTGCCCTGCGCAGCTTTTTTAAATATGCCGAAGCTGAATCGCGTTTGTCCCGTAACCCTGCTGAGCATCTTTGTTTACCCAGGCGATGGCAGCGCCTTCCCAAAAGCTTGTCATATGAGCAGGTAGAAAATTTTCTGCGGCCTGAGAAGCCAGAAACCGCTTTTAGTCTTTGTGAGCAGGCAGTGGTGGAATTAGCGTATGCCGCCGGCCTCCGGCTGTCTGAATTGACCCACCTGCGTCTGGAACAATTGCATTTGGATGCATCGTTTGTTCAGGTCATTGGCAAAGGTGGCAAAGAACGAGTCGTGCCTGTGGGGGGGGCTGCGACGAGTGCCATCCATGATTATTTAGATCGAGGGCGTCCCCAACTGGTGCGATCTTCAACCCCAGGGGTTGTTTTCCTAACCCAACGTGGAAGTGCCTTTGCCCGAAGCACGCTCTGGTTGCGGTTCATTAAGCGAGCCAAGAGATGCGGCATCGAGGGGCGTCTGACTCCCCACATGCTTCGTCACAGTTTTGCCACGCATTTATTGGATCGAGGGGCAGATTTACGTGTCATACAGGAAATGCTGGGGCATGCGAGCGTGGCGACTACCGAGCGTTATACCCATGTCGCTGTGGAAAAATTGGGACACATCCATCAAGCTTATCATCCCAGGGCTTGAATCTGTGAATCGGGACGGATATTTCAAAGGAGCATTTTTAAATATTAAGTAATACGCAAATGCATGCCAAAGGACTTCATCGCGACCATGGGGAATCCGTCTCAGTGGTTAGAGCTTCTGAAAGATCGCTGATGCTGGTGGCTGGCGAGGCCAGTGGGGATGCGATGGCTGCCGGGCTGGTGAGTGCCCTCAAGGGGTCTTTAGGCCAGCAGGAAAATCTGTCTTTTTGGGGAGCAGGAGGGGAAGCCATGGAAAAGGCTGGAGTCGAGGTGCTGATTCCTTTGGCGAAGCATGGAGTCTTTGGGTTTTTCGAGGTGATCCAGCATGTACTGAAGTTTCGGCGCTGGATGCAACAGCTTGTAGATCATGCCATCGCCAGGCGCCCCAAGGTCATTGTCCTAACCGATTACGCCGGCTTCAATTTACGTTTCGCAAAGTCCCTCAGAAAAGCCATCAGGAGATCCAAAGGATCCTGGAACCCCTACATCCTGTATTATGTTTCACCTCAGGTGTGGGCTTCCAGAGCGGATCGCATTTACACCTTGGAAAACAATGTGGATTGCCTACTCAGCCTTTTTCATTTCGAAAAAAAATGGTACCATTTGAGGGCCCCTGGATTTAGGGTGGAATATGTGGGAGACCCCATGCGCGCGAAATACCAGGATCTTTTTCCTGAAGCAGATAAAGCTCTTTCGACCCCTCCTTCCATGGTCTTGCTTCCCGGGAGTCGGCAAGGAGAATTAAAGAGGCATTTACCCATTCTACGAGAGGTTTTGGAACATGTCCAACGGCGGGTTGCAAAGGTGGATTGCTGCATGATTCTCACCAATCAGGAGCATTTGGAAACAGCCAAGGGCCTATTAGGGAGTTTGCCGGGCTTGCGTTTTCAGGAGGGTGGCTTGAGTCAGGCTCTTGAGCAGGCTGATTTGGCAATTGCTTGTTCTGGAACGGTTACCAGAGAATGCGCCTATCATGGTGTCCCAACAGTTGTTTTTTATCGCCTCTCCTGGTTTACCTACCAGCTTGCTCGAAAGTTGGTTCAGGTAAAATACATCTCCATGCCAAACATCATGTTGAATCGAGAAGTATTTCCCGAATACATCCAACAAGAGGCCCGTGGCGAAAAGATTGCAGGCAAGGTCCTGGAGATGCTTCAGACAGCATCCATGCGTCAGGAGGTTCGCGATGCCTTAGCCGAATTGATGGTGGAGCCAGCGACACAGAGAGGTTTCCACCAAGCAGCCAAGGTAACACTTGAGTATCTTCAAACGTAATGCGGCTGGGTTTGGGTCATTTACAGCGCCGATGCAACTTCATATCGGGAGAGCCACCGAACGGTAAAGAGTTTTCATCGCTTCTGTTCCATACTTCTTTTCGAGTCGCCTGATGATAAAATGTCCGCGCGCCATGTTTTGGAAGTGACGGATGAAGAGTAAATTCACGGCCATCCCGCCTGCTGCACCGATCAACGGAACCATTTTGGCAGCAGCTTGCTGTGAAAGGATGAGGCCAAAGCGAGCAGCTACGACACTTATGAGCCGAGTGAATGCTATGGTTGCTCCCTTGGCTGCCTGCGAACCCGCGAGCGCAACGGTGGCTTCTGAAACAGCCTTGGCGAGCGCAAGTCGAACGGCCCAGTAGTGATGCGACTGTTCGGGGTGGCTTTCCGACCCCCCCTCCATGGCGAAGACTTCAAGGCAGGAAGTGAGCGTTTCGGGGGATCTCAAGGAGTGCCCCTCGCTCCTCGCGATATCTGCAATGGATCGCAGCATGAGGGTGGTGGAAAGAGGCAGCTCCCAGATCAAGGTGGCAAGTCCCAATGTGCCTCCCATGCCTCCGCTCACTAGTAGGGCTACCTGATGAAATCCCTCTGAGGAAGGCCGAACTTGTTTCTTGTTGAGTGTCCAAGTGGCGACCCTTGTGGCCTGTCGGAGGGCGACCACCGAGCTGGTTTCAATGGTCGCTCGGATGATGCGTGGCATGGCTTCCATGACGCGCTCGACAGGGCGTCCGAGGTGTTGTGTCATCCGCATGGCCAGGGTGGGTTGCTCAAGTAACAGTCTGGCTTGTCTCAGGTCGCACAATTCCTGATCACTGAGCTGTGGAATCTGTATTTGAGAGGGATTGACCACGATTTTCATATTCCCATATTCTTTGTGTTTTTTCAATCAGTGAGTCGTTCAGCACGGTTCTTTGGGGAAATTTGATAGCTTTTAAATAAAAGATGTCCCTTTTTTTGTCTGGCTTTCGCTAGGAAAGATGTGTCCGTCAAAATGCAAGTGGGCACGATAAGAAAAAGACAGTGACCCTTGGGTCTCCATGCCGCATGATAGGAGTGCGGTTTAGATAAAAGGATGATCATGAAAAAGTTCTCAAAGAGATTGCCGCAGATGGTTTGGCTCAGTTTGTTCATGTTGCCCTGTGTGGTCGGGTGTCACTCACACGATTCGCACACCGTTATCACTCCTGCGACCCAGCCACGCTTGGTCCGAAAGGTGACGACGACAACGACCACCACTTCAGTAAAACCGCCTATCGAACAGGCGCCAGTGTCCCAAGCGCCAGTATCCCAAGCTGGTTCGCAAATGGTTTACCCAGCAGAATTGAATGCCTCGACGATGGAGGTAGTCAAGCTTCATGAAGCGTTGATGTCCGAAGCAGTCATGGCCACTTACATACAAATCAGTGAGCAACCATTTTCCCTGGATGCGAATCAAATGATCTATCTCAAGGACATCGGTGTTTCTGAGGAGATAATTGCTTTGATGATGAAGCGGGATGATATTCTAGGACATGGGGGTTCTCCCGTCGCGGTCAACCCGCCAGAAAATTATGTGATTGCTGACCCTCCGGTTACTGTGGAAACCGCTTCCATGGTGGAGCCGGGTGAAAGCCCAGTAGGGGTGGCCCCAGAAAACCTCGCACCAGCGGTCCAAAAAACCACCACCGTGACAACGGAATATTTCCATGAGCAGCTCGAGCCCTATGGAGCATGGGTTCATGTGAGTGATTATGGTTGGTGCTGGAGACCGACAGTGGCGATACGGAATCCAGCATGGCGGCCTTACTGTGATAACGGTCGGTGGGTTTACAGTGATTGTGGTTGGTATTGGAATTCCTACTATTCCTGGGGATGGGCACCCTTCCATTATGGCCGGTGGGCTCTCCATGGTTCTTATGGGTGGGTGTGGTCTCCTGGTACGGTCTGGGGCCCTTCATGGGTGACCTGGCGTACGACCGACGCCTACTGTGGTTGGGCTCCTTTACCCCCGGCTGCTCACTATCATAGCGGCATCGGTTTCACTTATCAGGGCAGTCGAGTTTCTGTCGGATTCGGGTTTGGTTTGGGGCATGCCCATTATGCTTTTGTGTCCAAGAGGCACTTTCGGGAGGATCATGTTGAAAGGCATGGGATCAAGCTGGAATCCGCTCGAGATGTGTATCAAAACTCGACCATCATCAACAACTACAACGTGGTCAACAACAATCAGGTGATCAACGAGGGTATCTCTGTTGAGCAATTAAACATTCAAAATCGTGAGGAGCTCAAACCGGTGCGGTTACAGGATGTTGCTGGGCCAGAAAAAACAACATTGGATGCGGGTTCAGGACGCAAGGGTGATGTTCTGCCTGTCTACCGGCCCGCCATGTCCAAACAAAACCCGATGGTATCAAGAGAGCTGCTCAATCGTCAGTCCAAGCGGCCTGCCTTGATGCAACCATCGGAGCCTGTTGGAGATAAACCAGTGGCTTCGGTTCCTGGAGTTCAGAATTCCCTCGCCATGCGTTCAAAACCCAGCAGCCAATCTGCTGCTTTGAAAGGGAACTCGGCAACCGACAAACAACTTTCGGGCGCCATGCCGCTTCAACGGCAGAATAGTGGCTTAAGTCAAGGTCGTTCGTCGCGTCTTTCATCTAGTCGCCCATCGTACACCAAAACTCAAAAACCTCTTCGAGGGGGTGGCGTTGGTTCTGATCCTGCTGGCTTGAAGTCGAGAGATTTAGTGTCGTCTCGCAATTCAGGGCGCGTTGTGAATCGACCTTTGGTGAATGAACGCCCTGCGGTAGCGCATCAAAAGGCTTCGGAAAGCTCGACTAAACCATCGGTTTCTTCGCCTTCTGCATCCTCCAGAATTTCCGCAAACAGATCGCTACAAACCCGTCGTTCTGTCCCCACGCCAAGTGCTTCTGCGATGACGTCCAATCCGTCAGCCAATCGATCAACCATTGACACGACTGCCAACGACAAGTCTCGGCTATCGAAGCGTTCCAGGATCACGCGTTCATCCAGCAGCCTCGCAAATCGATCCATTCCCAGAACCGTGTCTCCGTCCATAAATCGATCAAGCATGACGACACGATCAAGTGGTGCAGGGAGTCGCATGGTTTCTCCAAAGCCGTCGACCTCAAGCAGCCGGCCAAGCATCACGACCCGATCGGGTGGTATTGGAAGTCGCATGGTTTCCCCAAGGCCGTCGACCTCTAGCAGCCGGCCAAGCATCAAGCCCCGATCCAGTAGTAGCGGGAGTCGCATGGTTTCCCCAAGGCCGTCGACCTCAAGTAGTCGGCCAAGCATCACGACCCGATCGGGTGGTATCGGAAGTCGTTCTTCATCGCCGCCTGCTCGATCTATGGCTCCAAGGTCGTCGATGACCTCGCCGGCCTCCAGACCCTCCATGGGCGGCGGTATGCGCCCAGGTTCCTCGGCAAATAGTCGACCACAGCCTAGTCGTCCATCGACTGGTTCGGTCACTCCGCGACCAAGACGCTGACAAGCATGAGTGCCGTTACCAAATATATAGATTGTTCCATCAAGGGGTGCCTATGCTTGCTGGTTGTGTGTGGAACATGGGTGACCCGGGCTGCGGAAGAAACATTACAGGTTGTCTTCGAGACTGGCTTTGAACAGGAAGAGGGGTATCAGCTGGATGCAGACCTTGTTGGACAAATGGGGTGGTTAGCTTTCGATGGCGGGGATAGCTTTCTGGAAAGCACGGTGACTGGATCTTCGGGCTTGGTAGATGGTTTTTTAGAGGGTGGTGGTCAGCAGGCCTATCTTGGCTACTTACCCCCTGACCCAGAACTGAATACCGAGTTTTTGAGTTTGCTGAGGCCTTTCGACTATCCTTTAGGTGATTTTGTCAGCATTCAGCGGCTGCGGTTTTCCGTCGTGATGTCGATCGTCGATTCCAGTAATGAGCAGCGCGACAACTTTCGATGGAGCGCCTACAACACCGAGGGATTTCGACTTTTTACGCTGGACTTTGACAATGAGACGAAGGACATCGCTTTCGCGCTAGATGATGGGGAACCTCTTCAAACCACCGGTTATGAATTTGAGAATAGCGTATTCTATGACCTGACGATGGAGATGGATTTCCAATCCAATCAATGGACAGCCTCCATAGGCGGTGTGGTTGTTGTCGATGCACTTCCCATGACCACTCAGGGAAATCGGCTCGATCTGGCAGATATGGATGCCATATGGGCAATTTATGATCCAAGGAATCCCGGAGATAATTTCCTGGTGTTTGATGATTACCGTTTGGAATCCTTCGACCGCGCTTTGCCCATACCTTCCATTTCGATTGTAGGGTTACTTTCAGATGGACAATGTGTTCTGAGGTTGCAAGGAGAGCCCAATACTCGTTGGTCTGTCTCCCACTCCAATGACCTGAGTGTATGGCAAGAAGCATCCTCGGATGTTTCCCTGGGCAACGATGGAACGGCAAGCTGGATTGATTCGACGGCTTCTGGCCAATCGCACCGGTTTTACCGAGTGGCGGCCTCGCACCGATGAAGGTGGTTACCAATGACGGATTTCTTTCAAAACCATCCATGGTTGAACCGGGGTAAAATTCGTGACAACATGCGACGCCATGGTGCTTATTGTACGCCAGCATTGGCTCCCCGTGCCTCCCTTACAAGGCTTGACGCTTGTCCTTTTCCTTCTCGCACTTAGCCAGTCCGTGGGGAAGGTTAGTTCGCAGGGAGCCATTGGAGCCACCCGCCCAAATGTCGTTCTGATCATGGCTGATGATCTTGGGTGGGGGGATGTTGGGTTCAACGGCAATCAAGTGGTTCAGACGCCCCATTTGGACGCCATGGCCAACAATGGGTTGGTCTTTGATCGCTTTTATGCCGCCGCGCCTGTCTGCAGCCCAACCCGGGGTTCCTGTCTGACTGGCCGCCATCCCTATCGCTACGGGATTCGCACTGCCAACTCCGGTCATTTGCCGGAGTCTGAGTGGACCGTTGCAGAGTGCCTTCGCCAGCTGGGTTATCGGGCGGGGCATTTTGGAAAGTGGCATTTGGGTACGTTGACCCTGGAGGGGAGGGATTCCAATCGAGGGGGCGACCGGAACCATGCGCATCATACGCTGCCAACTTCACACGGATTTGATGTTTTTTTCAGCACTGAGGCAAAAGTCCCTACCTGGGATCCCATGTGGGGACCGAAATCTCCGAATCGTACTTGGTGGTTCCCATTGAACACGGAAAGCCGCAAGCCCTATGGCACGTCCTACTGGACGCCAGAGGGGCGCGTCGAGGACGCACTCGATGGGGATGACTCTGCATTCATCATGGACCAGGCCCTGGCTTTCATGGCTGACGCCAATGCTCATCATGTGCCCTTTTTGACAGTGATCTGGTTCCATGCGCCTCACTTGCCAGTCGTTACGGGCAAGAAATGGTCTGCGCTCTATCAGAGCCTGGGTGGTTACCATCAACATTATTACGGATGTATTTCAGCCTTGGACCATCAGGTTGGGCGGTTGCGTTCCTTTCTCAAGCGGGAGGGACTGGCAGATCAGACCATGATCTGGTTTGCTTCCGACAATGGTCCTGAAGGTCGATCCTTCTCGGCGCCGGGTTCTGCTTGGCCTTTTCGGGGTCGCAAACGTAGCTTGTTGGAGGGTGGGATTCGTGTTCCGGCCATCGTGGAATGGCCGGCAAGGGTCTCGGCTGGCAGGAGAACCCGAGTGCCTGCAGTGACGAGTGATTACCTCCCAACGATCGCCGATTTCTGTGGGGCGACATTGCCGGATAAGCCCTACGATGGCATCAGTCTTCGGTCGGTTTTGATGGGTTCGGGGAAGGATGCCTCATCACCCATCATGGCCACAAGGGTCATTGGATTTCAGTCGGGCCCCCAGGTTGCCTGGATGAAGGGTGCCATGAAATATTACAGCCCCGATCAGGGTGAAACGGAGATGCTGTTTGATTTGGATCAGGATCCCGAGGAAGCGTATGATCTTTCAAAAGCTTCTGTGGAGTTGCTCAACCGCATGCGTGGTGAGTTCGAGGATTGGCAGGTGGACTGCCAAAACAGTGCCAAGTCCATTCGATGAATTTCCTTTAATCTTTCATGCCTTCTTCTTCTCAGGCCCAACCTCAGTGGTGGCAAACCGCGTTCATGACCCGAGTGTTGCCATTCATTCTTTTTCTCATTCTGACAACGTGTCAGGGACGTTTCGGGATTGCTTCGCATTTTTGGTTTTATGCTCTGAAGACGTTGATCGGGATCGCTCTGATTGCATGGATGTGGAGCCAAGTGCAAGAGATGCGCTGGCGCATGAGCTGGGAGGCTTGCTGCGTCGGACTTGCCTGCTTTTTGCTTTGGGTCGGTCTGGACGGCGTGATTCCGCGTCTAGGAGCTCTTTTGGGAGATACTGCCGAGGAAAAACCGTGGCAATGGAATCCCTTCGAGTTCTTCACGGATCATCCAGCTTTGGCGTGGACGTTTGTAGGGATTCGGATCATTGGCTCGACACTGATTGTGCCTCCTCTGGAGGAGGTTTTTTATCGATCGGCCGTTTATCGTTATTGGGTAGCACCAAATATCGAATCGGTGCCGCTGAACCGCTTTCACTTCAAAGCTTTTTTTGCGACGAGCATTCTCTTTGGTGTGGTGCATCAGGAATGGTTGGCTGGTATTTTCTGTGGTGCTGCCTTCCAATGGCTGGTGCTCCGCAAAGGGCATCTAGGAGACGCCATGACGGCCCATGCGATCACCAACGCTCTTCTGGGCCTCTATGTGGTGTGGACGGATTCCTGGCAGTTTTGGTAGAGAGCGATCAACTCGGACATTGACAGCTGCGCCGCGTCTGATATTTTCCCCGCTCGTTTGAGCTTTTAAAGTTCAAGCTGCGTTAGGACTTCGGCAATCTTTCTCTAGATCACCGCACACAAAAATTATGGCTAAAAAAGCATCAGGAACCTCTAAGGTTAAATACGTATATCACTTCGGAAACAAGACAGATGGCCACGGGAAGATGAAAGAACTTCTCGGTGGCAAAGGAGCCAATTTGGCTGAAATGACCCGCATCGGGTTGCCCGTGCCTCCAGGTTTCACCATTTCCACGGAAGTTTGCACCTACTACTACGCCAACAAGCGAACCTATCCCAAGGTGCTTCAGGCTCAAATGGAGGAGGGTGTTCGCCGCATGGAAAAGCAACTGGGTAAAAAATTTGGAGACAAGAACAATCCTCTGCTTCTGTCGGTTCGCTCTGGTGCTCGCGAATCCATGCCCGGTATGATGGACACCATCCTCAACCTGGGTCTCAATGATGAAACCGTCGAAGCGCTTGCCACATCCAGTGGCAATGCACGTTTTGCCTGGGACAGCTACCGCCGATTTATCCAAATGTATGGCGATGTGGTCATGGGAGTCCAAAAGCTACCTAGCGAAGATGAAGAACCTTTTGAACTGGTCATCGAGAAGGTCAAGAAGCAGCGTCTGAAAAATGCACACGCTGAGGACACGGCTTTGTCTGCTGACGACTTGAAGGTCTTGGTCAATGAGTTCAAGAAACTGGTCAAGCAGCGTACCGGCAAGGCCTTCCCCAACAACCCTTGGGATCAACTGCGGGGTGCCGTCGGCGCTGTTTTCAGTAGTTGGATGAACGATCGTGCCATTGTTTACCGCAGAAAATATAACATCCCGGCCGAGTGGGGGACTGCGGTGAATGTTCAATCCATGGTCTTTGGCAATACGGGTGAAGATTCAGGTTCCGGTGTGGCCTTTACCCGTGACCCAGCTACGGGTGAAAATGTTTTCTGGGGTGAGTTCATGATGAATGCCCAAGGTGAGGACGTTGTAGCGGGTGTTCGTACTCCCAATCCTGTGGCCGACCTCAAGAAGGTCATGCCCAGTGCGCATAAGGAGCTGATGCGGATCTGCAAAGTGCTGGAGAAGCACTTCCGCGATGTTCAGGACTTTGAGTTCACCATCGAGGAGGAGAAAGTCTACATGTTGCAGACGCGCAATGGTAAGCGTACGGGCTTGGCTGCTGTGCGTATTGCCTGCGAAATGGTGAAGGAAAAGCTCATCACCTGGAAAGATGCCATCAAGAGGATTCCAGCGGATGACCTGGATCAGCTTCTGGCTCCCGTCTTTGATCAATCAGCCGTCAAGAAAGTCAAGGCGATTGCCAAGGGTCTTCCTGCCGGGCCTGGGGCAGCAACGGGTAAAGTCTATTTCAATGCGGATCGTGCGGAGGCCGCCAAAGGAAAGGGCGAGGAAGTCTTGCTCGTGCGCTTGGAAACCTCTCCGGAAGATTTGAGGGGCATGATTGCTGCCAACGGTATTCTCACCGCTCGCGGTGGAGTCAGCTCACACGCGGCGCTGGTCGCTCGTCAGATGGGTAAGATCTGTGTGTGCGGCGCTGCCGAAGTGCAGATCAACTACGCCAAACGAACCATGAAGATCGGTAAGCTGAACTTCAAGGAAGGTGATTTCCTCTCTATCGATGGTACGTCCGGTGAAATCTACCCGGGAGAAGTCAAGACGGCTCCTTCGGAGGTCATTCAAGGGTTGCTAGAAAACAAAGCAGCAGCCAAGCGCAGCCGTACTTACAAAAACTTCAAGCAGATCATGGATTGGTCGGCTAAAGCCACCAAGATGCAGGTGAGAACCAATGCAGACACTCCTGGACAGGTCAAAAATGCTGTTTCCTTTGGTGCCACTGGCATCGGTCTTTGCCGCACAGAGCACATGTTCTTCGAAGGCAATCGTATTGATGCGGTTCGGGAAATGATTCTTGCTGAAAACGAAAAAGACCGTCGCAAGGCAGTCAAGAAGCTGTTGCCCTATCAGCGCAAAGATTTTGAAGGCATTTTCAAGGCATTGGCCGGCCTTCCAGCGACCATTCGCCTGCTTGATCCGCCTTTGCATGAATTCCTGCCTCACGACAGCAAGCAGATTGCCGATTTAGCGAAGAAATTGAAGGTCAAGCCCGCGGAGATTCAAAAACGAGTGCATGAGTTGCACGAGTTCAACCCAATGCTCGGTCACCGGGGTTGTCGCCTTGCGATCTCCTATCCTGAAATCGCTGAGATGCAGGTACGCGCCATTTTCGAAGCGGCAGCGAACGTTCAAAAGAAGAAAATCAAGGTGAACCCCGAAATCATGGTTCCTTTGGTCGGTTTCAGTAAGGAACTTGAGCTGCAAGCTGAGATCATCCACCGAGTGGCCAAAGAAGTTTCGAAGGAAAAGGGTGTGAAACTGAGTTATCTGGTGGGGACCATGATTGAAGTGCCTCGTGGCGCCGTCACTGCGGATCAGATTGCTCAAACAGCACAGTTCTTCAGTTTCGGAACCAATGACCTGACGCAGACGACTCTTGGTATGAGCCGTGATGATTCCGGCTCCTTCCTGCCTCATTATCAGGAGCAGGAAATTGTCACTAACAATCCATTTGCTGTTGTTGATCAGACGGGTGTGGGGCAACTCATGGAAATTGCCGTCCAGAAAGGACGGAGCACTCGAAAGAATATCAAGCTGGGCATTTGTGGTGAGCATGGTGGAGAGCCCAGCAGCGTGAAATTCTGCCATCAATTAGGGTTGAACTATGTGAGCTGTTCGCCTTTCCGTGTGCCCGTGGCACGGCTGGCAGCTGCACAAGCCGCATTGGCCTAATTCGATCGATTCCTATTTCGAAATTCACACGCTCAGCACTTAGGTGCTGAGCGTTTTTTATTGTCACGATCACGGGTGGGAATGCCTATGGAAGGTTCTCTTGTGTTGCGTGTCAATGGCACAAACTATCCGTCACCTCGGAAAATGGGTCGGAAGGGGGTTATGACAGGTCTTCTAGCATGGAATCTGGGTGCGATCAGCGTGGATCTACGGTTGTTGGTGGAACCACTTGGGCAAATACCCTGTTGGGCCAGGGCACGAAAAAGCCGCCCGGAAAATCCGGGCGGCTTGCCTTCAACCTTCCTAAGAGGAGCTGTGCATCAAAGATCCACAGCCGGCTGGAAGTTAGGATAGCTGGCAACGCCATGCTCTCCCACATCCAATCCTTCCTCCTCTTCCTGTTCGCTAACCCGCAACCCAACGGTGAACTTCAGGAGTCCAAACACAATCAGTGAAGCGAAGAAGGCAAATAGGGAAATTGCCAGTGTTCCTTTAAGCTGGGTGGCGAAGGAAAAATCTGATCCACCAAAGATTCCCACTGCCAAAGTTCCCCAGATGCCGCAGGTTCCATGCACGGAAATGGCACCTACTGGGTCGTCTATCTTGGCCTTATCCAGCGCAACAACAGACAGAACTACCAGGACTCCGGCCACCGCGCCTACAATTATAGAGGCCATCGGGCTGATGACATCAGCACCCGCGGTGATTCCGACTAATCCAGCGAGGAGTCCGTTGAGAGCCATTGATAGATCAGGCTTTTTGAGGAAAAGCCATGAGGCGGCCATGGCGGCGAGACCTCCTGCACATCCAGCCATGGCTGTAGTGACAAAAACGAGCGATACCAAACCAGGATCTGCGCTTAACACGGAACCACCGTTGAAACCAAACCAACCCAAAAACAGCAGGAAAGCGCCAATGGTCGCTAAAGGCATGCTGTGTCCCAAGATGGGTTTGATCTGTCCATTAACGTACTTGCCTTTGCGAGATCCAAGTAGGAGTACGGCTGCAAGAGCAGCGAATCCTCCGAAGGCATGAACCAAGGTGGATCCA
>MDSZ01130039.1_pt1 | contig 17000 bp, 16 predicted proteins | sample 811201 | NCBI WGS metagenome assembly MDSZ01 (sample SAMN05326647, study PRJNA326480) | marine metagenome | isolation source: seawater | place: Indian Ocean: North | collected 2010
AAAAAAGACAATACTTGGAAGCTGAGAAAAGAAATATCATGAAAAAAGGGATTAATTTAGCAATAATACCGGCTCGAGGTGGATCAAAAGGTATTAAAAAAAAAATTTAAAAAAGATCAATAAAAAGACTCTTATTCAGATTACATTTGATGAGGTAAGAGCATCAAATCTATTTGATAGAATTTTTCTTAGCTCAGATTCGGAAGAAACACTGAATCATGCAACAGCTCTAGGTATAGATTGCATTAAAAGACCAAAAAATATATCAAGAGATAGTTCACCTACCGAAGATGCAGTTTTGCACGCTATAAAGATTCTATCTAAGGATATAGATATCGAAACTATAGCCTTATTTCAACCAACATCACCATTAAGAAAAGCCCATCATATCAAGCAAGCCTTTAACAAATTTACAAAACATAACTTTGACTCTTTAATATCTGTTAGCGGGATAGATAGCAAATACTTAAAACTTTTTTTTGAATTGAAAAAGGGATACCTCACTTCAATCAATATAGATTTTCCATTTATGCCTCGTCAGGAATTACCAAGAACATTCCTTCCTAATGGAGCAATATATCTAAGTTCATGTAGAAGTTTTATAAAACATAAAGGATTTTATTCAAATAATTTGGGGTTTTATGAAATGACGAAAGAAGATAGCTTAGATATAGATACTATGACAGATCTTAAGGCTATTAGTAAATTAAAACTCTAGATGATTATCCTTAGATATTAAAATTAATGCTAGAATAGCTCACTTTGGCTGGATGGCAGAGTGGTTATGCAGCGGCCTGCAAAGCCGTTTACGCCGGTTCGATTCCGGCTTCAGCCTCCAAAATTTTGCCCAGGTGGTGGAATTGGTAGACACAAGGGATTTAAAATCCCTCGAAGGCAACTTCGTGCCGGTTCAAGTCCGGCTCTGGGCACCAATACTTTTTAAATTTTTTTTTATTAACTTATAATATATATATGAATAACCTGGTAACAGAACCCAATAACAATAATGAAATTATTGAAAACTACGAAATCAATTTAGCTGATATATTTCAAGAAATTTGGAAAAAGAAAATTTTTGTTATTATTTTTACATCAATTTTTGCATTTAGTTCTGTATTTTACTCACTAGGATTGCAAGATTATTACCAATCTACTGCATTGCTAGAACTTGCTGGCGAGAATGATGTTGCACCTTCTGGAGCAGGCGTAAGTAATATTGCTGCAATGGCAGGTATTAATTTGAAAGGAGTCAACTCAGATAAAGCTCAAATAGCAAAAGCAACCCTTGATTCAAGGGACTTTTTTAAACATATAAGTAGTTTTGATGGCGTATTAGAAGGATTATTAGCAACAAAAGAGTACAATCCGTCCACAAAAGAAATTATTTATAATGAAGCAATATATAGTATTGAAAATGGATGGGTTGAAAAAGATGATCAAGGAAAGCAACTTGCTTTTACATTTCTTGAAGCCCATAAAAAGTTCGACTCCGCAGTTCAACTATCACTTGATTTTGATACCTCGCTTTTAACACTTTCTGTAGAGCACCAGTCACCAGTATTTGCATATTTTTTAGCTGATCTCATTGTTACTGAGTTAAATAACCTTGAGAGATTACGAGCTATAAATGAAGCAACAAGATCAAGAAATTTTTTGAAAACTGAGCTAGGAAAAACAGAGGTTCTGGATGTTAGATTGTCAATAAATTCTCTTATTCAAGCCCAACTCCACAGGGAGATGCTTGCAAATGTTAGAGAGAACTATCTTCTGAAAACGCTTGATACTCCATATATACCTGAAAGAAAATCTAGACCCGGCAGAGCTATTATTTGTATTGTAGGAACTTTTTTTGGGTTTTTGATCTCAATTATTTATGTGATAACCAGACAATTCATTTTTAATCAAAAACCAAGAGCATAAATGAAGGTTTTACTGACCGGTGGTGCTGGTTATATCGGCTCAAATATTCTTTCGTGTCTTTTAAATGAAGGTTATGAAGTTGTTGTTTTTGACAATTTTACTAATACTTCAAAATCAAAGATCTCATTTCTAGAAAAGTTTTTTCAAGAAAAAATTAATATTATTGAAGGAGATTTAATTTATATTGATCAAATTAGGTCTTTATTTAAATCTGAAATGATAGATATTGTTATCCACCTTGCTGGATTAAAATCTGTAAGTGAATCAATCGAAAAGCCTTTTTTGTACTATCAAAATAATATTTTTGGAACAATTAATTTACTTCAAGCAATGGAAGAGTCAAAAGTTAAAAGGATAATTTTTAGCAGTAGCGCAACGATTTATGGTGATCCTCAACAATTACCAATAAAAGAAACACATCCTATAAATCCTAAGAATATCTATGGAGCAACAAAAGCTACTGTTGAAAATCTTATAAGTTCTATCTGTAATGAAATATACGAATTTAATGCGGTGTCACTGAGATATTTCAATCCAGTTGGTTCTGATCCGAGCTTCACTTTAGGTGAATTTATGAATAAAAATCAGAACAATCTTATGCCAATTATTAATTTAAATGCTTTTGGTCGAATCAATAAGTTTGAAATTTTTGGCAGTGACTTTGAAAGCAAGGATGGTTATGCAAAAAGAGATTTTATTCATATTACAGATCTAGCTAATGCTCATTTATGTTCAATAAACTATTTAGCAAATCAAAAAAATTACAAAAATGAGTTTTTTAATATTGGTACTGGAAAAGGAACTAGTGTTAAGGAGTTAATTTCTTGTTATGAAGCCACTAATAATATTGAGTTAAATTATAGTGTTGGCAAGAGGAGGAAGGGGGACATTGCTATTAGTGTGGCTTGTCCTAAGAAAGCTAACGAAGACCTTCATTGGAAGGCTATATACTCTCTTGAGGATATGTGTAAAAGTTCGTTTGAGTTTTATAATAGATTTCCTGAGGCATTAAGTGCTTGATCTACTTAAAGAGCTTTGGCATTACCTGCAAGCGAGAAGAAAAAAACAATTTGTTGGTTTAATAATTCTTACAATATTAACCTCTTTTACCGAGATGGTCAGTCTTGGAGCTATTTTTCCTTTTATTACTATCCTTACACAACCTGAAAAGATTTATACCATTTCATTCCTTGGTGAGTTTTTGGTTGATAATGGGTTTAATGAAGCTGATAAACTTATAATACCTCTAGCAGTAGCCTTTGGGCTTTCTGCTTTGATAGCAGGTGCAATGCGTTTATTACTTCTAAGGGTTAGTGTCTTGCTATCTAATGCAACTGGCGCTGATTTAAGTATAAATGTCTTTGAAAGAACTTTATATCAGCCTTATAAAGAGCACATTTCTAGAAGTAGTAGTGAGGTCATCAGCGGAATAACACAGAAGGTGAATGCTGCTACTAATGTTTTAATTTGTGTTGTAACTGTAATAACAAATTCATTCCTATTTTTGTCTATTATGGCAACTCTTTTAATTATTGATCCTCTTATTGCGATTTTGGCAATGTTAATCTTTGGACTAGCATATGGATTTACAGCCATATACACCAATAACAAGCTCAATCTAAATAGTGAAATAATCGCAGCAAAGCAAACCAATGTTGTGCAATCACTTCAGGAGAGTTTGGGTGCTATAAGAGATGTATTATTGGATGGAACACAGATCATATATAAGAACCTTTATGGAAATTCTATTAAAAAATTAATGATCGCTAGCGGAAGCAACAGATTTATAAATCAGTCTCCTAGATATGCAATGGAATCATTAGCTATGATTTTGGTCTCTGTATTTATTGTAGTAATTTTTATTAGAGATGAAGGAATAGAAACTGCACTGCCAATCATCGGTGTCTTAGCATTAGGTGCTCAAAGATTGTTGCCAATCATGCAACAAATTTATGGTAACTGGTCATCGATAATTGGAAGTAAAGCCTCTTTAATTGATGTTATAAAGTTATTAAATCAACCAATGCCTGAGGTTAAGCCAGTTAATCATAGGGATGCTTTTCCATTTAACAAAGAGATTAATTTTAAAAATATAAGCTTTTCATATTCACCAAAATCAAAAAAAATTCTCGATAGTTTAGATATATGCTTAACAAAAGGATCAAAGGTTGGGCTTATTGGTGAGACTGGAAGTGGCAAGAGCACTTTTTTAGATATTTTGATGGGGCTGCTTGAACCAAAAGAGGGGGCAATTCATGTTGACAATGAAATTGTAACGCATAATAACTTGCACAAGCTGCATTCCCTAATAGCACATGTCCCTCAACATATATATCTTGCAGATACTTCCATTGCAAAGAATATTGCCTTTGGTGTTAATGAAGAAGATATCGATTATTCTTTGCTTAAAAAGGTTGCTGATGAAGCTTTGGTTACAAAATTTCTGAATGAGCAGGAACATGATTTATCACATTTAGTTGGTGAAAGAGGAATCAGATTAAGTGGTGGTCAAAGACAAAGAATTGGAATTGCTCGAGCATTATATAAAAGGTCAGGATTGATTATATTTGATGAAGCTACTAGCTCCCTCGATGAAAATACCGAAAGGGAAATTATGAAAACAATTTATAGCTTGGATGAGAGCTTGACGATTGTTCTTGTGGCTCATCGAATATCTACTCTTAAAGAATGTGATGAAATTTATGAAATGGAGAACGGATCACTAAGGCTTGTAGGTTCTTATGAGGACCTTGTGTCAAGAAATTAGACATATAAATAAAAGACCTTAAATAGAAGTTATCATTGACTTTAAAACTTATTTCAAGAGCATCTATTCAGGCAGGTCCTTGTATATACTTATTAAAGCATCCTGAACGTACACATGTCGTTAGTAAACTAATAAAATATGAAGAATAATCTGAGGTATTTGATTTATAAAGTTTAAATGAAAAAAATAGGGCCTATATTCATGGACAATTTCCTCGTAAAATCTTATTAAATGACTAAGAAAATTAAATACGGACAGCAGCTTATAGATCAATCGGACATAGATCAAGTAATTGATATTCTAAAATCTGAGTGGCTAACTCAAGGACCAACTATTCCTGCATTTGAAAATGAGGTTGCCAAGAAAGTAGGGGCTAAGTTTGGTGTTGCCACAAATAGCGCTACATCTGCACTTCACATAGCATATATGGCACTCGATTTACGAGAAGGAGACTGGCTTTGGACATGCCCAAATACATTCGTTGCAACGACTAATGCTGCTGTTTTTTGCGGAGCAAAGGTAGATTTTGTTGATATTGATGAAAATACTTTTAATATCGATGTTAACTTGCTTGAAGCAAAGCTAGGTGAAGCCTCAAAGAAAAATATACTCCCAAAAATTGTTGTTCCTGTTCATCTTGCGGGGCAGTCACCAGACCTAAAGAGAATTTATGAATTAAGCAAACAATATGGTTTTAAGGTTGTTGAGGACGCCTCTCATAGCATTGGAGCAAAGTATGAAGATTATTATGTGGGTAATTGCCAGTACAGTGATATAACAGTATTTAGCTTCCATCCTGTAAAAATTATTACTACCGGCGAAGGTGGAATTGCACTCACGAATAATAAGGAACTCCAAAAGAGATTAACTCTTCATAGAAGTCACGGCATAACAAGTTCACGTGAAGACATGGTTTCAATGCCAAGCAAAGAACTCTGGAACTATCAACAAATTACACTTGGATATAATTATAGAATGACTGACATAGCAGCAGGTTTAGGATTAAGTCAATTAAAAAAAGTTGATCAATTCATTGCTAGGCGTCATGAGATTGCAAAAAGGTATGATTCAGAGCTTTCCAGTCTTCCCATTAAAACTCCTTATGTAATTGAAGCTTCATATTCTAGTTTCCATTTATATGTAATAAGACTTAAATTAGATAAATTAAAAAAGACACAAATTGATATTCATGATGAGCTAATTGATAAAGGAATCTTAGTAAATCTTCATTACATTCCTGTCTACAGACAGCCCTATTATCAAAAGTTAGGCTTTAAAAAAGACTATTGCCCTGAATCAGAAAATTACTTTAAAGAAGCATTAAGCATTCCAATCCATCCATCATTAACCGATGATGATCAATCTACAGTTATAAGTACCTTAGAAGAAGTAGTTAAATAATATCTTGAAAGATAAAAAAAATTTTTTTTTTAGAGTAGATGCATCATTATCGATTGGGAATGGCCACCTGTTTAGATGTTTGACTATTGCCGAGGAGCTCATGTCAAGAGGATATCCTTGTACTTTTTTTAGCCAAGAACCAAACAATCATCATATAAGGTTAATTAGAGATTTGGGTTGCAGAATGGTTAAGTTACCTAAAAACAAGCTATCAAGCACTCTTGAAATAGAATCAGAAGTAAAAGAAATTACTGACAACGTGGGCGTCACCTCCCAAGCTGTGTTATTTATAGATCATTACAAAATTAATAGTATTTGGGAAAAGCAAGCCTCTTCTTTCTTTAATACCCTAATCGCAATTGATGACTTAGCAAACAGAAATCACTATGTTGATTTTATTATTGACCACAATGTAGGTAGATCAAAAAATCAATACAAAAAGTTTAACAAAAAAAATGCTCATATTTTAGTAGGCCCCAAATATGCAATTATAAATAATATATTTAAAGAAATGCGCAAATCAATCCGTCACAATCGAGAGATTTTTAGCACAGAAAATATTTTAGTTTACTTTGGCTCAAGTCACATAGAAAATTTTTATTTGAGTTTTCTAGATGATTTTTCTAAGCATTTTAAAAAAGAAAAATATAAATTAACTGTTATAACTTCTAGCACAGTTTCTGATAACTTTAGAGAATACTGTAAAAATAAGACATTTAGTCATTTATCTAATCTATCACCCGGTCAGATTGCTAAGATATTCCTCGAATCAGATTTTTGTATTGGGGCAGGGGGAGTTAGCGCCTTAGAAAGATGCTCTTTAGGGCTTCCATCTTGCATAGTATGCATTGCAGAAAATCAAATTCATGGATCTGATGCACTACAACAAGCTGGTTGTGTAAGATTACTTAATAATTTTCCAGAAATGGCTATTGACTTTAATGAACTTTCAGAAATTCTTTGCAATAAAGATCTATTACGTGAATTATCTTCTAACTCATTGAGGCTAGTTGATGGCAATGGAGTCGAAAGGATTTTAGATAGGATTTCAAGCCTGTGTTAAGAAAGATTATCAAAGAGGATCTAGATATAGTATTTCAATGGAGAAATACATTAGAAATAAGAACCAATATGATCAATCACCAAAAGATTTCTATGCAAGAACATAAAAGTTGGTTTGATCATTTACAAAATTCAGAAACTAAAACTACACTAATTTACATGGAAAAAAACTTAAGGCTTGGTGTAGTTTCTTTAGATTTAATTGAAGATGATTTATTTGAGTGGGGGTTTTATTCTTCTCCCTTGGCCCCTCTTGGCACAGGCACAAGAATGTGTTTGGAAGCTTTAGATTTTGCCTTTGCAAAATTATCAGCAAGATCTGTTATTGGTAAAGTCTTAGAATTTAATAAAAAATCACAAAAATTTCACTTAAAAATCGGTTTTAAGGAAATTTCTGTAGACCTTAATGCCTATCAGCGAGACAACGAATCCTACAGTATTTATAATTATGCTTTTAACAGAGAAAATTGGATCACAAAGAAATCAAAATTGCCGATAGAATAATATCGCAAAATCATCCTCCCTATGTCATTGCTGAAATGTCTGCTAATCATAATGGCTCTATTGAAAATGCTATTGAGATTATAAAGTTAGCAAAGAATTCTGGTGCTGATGCAATAAAAATTCAAACTTATAAACCTGAAACAATAACACTTAGATCGTCAAAACCAGAATTTCTAATTGAGGGCGGTTTGTGGGATGGAAGAACACTTTATGATCTTTACGAAGAAGCACATTTGCCTTGGGAATGGCACGAAAAACTATTTCTTATTGCAAAAGAGCTTGGGATAACTATATTCAGCTCACCATTTGATTCTACTGCAGTTGATTTATTGGAAAGCCTAGGTGCACCTGCATATAAGGTGGCATCATTTGAAGCAACAGATTTGCCTTTGATTGAGCATATAGCATCCACAAAGAAACCTATGATTATTTCTACAGGAATGGCAAATTTTGAAGAAATAGGTGAAGCCCTAGAAACTGCTAAATCTTCTGGTTGTGATGAAATAGCTTTACTGCATTGTGTCAGTGGATATCCTGCTCCGCATACAGATTATAATTTAAAAACAATATTGGATATTCGTAGGGAGTTTAATGTTTTAACTGGAATTTCTGATCATACAATTTCAAACACAACTTCTATAACAAGCATTGCTTTTGGAGCATCAATTATTGAAAAGCACTTTACAAATTCTAGAGCAAATGGTGGCCCTGATAGCTCATTTTCTCTTGAACCGAAAGAATTAGCTGATTTGGTAAATGACAGCAAAATTGCTTGGGAGGCTGTCGGCGAAATATCTTATGATAAAAAACCTTCTGAGCTGCCTAATATAAAATTTAGACGATCACTATATTATATAAAATCCTTAAGGAAAGGAACTGTGTTGTCAAAAGATGACTTTAAAAGTGTCAGGCCTGGATTTGGATTACACCCAAAACATACAAGAAAGATTATAGGTAAGAAACTTAAATGTCATGTTTCTGAGCATTCCCCAGTAAGTATGGATGATTTTGAATGAATACATTTAATGGACAAGAAATCTATAAGTGGGCAAAAGATTTATTTCCCATATGCAGAAGCTTAGCTGGCCCTGGGAATTTAAAAACATTGGAGTATCTAAGAGACATTAATTCAAATCTTAAAATTAAAAGTTTTAAATGTGGCGAAAGTGTTTTTGATTGGAAGGTCCCTGATGAATGGCATATCAAGGAAGCATGGATTAAAGATGAGGATGGAAAAGAGATTATTAATTTTAAAAAAAATAATCTCCATGTACTAAATTACTCTCATCCAGTTGATAGGTTTGTTTCTCTGAAAGATCTTGACGATCATTTGTTCTCAATTCCTGAAAGAGAAAATGCTATTCCGTATGTAACTTCTTATTACTCTAAAAATTGGGGTTTTTGTATTGAGCACAGTAAGAGGAAGCAGTTAAAAGATCAAAAATACCACGTTTTTATAGACTCTGAATTTGTTAGTGGTGAAATGCACTATGGCGAATGCATTATTAAGGGGAAGTCAAACAAAGAGATATTATTATCTACATATATCTGTCACCCCTCAATGGCAAATAATGAATTATCAGGGCCGACAGTTACCAGCGCTCTAATAAAGGAAATTTCAAAGCTAGATAATTTCTATACTTACAGAATTTTATTTCTACCTGAAACTATCGGCCCGATAGCATATATATCTAAAAAACTAAAACATCTTAAGAAGAATGTTGTAGCAGGCTTTGTTGTAACATGTGTTGGTGATGATAAAGAAATTTCTTTTCTACCATCAAGATCTGGAAATACAATTTCTGATAGGGCGGCAATTCATGCTCTAGATCATATAGATTCTTCATACATTAAATATAAATGGATTCACAGGGGAAGCGACGAGCGTCAGTACTGCTCTCCAGGAGTAGATCTTCCAATATCAACAATTATGCGTTCAAAGTACGGTACTTATCCTGAATACCATACTTCAGACGATGATCTTAATTTTATATCGCCAAAAGGCCTCGAAGAGAGTTCAAGTATAATATTTAGAGTTCTCACCGCAATAGAAAAAAATTGCTTTCCAAAAGTAAATTTTATTTGCGAACCTATGCTTGGAAAGAGAGGGCTTTATCCAAACCACTCAACCTTGGAGAGTCAAAGAGATGTTCAGGTTATGCTGGACCTTATCTCTTATTCAGATGGAACAAAGGATCTTATTGAGATAGCCAGCTTAATAGAACAACCTATTTGGAATTTATATGAACTAATTGATAATCTTTCTCAAAAAGGCGTTATTTCACTATCTAAGTCATAATCATGGAAACTAAGATAATTCAGTATCTTCCTCTAACACATACCAGAGCAACTTTTAAGCTTATTACGAGACTCAATCACTTTGGTATTGATGTAATTCTCGATCTAGAAGATAGCGTTCAGGATCCTTTTTCGATGGATGCAACTTCTAAAATAAAAGAGAGTTCAAGATTAAGCATGCTTGAATTTATTGACAGTGATAGATTCAAAAAACTAACTCTTAGTAGGAAACCATTTATAAGAATAAATGGCATTTCTACTAAATACTTTGATGCTGATATCGAGATGATTAATCAACTAGCTAAAAAAGGCTTCTTTTTTGGTGGCATCTTCTTTCCAAAAACTGAAACCAGAGAAGAAATCGATAAGCTAATATCGGCCATCAATTATCAAACAGATATCATTCCTATGATAGAAACAGTGCGCGGTGATTCCAATGCTCACTCCATAGTTGATCACCCTAAAGTTGACTCTTTTCATTATGGCCACTTTGATTATGCGTTAGACTCAAAACAATGGCCATTTCTTGATCCAGATCATATGGAATTTTGGACTAAAGTCGATAACTATATTTTGCTTGGAAAGAAATTAAATAAAACTTTCATACACACTCCATTTCCATTTACAAAAAACCCTAAACTGTTTTGGGAAACAATTAGATTTATGAATTCTAGATATAATTATTCAAAAATAATTATTTGTACCCTTAACGCAGAGCTATCATTATCAAAACCAAATAAAAAAATATCTGACTTAAAATTTAGAAAATATGAGCAAAAAACAGAAAGCTCAATAAAATTGGCAGAAATGATAATCGATGACTATGAGTCTGGAAGAGCAAACAAAAGATCTTTTGGTATTTCAAACAATAGATTTATACCACCTCATCAATATTTCGCTGCAAAAAGATTCCTTGAGAAGGGCTAATTTAATACATGAGCCAAACTATACTTACAAACGATCTGGAGTCCTTGTTATCAAGCCTTGGCATAGATTCATCTGAAAATATTTATGTTACTGGCAACATTAGCAAACTAGCAAGGACCAGACTGTCCAAGATAGAAATATTGAATGCAATTGACAGTTCATTATGGAATGTAATTGGAGAAGGCGGAACCATATTCTCACCGGCAGCATCAATGAATCTTTGTAACACAACTATTCCATTTGATCTTAATAAAACCAAGTCTCATGAAATGGGGCCTTTAGCAGAATTTCTTAGAAAAAAGACAAATAGCTTAAGAAGCTTTCATCCCTTCTGGTCAGTTAGTGGCAACGGTAAGAACTCAGAAATTTTAAATGATGTATCTCGTCATTCCTATGGAGCTTTTTCACCATGGAGCTATTTTTTAGATTTAGATGTAAGGCAAGTTAATTTTGGACTTCATCCGGCAAACGCTGTAACTTTAATCCATCATATTGAAACTATTGTTGGTGTACCCTATCGATATACCAAAGAGTTTCTTCATCCAGTTTTAAGAAATGGGATTGAGAAAATTGAGCCATTTTATATGTCAGTTATGTACAAAAATGCTGATGTTGTAAAAAGATATAAACTTAATCAGCATTATTTTGAAAAGTTAAATGAATTAAGCCAGATCAGAAGTGTCAAGCACTCATCTGGAATTGAAATATGGTCTTTTAAGATGAAAGACTTCTTTTCTGCTGTTAAACCTTTTTTTATAAGAGATATTTATAACTATTTGGAGCATTCACCTGCAATTAGGCCTTATCAAAACTAATCTTTGGTTTAAACATTATTATGAGTATTAATCGTCTTACATTATGGGATTTACAAAAAACTAATCCTGACCTCAAAAATAGTGCTGTATGCTTTTGGAACTGTCCAAATATTGACAAAAATCCTAATCATTTTTCTATATATAAATATATAGAGGAAAATTCAGTTAATGTGAAAAATGAATTTTTAGACTGGATAGATCAACTGGGATTTATTGCATTCGAAGATAAGAATTTTTTGTCATCAATAGAGCTTAAAAAAGATTTTAGCTATTGGTGGTTAAGCGAATTTCATGAGATCTCAAATTTTTCAAAGTCTAAGAACTTCAATAAGCTACTCAAAATCTTCGCGTTAGAAAAATACATTCTCAAAGCAAATATTAATGAGCTAGAAGTTTACTCTCATGACAATGATCTTAAGATTGCTCTGAATGAGTTCAAAAATAAAGATTTAAAAATATCTATTAAAGGTACTTTTTTAAATGATTTATTTCTTAAATTAACAGAATCTTTAAGATCATATAGATTACGAATACTGCCAATTCCTTGGTTGTTATCTTTTTATATAAAAAACTTTAAATTAATCTGCATGAATACATCTCATTTCTTTAAATCTAAAGCAAATACAACTTTTTTTTCTTACTTTAACAATTTTGATAAAGAAAAATTACTTAATGATAAGTTCTTTCGGTCAAGTTATTGGGGTGGGCTCCCAGATCACCTCTTACAAAATAAATTTAACTCTAATTGGGTTCACATCTCACTTTCAAATGAATCCAAAAAGATAAAAAGTTTAGGAACTTCGCCAACCAGTCTTTTTTTAGAACTAAATCAAAACGCCCATAATCATCAGAATCATCTTTTTATTGAATCATTATTTACTTTAAGTGCTGCATTTTATGCATTAAAGAAATTTTTCAAAATTTTCTTTATTAGTTTTTTAGCTGAAAAAAGATTTAGATCAAAAGTAAGATACTTTCCTCTAGTAAAGTCTGAATACATCAAAAGTTTCCAATCACATAGAACCCTGGAAAACATTTTATATTTCTATCTTTTTGAAAGTTTATTTTTAAAACTATCAAATCAAAAAAAAATTGTTTTCCTTCATGAAAATTTACCATGGGAAAAATCTTTAAGTTTCTTTGCTAAATCTATTCATGATTCAAAGCTTTTAGCAACAATCCATACTAATGTGAGGTATTGGGATTTAAGATATTCATTTTTAGAGTCCAAATCTAAAAATGCTAATAATACTCCTTTCGTTCCTGATATTTACTGCTGTAACGGGAAACATCAAAGGTCTGCTTTAGCTGAAGCAAAATATCCCATCGATAGACTGCAAGTTGTTGAGGCTCTTCGTTTTGAATTTTTAAATACGATAACTATAAAAAATAACAAGCAAAGTAATAAAAGCAAATCAAGCAAAAAGATTCTAATTGTGGGATGTTATGTAAAAGAAAATAATGATATTTTGTTAAATTTATCACATAAACTTTTTAGTAAGTTCAATAATAAAGTAGATATTTTCTATAAGCCACATCCGGGATTGTCTTATCCTCATTCATTTAATAATGAAAATATACAAGAAGTTGACAATATAAGCTTGGCCTTGGAAGAAGCTGATCTAGTTATAACCGGTCCATTAACAACTACATCATTAGATGCATATCTCCTAAGAATAAAAGTTTTCGTTATTATTAGTCATAACACTCTTAACATGAGTCCTCTCAGAGGAGTTGATGATAGCGTATTCATTTCAAACTTAAACGAATTTATCGAAAGTGATCCGGATTTGCTATTTGAAAAAATTGAATCTGCACAGGAAAGTTTATCAATTAATAATTTTTATTACTTTGATAATAGATATTCTCGTTGGAACAAGCAATTAGGTTTAAAATATCAGGATGTTTGATATTTATCATAATAAAAAAGTTCTAGTTACAGGTCATACTGGCTTTAAAGGATCATGGCTTATATCTTGGCTTCGAATGATTGGCGCTGATGTAGTTGGCATCTCACTTCCTAACGACAACAAAAAATCATTATATTCAAGCACAGGAATCGAAGATCAGATAACAGACTATAGAATAGACATCAGGAATCAAGAATCTTTGAAAGAAATAATTTTACAAGAACAGCCTGATTTTATTTTTCACCTCGCAGCTCAGGCTTTGGTAAGGAAGTCATACACAGAACCTCTTATGACATGGGAAACAAACCTAATGGGTACTGTAAACATTTTGGATGCCTTAAGATTCTTAGAGAAAAAATGCTCGGCAACCATAATTACAAGTGATAAATGTTATGACAATGTTGAATGGATTTGGGGATATAGAGAGCATGATAGGCTTGGAGGTCCAGATCCATATAGTGCTTCCAAAGGCTCTGCTGAGCTAGCAATAAACTCATTTATCAAATCATATTTCAGCGATGGGGACTCTAATGTTGCTATATGTTCTGCTAGAGCAGGTAATGTTATTGGTGGAGGTGATTGGTCTGAAGATAGAATCATTCCTGATTGTGTAAAAGCATGGTCAAAAAATGAAAAAGTGATTCTTCGCAATCCAGACTCTACTAGGCCATGGCAACACGTTCTTGAGCCAATATGTGGCTACCTAAGGCTTGGTTCTGAGATATATCAAAATGAATCCCTTCATGGAAATGCTTTTAACTTTGGACCTAATTCAAATGAAGATAAGAGTGTCCTAGATATTGTAAAGAAAATGTCAGAATATTGGGAAAATGTTATATGGGATATTGAAGATGATACATCGGGTCTTTATGAATCAGGATTACTAAAACTTAATTGTGATAAAGCTAGATCTTTGCTAGATTGGCATGCATTTTTAGACTTTGATACAACAATTAGATTTACTGCTGAATGGTATAAAGAGTTTTATAAAAATAGCAAAATGTTGGATGTAACACATAAACAGATTAGAGAATTTATTGAAATAGCAAGAAAGCAAAATATTTATTGGTTAAATGAGTAAGTTTTTTTTAACTTCAAAGTTATTGAAGGTTAATAATAAAGATGGTGATATTCTTAGGATTTTAAGAATGGATGAAGATAGCTTTTATATCTTTGGCGAGGCATATTTTTCTACTATTAATATGAATTCAATAAAAGCATGGAAAAAACATAGTGATATGACAATGAATTTAGTAGTTCCAACTGGATCTGTTGGATTTGTTTTTTCCGATGGTCAAACTTATGAATCTATTACTATAGGCCCCAAAAATTACCTAAGATTAACAGTTCCTCCAGGAGTGTGGTTTGGTTTTAAGGGATTAAGCTCTGAAATAAATCTTGTTTTAAATATTGCAGATATGATTCATTCTGATAATGAAGTTGAAAGAAAAGAAAAAAATTATCTAAACTTTGATTGGAGCCTTTTATGAAGATAATAATACTTGCAGGAGGCTTTGGGACAAGACTATCTGAGTATACTCAAACTATTCCTAAACCAATGGCACCTATTTCAGAAAAGCCTATTATTTGGCACATCATGAAAATTTATGAAAAGTATGGTTTCAATGACTTTATAGTTGCGCTTGGATACAAAAGCGAGGTTATTAAGGAATATTTTTCTAAATATTCAATACTTAACTCAAATTTTTCTATTAATCTTAAAAATGGCGATATCCATTCTCATGAAATTCAAAGTGAAGATTGGAATGTAACTTTAGTGAATACTGGTCTTAATACTATGACAGGAGGAAGAATTAAAAGATTGCAAGAATTTATAGGAAATGAGACATTCATGGTTACCTATGGAGATGGAGTTGGAAATATTAACATAACTGAGTTGTTGGAATTCCATAAATCTCACAAAAAAACAGCAACCGTAACCGCTGTAAGACCACAAGCAAGATTTGGTGAGCTCGAGATTTTAAATGATAAGGTTAAAAGTTTTAAGGAAAAGCCTCAACTTGATCAAGGCTGGATAAACGGAGGGTTTTTTGTTTTTGAACCCAAGATTTTTAACTTGATTAAAAGTGATGAAGTAATGCTCGAAAGAGAACCATTAGAAATTCTTTCTAGAGAAAATGAATTAATGGCATTTAAGCATGAGGGTTTTTGGAAATGCATGGATACAAAAAGAGACTTAGAAACATTAAATGAGTTATCAGATTTAAGTCCTCCGTGGTTTGAATAGAAATGCAGATATCAATTACAGGAGGGTCTGGATATCTTGCTGGAAGGATCTGTAAATTTTTTTCAAAAAACCTTTCAAATAAAATTTTCCTAATTTCTAGGACTCCTGAAAAGCACTTAGTTTCAAAAAATATATTTGCGATAAGTTTGAGTGATAAGAGTGCATTTGAACAGTGTATTTCAAGTTCAGATATTATAATTTTCACTGCTGGTTATAACTCACATATGGCCTCTAGAGACCCAAATGGAGCCATTCAATTTGCACAGACATCTATTAAAGAGGTGTCAAATCTAATAAACAGAAATACAACATTAATATATCTTTCTACAGCGCACGTTTATAAAAACCCATTAGTTGGTGAAATTGATGAAAATACAAATTTAGAAAATATGCATCCTTATGCCTTGGCAAATATTACCGGAGAGAAATCACTTATTAAATTAGCAAAAGATAAAAATTTACGTGAAATTATTTTGAGAGTTTCTAATTGTTTTGGTATGCCGGCTAATCAGTCAAAGAATTGTTGGAATTTAGTTCTTAATGAAATGTGCTTGAACGCAATACAAAAGAAATTAATACATATAACTGGTCCTGAAAATTCTATTAGGAATTTTCTCCCAATAAGAACTTTTCTTTATCAACTAGAATTTCTTATTAAATCAAAAAAAGGTGAATATCCTAATATTATAAACTTAGGCCATACACGCTCATTTTCAATAATAGAAATAGCAAATATTGTTAAGAACAGGTGCAAGCATCTTTTTGATTTTGAGCCATTGATTAAAGTAAATCAAAACAACCAAGATTTTTTTCAACTTAACTATAAATCAAGATATCTTAAGCACCCCTCCAATGTAGAAGAAAATTTTTTTTTAGAATTAGATGAAATGCTCTTATCAATAAATAATAAGAAGTTAGTTTTATGATGATTTCAATAATAATGCCCACGTATCAAAATGCTGAGTTTATTGGAAGAGCGATAGACTCAGTAATGACACAATCTTATCAAGACTTCGAGTTAATAATTATTGATAATTTTTCTATAGATGAGACTGAAAATATTGTTATGAGCTATAGAGATTCTAGAATTATTTATAAAAAATTTAAAAATCATGGCATCATTTCAAAATCTAGGAATGAGGCTATAA
>MDSZ01181177.1_pt1 | contig 16998 bp, 16 predicted proteins | sample 811201 | NCBI WGS metagenome assembly MDSZ01 (sample SAMN05326647, study PRJNA326480) | marine metagenome | isolation source: seawater | place: Indian Ocean: North | collected 2010
CACAGAGTCTCCATCAAATCCATCAAATAAAACTCTTATTTCTCTTTTCTTCATTTCATCGATAATCTCTTGATGCATGTAGCCATTTCCTGACTTAGGAGGGAAATACGCTTTATCTAGCTGTTTCTCTAAATACTTGAGTGGCGTATTTTTAGAAATAATATATTTATGTTGAGCTTTAAATTTTTCTTCAAACTTTTTGACAAAAAAACGCTCATCTGTCTTGCTGAAATCATCTCTATTCAAGTTGTCAAAATGTACTGAAAAAGACTGAATATTTTTATGCTTAATTTCTTTATGTAATAAACTTGCTATGGAAGTTGAATCCAGGCCCCCACTACATGTGGTTGAAATTTTGGTATTGTTAGAACGAGATTGAGAAGTTATGACCTCAGTCATTATTTCTCTTATTTTTTTTGCATAATTAGCATTAGCTGGTTTGTTCGTATTGGGCAAAGTGTAATATTCTGAGATATTTAATTTATTTTCTTTAATTTGAATATATTGTCCTTTATTAATTTTGAAGATTTGGTTATAAAAGGACCCATTATTTACGCATCCTTGAAAAATCAGATAATCTAATACTTTTTCGTGATTTATACTAAAGAAGTTTGGATCAAGAAGTGATATTGCTTTAGGATCAGAACTAAAAATAAATTCATCATTATTCAAAGAAAAATATAAAGGTTTCTGAGCAAAATGATCAACAGCTGAAAAAATATGTTTCTTTAATTTATCAAAAACTACGAATGAAAAAGGGCCTATTAAATGATCAACAACTTTCTCACTCCACAATTTATAACCTGCCAAGATTAATTCGCAATCTGTTAGACTCTCATTGACTTTTAGCTTTTTTATCAACTCCTTCCTATTATCTAGCCTTGAATTTGAAACTATCAAAATATCGTTATCTGGATCTAAGAGCGGTTGCTGATCAAGAGCGCATTGCTCAGTTACACATAATTTTGCGTAAATTAAAGAAGTAGAATTATCTTTATATTCTTGAAATCCGTCTTGAGCTCTATATGCTAAATTATCTCTTAGACTATTGACCTTTTGTTTATCAACTTGGCTGTTATTTAGATTTATAATTCCTGCGATGCCACTCATGATAGTTCTAATATTGTTTTATATTCAGTTCTGTTTTCAAGGTCAATAAATTTGTTCTGAACACTTAGCCAAGCATGAGACTTAAAACTAGAATCATCCTTAACTCCGACAAAAAGTATAGGCTTATATGCGTTCTTTTTTAAAACGGAGAAAAGAACACACATTCTAATAAGACATTGCTTTATGTTTAAGTTTTTTGAGATTTTTTCTTCATAATTCAGAATCTCATTAAGTTTATATTTTTTTAGATTAAATGCTTTTTTACTCTCTAAATTATTTTTCAAAAAATTAAACGAGAGACATTTAACAACTACTAAATAAAAAATTAAAGAGAAAAAAATTGAAAAGAAAAGATTTTTGTTTTTGATTCTTATAAATTTTTTTATCATTTTATTTTTATCACCTTTTTTAGTTCAGCTTCTGCTAGAAAAGATTCAATGTCAGCTTCAATATCTTTTAATGGTGCACCAGATTCTTTTGATACAAGTTTTTTTAAGTGGTCTATAGAAGTGCATTTTTCAATGTTTTCCCAAATAATAGATGCGCTCTGATTTAGTTTAATGTATTTGCCTGTTTCAAGATTTAGAAGAATAGTACTGTTATTCATTTTTGAAGATATGCAGTGTTCGGATTTTACGACAGATTTTGTACCTTCTATTTTCATTTTAGATTTTCTTTTTTAATACAAATAAAGACTTGCTTGTTTTTTTGCTACTTCTAAAGATTTTTTCCATGCTAAATATCCAATAATAATAAAAAATATACTTAAAACCGTTAGAGATATAATGTTAAAGTAAAGGTCACTGTCTGAGTAACTAGATATTCCTGAAAGACCTCTAATTAATTCGATCATATGTTTGATCGGCAATAAATTTGCAACTAAATTTAACTTTTCTGAAATAATGCTTACAGGGTAGAAAACTCCTCCAAAAAGTGTTGAAACTGCACTATAAACAAATGGCAGCCCCTCTCCTCTATGAAAAATTAAGGTTACTCCAGTAAATATCAGACTTATCCCACATGAACATAAAATAAAAAGTATCAAAGATAATAACAATATAATGAGACTCCCTATACCAATTAAAGGAAAGCCATATAAAGCAACATAAAAGAATAAAAAACATATCATTCTCATAAATCCATTAAAAAGGGCATATGGCAAAGAGTTGAAAATAATTTGAATTTCAGATACTGGAAGAGACATCAACTCTTCAAAAATGCCTTGGTTTTTGTAAGTTGTGATTGGGCCAGAGAGTGATCTAACTATTAACACTGAAAAATCTGTCATAAGTAGTCCAACAAATATGTACTTAAAATAATCAAATTCAACTGCCTCTAATCTTGATGCTCCAATAAATTCTAAAAAATAATAATAGATAATGAGATTAAAGAAGATTATTAAAAAAGAACCGAAAAATTGAATTTTATAGCTCATTGCATTAAGAAGATCCTTATGAAGTCCTAAAAAAAATAAAGAAAAAAACTTACCCATGTTTTAGTTCCTTAGATAAAAAGTTAAGACCACTGCTTTGTAAATTGCCAGTTTTTTTTATCTTCGAATCCTCAAGCAAAATATATCTATTTGAAAAATTATCTAGCTCAACTAAGTTATGAGTTACCCAAAGAATTATTTTATTTTTCTCTATGCTTTGTTTTTTTAAATAATCAAGCAAAATAGCTCTCGTTTCTAAGTCGAGATCAGTTGTTACTTCATCAAAAAGCATGATCCTCTGATGTTTTAACAACATACGAATTAAATTAATTTTCTTTTTTTCTCCTGAAGAAAGCGAGGAAAATATGCTATTTAATTTATTTTCGACGCCAAATAATTCTGCTAATTTTTGAATAGAAGTATCTATAGATTTAGTATGCAAACCCGACATCCCAAGAAAGTACCTTAGATTTTCATAAGATGTTAGTCTCCAAAAAAAAGACCTATCATTATTTGTGATTAATGATGTATCTCCTCGATTTATTTTAGATCCGTTCAGGGTAATGTATCCAGTGTCTGCAGAAACTAAATCTGCTAATAGTCTCAATATTGTTGTTTTACCTGTACCATTTTTTCCCAATATAGACAGAATGTCTCCTTCGTTTGCTTCGAAACTAATTTGATTCAAAACTTTTTTGTTTCCAAAAGATTTAGATAAATTATTAATTTTTAGCATTATTTTTCATCTAGATACCTATTAATTTCATGAACTCTTTTCACATCTACTCTAAACCTTTTATTCATAGATATCGAAAAAATAGTTTTTAAAAGAGAGGCTGCGATTCTAAAAATTCTACCAAATAAATTTTTTAAGCCAACTTTACTTCCTTGCGATTCACTCAAAAATGCATTACGGGAAAAAGCTTTGCTGATTTTTTTATTATTAAATAGTCGAAAAGAAAATTTATCAGCGTAATTCAATAAAATTAGATCTTCATAATTTTTGAGATTTAAATTGTTTTCATCAATTAAAAAATTTTGTTCTATTTTCAAACCTGCGAATCTTAGATTAAGCATAGATAGAAAACAACAAACATTTTTCTTTAATCCTAACGTATCTGCTCGATTAATTAGATCAAAATAACTAATTTTGTTATTTCTTAAAATAGATACTACGTCAAAGATTGATACAACCCCATTGTCAAAGCCATTTTTTACAGTTGCGTGATAAATAAGATGAATAATAAGATCTTCGTTAGACATAAAATTAAAAGACAAATTGTCTGAGTATTTCTTCTCGTAACTTTTTTCAAAGATCATTTCATTAAATCTTTCATCAATTACCCTTAAGTGCGTTTCAACGTGAACGCCTTTTTTGTTAATAAGCACTGGTATGTCATAGCGATAATCACTATATTTAAATTCACTTGGCCCGATATCTGAATTTTTAAATTTATAACCAATCGAAAACATACATTCTAGAAATGGAGTTAGTGATTCTTTTGATATAAGTAGGTCTATATCTCTTATGGGTCTCAAGTGTAAATTTTTATAGGTAAGAAGATTCATTTGAAGACCCTTAAGTGGTATGTATTTAATTTTTTTTGAATTTAAAACCTGACCCAACTTAATAAATTCGCTGAATATTTTTAATGAATTTATCTCTCTTAATTCAATAAAATTTTCTAATTTTTTTTTCTTTTGTAGGGGAAAATCACGAAGTAAATTCGAGGTTTTGAGCAAGAATTCGCACCTTCCAAAAGAGAAGACTTCTTCTATTTGATCAAGTTCACTTAATGAAATTTTATCTAAATCTGAGGAGTATGGACTTTCTAGTATTTTGAAAATATTCTTTTTTGTGCTCTCAGTCAAATTCAAAGTTAATATTATTTTAATTGATTACAAAATCATCTTACAGAAAAGGGTTGAATAATTACATTTTTTTTTTAATAATTGAGTGATGCAAAAATATTTATTAACACTTTTAATGCTATTTACTTCACTTGGCATATATGCTGACGATCAAGAAGTCGAACATACTCATGAAGATGAATATGAAGAGGGCTGCTCAAATGAAGTCGATGATGATATGGATGGTGATGTAGATGGTGATGACGAAGACTGTTTGGTAGTAGCAGCATTTACTGAAGGTACAGATGATCTAGATGTATCGACCTACTTAGTTTGGGGTTTGGGGATAGCTTTAATCTCAAGTGTAGGTGGTGATTCCGGAACAGGTACTGCTACAACAGAATAATTTCATATTCAAAAAGCAACTTGCAGAAATCTAATACATATACCTATCTATAACATTGAATAGTCTTGTGTCCAGGCTTAATTTTTGAGCTGGGTCTTTCGTTAATGGCCTCCATCTGAATGAAGTGTTTGAATTATTTGCTAAAGATTTTATTGGGATTGAGAAATAGATGCCTTTGTCGAATGAACCTTCTCCAAATTGTTCTTTCGTAACATCAGTTATTGAAAAAAATGCTCCAACTTTGAATCCGTTTTTAAATCTTCTTGAGAAGTCTAGTGTTCCTCCTTTATCACCTGCTAAGTATTTTCCAAAAGATAAATGAGAAGTTAAATCAAAATAAGGTAGATAATGGTAAAAATTGAAATGTCCACTTACAGTCTCATAGTCTAAAAAATTAAACCTTTGATCGTAATCTCTTTTGCGTAATTTAAAGATTTCCGCTCCATAAGCAAAATTAGTAAACCTATTAAAATGCAAGTATTCAAAACCAATACCACCAAACATCGATTCAAATAATCCAGCCTTAATTGAAAAGTAATCATCATTTTTGGAAGTAAAATAGTTATATTCCATTTTTTGGATGAATGGCTTATTTCCAGGAACTTTATAATAATCTTTAATATCTGATCTAACCTGATTTGGATAAGTATTAATAGGTGGCAAACTTAGCTCATCAAAATTATTTGATAATGATGTGGTAATCCTTGTTTCAAGATAACTAGCTTCAGAAAAAAATACCGTATTTGCAAGATTTAAATTTATTCCGTAACTCAGAAATGATTCACGTGAAGCAATAAGTGTTTTGAGGCTTGGGTAGAAATTTGTAGTTGTTCTAGGGAAATTTTCTTCATTCGTAAAAATCGAATTCTTTACTTGTTTTTTTGATTTCTGAATTGGTTTTTGATCAAAATCTTTTAAATTTATGTAATCTCTTGCTACTTCTTTACCGAAAGAATAGTTCTTGACGATAAGCTCATCAACTCCCTCTATATTCGAATATTTCAATGATGAGGCAGTATTTGAAATACTTTTGTCTAAATTACGATAATTATTTTGTCTTATGCCTACATTTACTATTCCATCCTCATCTATATATATTTCTTTCAGACCTAATTCATTTTTCTGAAGAGCTTCAATAAAATCTAGTAATTTTACATTCCTTTTTAATTCAGGTTCCTTAAAATTATTATTACTAATCTTTGAAAAATTTAATGAAGCTTCAAATGAAAAATTGAAATTACCATTATCTTCTAAACTTATTGAAGGTATGAAGTAATCTAAACCATTAAACTTATAGCCAACTATATATTTTGAATTTTTTTTGGGATTATTAAATCTACTTGAGCTTAAATCTAAAGGATTTTGTTGAATGTAAAATTTATGATCGTTCAATGAGTAAGTGACTGATGTGAAAATTGAAGCTTTCTCACCAGAAAAATAGTTATCAGATTCTACCTCTCCGGCTTCGTCAATATACCTCTCGCTTCTTTTTTTAAATGAATCACTAAGGTAAATAAAGGGATTCTTAGATTTGAAGCCATTTGAATATATACCCCAACCTAGTCCAAGTGTTAATTCAAGATTGCTAATTGTCTTGGATGCTACTAAGTATTCACCTGAAAAGATACCTGTTCCAACAAAATCTGAAAACCCAATTGCTAATTGAGGATAAAAGTTACTTTCTTCTTTTAACAAAAATTTAGCATTAAAACCTTTATCTTTATATGATTGTCCAAGTGATGCTGTGTAGTCTACGTAAGGAAGATCAGCGTAAAATATTGAAAATTCTGCCCATTTATAAGGCTGAGCAATCAGATTAGTTCTTCTGAAAGGTTCACTAAAATTATAATTATATCCAAGAGAGCCCTCTTCCATGAAGTATGCGGATGGGCTGTGACCTATACCTATACTTCCTTGTGAGTTTATGGATTCATTATTCATAGCAATTGATAAAGAAGATAAGGAAATTATTAGGATAATTAAGTTTTTTTTAATTCTCATTAAACAAATCCCTTGAAAAAATAATTTTTTGATATTTCTTAATTTTATTATCAAGCCTATTTACCAAAATTAAACTAGAAGTTTCTACAAATCTTTGAAAATCATTCTCAACTTTACATTCTAAAAAAGAGTTTTCAGTACAGTTTGGCTCATATATAACAACATTCATTTTCTTCCTTTTTAGAAATTTAATTATGTCTAATATAGAGGATTCCCTAAAATTATCACTTCCTTTTTTCATAGCTAATCTATATATACCTACTGTTTTAGGTTTATTTTGTGTTACTTTTTCAACAATAAATTTTTTTCTAGTTTCATTTGATTTTATTATTGATGAAATTAAATCTTGAGGAACGTCTTCATAGTTTGATAGTAATTGCTTGGTATCTTTCGGCAGACAATAACCTCCATAACCAAAGGAAGGATTGTTATAAATATCTTTTATCCTTTCATCTAGCGATACTCCTTTGATAATATTTTTAGCATTTAATTTTCTCTGTATACAAAAAGTATCAAGTTCATTAAAAAACGCTACTCTCATTGCTAAATATGTATTTGAAAATAATTTAACTGACTCAGCCTCTGTATTTGACATTTTTAGATAAGAAATATTACTTTTGAGCACACCTTTAATTAAATTAAAATATTTAATGCATGAATTTTCTTCACCACCTGCTATCACACGTTCAGGATTCAGAGTGTCATGAATAGCATGACCCTCTCTAAGGAATTCTGGAGAAAATATAATTTTTATATTCCCATAATTCAAAATACTCTTGTTAGTAAAGCCAACCGGCACAGTGGATTTTATTACTACAATAGCTGATGTGTCAGACTTTGATATTTCATACAAATAATTTTCGACAATAGAAGTATTAAACTGATTTGATCCTGGATCGTAATCGGTTGGTAAGCATAAAAAAATAAAGTCGTAATCATAATTTGAGATATTTGATATGAAATTAATATTTTTTTTATTCTTGTTTAAGGATTTTCTAATTTCATCCTCAGAAAAAAATTTTTTTCCATTTTTTAAGGATTGCACTTTCTTTTCATCGTTATCGAATATGTGAACATTATTTATATTTGATAAAAGACAGGAATATGCAATTCCTACATAACCTGAACCGATGATAAGAATTTTTTTAGACATTTACTAATATATATTCTCTCTGAATAGTGCAGGAATTGTAAGCAAAATTATCTTTAAATCTAAAATTAATGACCATGAATTTATGTAATTTAGATCATATTCAGTTCTTTTTTCCATTGATTTCAGATTATCTCCACCTCTATAGCCATTTATTTGAGCTAGACCTGTAATTCCAGGTTTAATTTTATGTCTAGACATAAAATTCACAATTTGGTTCTTATATTTTTTATTAATTTCTAATGCATGAGGCCTTGGCCCTACGATAGACATATCTCCTTTTATTACATTAAATATTTGAGGTAGTTCATCAATTGATAATTTTCTTATAACTTTTCCAATAGAAGTAATCCGACTATCACCCACTTTGGTCTGCACATAGAAACTTTCATCATGAATTTTCATAGATCTAAATTTGTACATATTAAAAATTTTTCCATTTATTCCATTCCTCTTTTGTGAATAAATAATTGGACCATCAGATGTAAGTTTTATGATTATGGCTATTGTCAAAAGTAGAGGCATCGTAATAATCAAGGCTATTAAAGACAAAAAGATATCAAAAACCCTTTTTGATGTTCTTCCGAAGTATGAATTATTTAATTTAGAGTCATTTAAATATAAAACAAATTGTCCGTAAAAGTTTTTCTTAATTTTTTTTAATCCTAAAACTTCAGATGGCATAAATAACACCCTGTTGGCTAAGGATAATGACTTTTTTTGATATTTTTCTAAGTTCGACTGTGTTAAATCATCAACTATAAGATAATGACTCCCATCTTCATGATCATTAATTTTTAAGAAATCAGAAGTGCTTTTATTTGAAGTAACCTGAAAATGATTGCTAAGAACTTTGAGTGAAGCAGGTTCTAATGGTTTATTAGCGAATATTACTATTGAGGATTTTGTTAAGAATTTTCTACTTAGCATGTATAAAAAATAGATAAATAATGAATCTAGAATAAAGCCAGCTGTTATAGTGCTGAAAAAAGAAAGTCTGGATATATTTATATTTGTTTTTGTAAGCACACCTACAGCCATAAGAAATATAGAGATGGAAAACCATGTTAAAAACGTCGAGTAGATAGCTTGAGATTTAGTTGCATTTAATTCATGTATTTTGTTATAAAGGTATGCAACCAAGAATAAAAAAGTCCCACTTACAACGAGATTTTTGTAATATTCATTCCAATCATAATTTAAGGATAAAGTAATTATATAAAGCAAAAATCCAAAAATTGAACTTGAAATCAATAATGAAATCAATGAAATATTCTTTTCCATAAGATTATTTTAAATGATTGTGTATTTAAAAAACACTAATCTCTGGCTTGAATTTGATCAAGTGTATTCAAGAAACTTGAGAAGGGAAATAACTGAGTAACTATACTATTCCACTCTGTAAGATTTGACCTTCCAACATAGATTACATCTTGAGGCTGGAGATCGACTCTATGCGCTAGAAGAAATTTATCTGCTGTACTTAAATCAATTTTTAAAATACGCGGTTCATCATTAATGCTCCGAAATATATAAACTTCCTTTGGATCAGAAGTATATGGATTAAGTCCCCTAGCTCTTCCTATTGCATCCATAAGAGATATAGGTTCGATTCCAATTTTAAAACTTACTGAATTCTTTATCTCACCAACTACATAAACAGTTCTAGTATCATTAAACTCAACGACAGTGACATCTACTTGAGGATCTACAAAACTTTCTTGAAGTTTATCAGAAATCATTCTTCTCACTTCATCAATAGAAAAATTAGCTACGGTAAGTAACCCGACATAAGGGAAAAAAATTGTTCCATCTGATCTAACTGTTCTCGTTGTTAAGGGATTATCCTTAATGTTAAAGCTTAGTGCTGGAAAGGCCTCATTAAGTCCCCATACCGTCACATTAATTTTATCTCCAGATGCAACAACATATTCTTCATAAGGTAGATTTACTTTTGACAGATTCCTTATTTCAATATTTTCAACATCTAGGATATTGCCATTATCGAAATAAAATGTATCACCAGAAAATCCGACTGTTGACTTGGGTGATTTTACACCTGGCGCTGAACAAGATTGCAATATAATTAACAACAAAACACTAAATAATTTTATGCCATTATTATTCATAGAGAACTTAAGAATAGTCGATACTACCTTTTGATGCAATTTTCAGAAAATTATTTGAGCTTTTAAGTTTTTCTTTGATGATTTTTTCTGTTTTTAAATCTATTCCTTCATTTGATATTTCAGATTTGTAATTAAGTGTTCTTACGAATCTTGCTATTCCGAGTCTTTTTAGGATTTCAATTAATTTTCCATAACCGTGATTATTTAAAAACTTACTGAACACTGTCATTATATTTTCTATAAATAAAAATCTGTATTCTTTGCCTGTATTAGAAGGCTTATTAATATTAGGTGGAATAAAAGTAGAAGAGATACCTATAAATTTACAAAGCTCAGAGTAACTATAAGTTGGATTTTCTATAAAATTCTCTAATGAAAATAACTTTATATTTTTATGATCAAAATGCAAAAATAACTTTTCTAAATATTTAGAGTAGTTTGCTTCATCAAAATACTTTTGGATCTTTAGAAATTCCTCAAATTCAATTTTTTCTGATATTTCTGCCTTTCTGATTGAATGTTTATAATCAGAATAGAGTTTTTTTACTGGATCCCTAACAATTACAATAATTTTAATATTCTCATTGAACTCTTTTAATCTACTTATAAAGTTTTGATCAAAAATATAATGCGGGGTGAAATCTATTTTATATCTATCGTCATTAGTAAAATGGCTCAAATACCAACTTTCTCCTTTATTAAAATTTTTATTAAAATAAAGTACTTCCTTTGGATTTTTATTATCAATTTCAGGGTGCTCAAACAAAATATCTGAAATGTAAGTTGAGCCAGATTTTGGAAAGCCACAGCCTATTATTATTCTTTCTTTAAACTTCACTTTTTAAATCTTTTTGAGTTTCTAATTTATAAATATACCCAATTATAATAAAGTTTAACATTAGCCATTTTGGTGTAATTATCATTGATGCAGCAAAAGAAGCTATAAAAATACTATCAGTATAAAAATTACCATCGATTGATATCCTTTTGCCGATAACGTATAAAATCAAACAGGTTGGAAGAATGCCAAAAATAGTTGTAAAGAAACTTAATTGGCTAAATGCAGATATGATGTAACCATATATGCCTGCTGATCCCCATTTATATTGAAATTCGTCACCGATATAGCCATCAACAACGCTTGTATAATCAAGATTTAAAGAAATGAAGGAAGATTGCCCGATACCTATAATGTTTCCAAGCTGTCTCCAAGAAGCAAAGTATTCTAAAAAAAATATGCCAACTTCCTCAAAAAATAAATAGAAGATTTTGATTAAAAAAAGTAAAAGAATAAAAAAAATAATTATGATTTTCTTTGGATTTAAATTTAGAAAATAGCATATTCTTACATATGCAAAACCTCCAATTATTATCAATATTGATTGAATGAAAGCTACACGGCTTGTTACTAAGTATAAAAATAATAAAATTGCGACTGAGATTAATATTGCTTTTGGTCTCTGTGTAATAATAATCATTAACATTAATACAGATGTTATTACTTCATTGAAAAAGGACGGCTCTGATGAAAATCCAGTATAAGCTGGTTGTGGCGAATCTGTAACTCTAAAAATTTCAATAATTGGTGATCCCACAAGTAACTGAATCAAAAAGAATGATATTAAGATAGATAAAATTAAGAATATAAAGTTACTATCAAATTTATATTTAGTACCTGCAAAAAATGCAATAAAAGGGCTAATAATCAATAAAATTAACAAGGCACTTTCCCGGCCACCTAAAAGAAAAGACCCTAATATTACGGCAGAAATCACAGAAAATAAAAAAGAGTTTTGCAAAAAAAGCCTACCATATGAACCAAAATCTAGCCTTAACATAAGACCAATTAGATTTAGTTCATTTAAAAATACTGATATTGAATAAAATAATTTATCTAACTTATTTCTATCTAATTTCATTTTCTAAAGCGTTATATTTTTTTATAAAAGATGATGGACTTAAATTTTTTTCATAGAATCTTAAACTATTCAAGGATAATTTCTCTAATAATTCCTGATCATTTACTATTTGATCTATCCTAAGAACATAGTCGTCTATGCTACCAGATTTTATTACAAATCCGTTTTGTTTGTCTTTAATGAATTCTGAGAATGATCCCACATCAGAACAAATTACTGGACATGAGTTATAAAAAGATAGAGGAATAATTCCAGACTGAGTAGCATCTTTATATGGTAGCAACATACAAAAACTTTTTTGTAATATTGAGTCTATATCCTTGTTTGGTATGAATTCATTTCTTATAACTACGTTAGAAGGAATATTTTTGACATCGATTATTTTCTCTATCTGACCTGCACCACCTAAAAAAAAACTAACATCAGAATTTCTATGTTTATAACTTCTTGCTATTTCAATGAAAGTGTCTATGCCTTGATACCCCTCAAGCCTGCCTATAAAACTTATATATTTTTTTTCAAAATGAGTATTTTTAATTGGAGGCTTCATTCTTGTCGACGGTATTAGAATTGTATGTATATTTTTTTCTGCAAGTGGATAAATTCTAGTAACTTCCTTCTTTACATAATCTGAAAGCAAGATTACGTGGTCCGTAAGCTTTATTTGCATGTATTGGAAAATAAAAAATATTTTTTTGTAATTAACTGAAGAATGAGCTTTTGAATCATGAATTACTGAAAAGATTTTTACATCTCGAAAAAATAGCTTCAGCAATATACATGAAACTGCATTAAAGGAATGGGGTCCAAGTAAATGGACTCTCTTAGGCTGGTGCAATTTTATAATTTTAAAAAAATTAAACCAATTTATAGGATTTATTGTATCTAAAACCATCTGAAATGCTCCACCACCATTACAAATGTTTTCAGCTTTATATTTTTTTTGATGTGTTTTTGGTGCTATAAAGAAACTATTTTCCTTATTACAATTGTAATAAAAACATTCAAAAAAAAGTTCAATACCAATTGAAAGCTTGAAAGCAATATATAGATCATCTTTTTGTTTATCCATTCAAAAAATTGTAATTATTTTGCAAAATCAAGAGGTAGGCATGTTTAATAAGCTTGAAAATCAAATAGAAAATACCAATTCCCACCAGACCAAATATTTCATAAGAGATAATACACATGACCATAAAAAGAAGAATTTCTAAAGTAATAAAAAAAATTAAAGAACTATATCTTTTCTCCAGTATTAATAATGTTTCTTGATAATAAAAAATTGAACTGATAGCAGCTGCAATTATAAAAATTATGAAAACATCAAGATAGCTCTGTTGAATTGAAAATAAATTAAAAATGTATTGATACATAAAACCAAGGATTGCTAGCATTGCTAATATTCCTGATGATAACAAAACTATTTGTTCAAAAATTTTTTTATTCATCTCGCCTATATTATTCCTAAAAAATAATTCTGATATATCAGGAATATATCTATTTAATAGAGCTTTAGCAGGAAGAATTATCAACTCACAGAATCTTAAAACAATATATAGAAATGCAATATCTTCTGAAGTAGCGTAATAGCTCAAAAATATTATGTAAAAATGTTTTGCAGAGTTTGCAAGAATATCAGAAATAGAAATTAAAAAAGATTCTTTAATTTGAGGGAGTCTAAAAGAATAATTTTTAATAATTCTAAGTTTTTTAAATAAATAAAAATATAAAAGAATATTTATTACACTTCTGATAAGTTCAAATGCAACAATGATTAAGTATAATTCCAGATCTAATTTACTTACATATATAAAAAATAACAATGATGCTATTGAAACTAGCGGGGATAGAAAAAAAATTAGTAGTGAAAATAAGATATTTAAACGAAGCTTTGCAAAAAGGAAATTTAAAAAATATTGTGATATGTAATTCATTATTGATATAGCAGAAAGGAAAGAAATTAATAAGCTACTTATAGCAAGACTTTCATTCAACAAAAGTACTATTGGAAACGTAAAAACCACCAGAATTGATATTAAATTCAATGATTCTGATACCTTATTACCAAGCTGATCATAGTCATTTATATTCTCTTTGAATTCATGTAACAAAGATTTGCTTTGTCCATAATGTGCTATCAAACTTATGAAACCAACAACTGACATATATTTAGCAAAATTTTCAAATTCAGTTAAATTTGCATTATTTTGCAATATGATGAGAAATATAAAATAACTAAAAGCATAAAAAAATTTTGAGCCTACGACTATAAAATTCTTAAGTGAAAAAGATTCTGTAAAAAGCATCTTATATTTTTTCCAACAGCTTATTTGATATCTCTAATGAAGCCCTTTCAATTTCTTGCATGACTTCAAGATAATGGCTTTGATCATAGTTTATTGGATCTGCAATATCTTTTTTAGAGAATAATTGAAATTTTTTTTTATCTTTACCGAATCTTGATGAAAGAACTGTAATAAGCCTGTAATCCATACATAGTATTTTTGTTGCATGGTTAATATCAATTTTTGAAACTACCTTAGGCTTATGTAATTTTGGAGTTATTCCCTTAGAAATTAAATAAGAGTGAGATAAAGGATTCATACCAATTTTGTAATAGTCATTTACTCCTCTCGATAATACTTCAACCTTATTTCCTACAAAGCTTTGTAAGAAATTTTCAGCAACTGGACTTCGACAGTAATTTGCTTCGCATAAGACGATTATTCTCATTTTTCGTCATAGTATGCGCTCTTATATGAATAATAGTTATAAGAGTACCTGTCATAATAGTAACCATATGCACCACGTGGTCTGCTGAAATAGTTATAAACAAAATACTGTATTTCTTGCCCAGATAATTTCAGCAGATCATTTATTTGCTCTATGTCTTTTAGTCTAGACTCATTATGTTTCAAAACACATAATTTAGTGCTTTCTAAATTAAGTAAACTTAAAGTATCAGATGTCATTAATAATGGAGCGGAGTCTATAATTACTTGATCAAATTTTAGACTTAAGTTTTCAATAAATTTTCGAAATTTAGGGGATTCAAAGATTCTTTGAACCGAATCAATAGATTTCTTTGGTCTTCCAATAACATATAGATTTTCATTTATTTTATGTGGCTCTAAATTGAAATTATCTTCAAAATAAGCATTATGATTTATTCTGATTTTTTCTCCGTAAATTTTATGCAAAGATCCCTTTTTTAAATCTAAATCAATCAAAACAGTTTTTATTCCCCTTGATACTAGAGATTTTGAGATAACATCTGCAACCGTAGTTTTTCCAATGGATGAAAGTGGTCCACAGATCAAATTGACATTTGTCTCAAGTGAATCCTGTTCCTGTATCGCGAGTAAATTTGTAACCAAAACATTAGCTGATTCTCCCTCAGTTTCCAACGGCATATTTATGTCTTCAATAACACCTATTGTTCCAACAATATTTGCATTTGGCATGCTCTCAGTAACTTCTGAAGGAAGTTGTATTTTCTGAAAATACCTCATTCGTATGAATACAAAAATACAAGATAGAACAAAAGCTATTAAAAGAGACTGAATGAGAGATGGCAAACCTCTAGGGCTTATTTTTGAACCTATGTATGCATCATCAACAATCTTTACATTTCCCAGAGTTGAGGCCTCTGAAATAGATAACTCTACACTTCTTTCAAGAAGCTGATTATATATGGTTTGGCTTATTTCAAACTCTCTTACTAAATCAAGATAGTTCTTTTGTATTTCAGGCAGTGAGGTTATTTCATTTGAAATAGCCTTTCTCTTATTTTCAAGCTCAGCAAGCTGATCAGCAATTTTTGATAAAAGTGGGTTTCCAGGCCTATAAAGTGATTTATATTCAGCTTGTCTCAACTCTAGGGCATTTACTTGAGATAATAATTCTTGCTCTTGTTCAAGTAATATTTTTACTTCAGATTCAAAATCAATTGTTGAATATTCTTCTTTATATTCATTTAATAATTGAATATTTTGATCATAAGTTTCTTTAAATTTATCAATTTGACTATTTAGATAAAATATAGATGCTCTAGCTTCTTCAGAATTCTCCTTTACACTTTTTTCAATAAATACATTATTTGCTGTATTCAAAGTGTCCATAGATAAATTCACATTGTCAGATGGAAAACTAACTTCAAGTAAAGAAGTATCAAAATAAGAAAATCTGGTATTGATGAGTTTTGTAACTGAAATGCTTGATCTTAAGTAATCTGCAATATAGCCAGGATCAAAGTATTGTATTGAAATAAGCTCTTGTGAATTTTCTTTTGGTTCAGTTATTACAAATAAAAAATTATCTACTACTAAATCAGATGAATACGCGACATTTTCAGCAATTTTATTTTGAGAAGAATCGTATAAATTATAATTATCTTGATTTGCTTCCAGATAGAAATTAAAAGAATCTTTTACTGATTCTAGGGGCAATTCATCTATCGGAACTAGTTTGGATACAGAAATTCCAGTATATTGATCTAAGGCTCCTGACGACATTTCACCATTGATAAAAATGTTTAATGATAGATTGTCTACTACGTTCAAAAAATTTGATCTTGATTTGTATAACTCAATTTGCTCATCTAGTTGAATTCTTTCTGATCCCATTAGTAAATTTTCAATTTCAGAAGTTTTTGATTGAAATGGCTTTATCTGTATGAGGCTTTTTACTTCATATATTTTTGGAGAGTAAAGATAATAATTTAACCAAAAACATAAAACTAAAAAAAATATTGCGCCTATTGTAAATAAATTTTGTAAGAATCCCTTTATTACAATGTTAAAGTCAAATTCAATAATCTTGTTTTCACTATTCATTTTCTTAAATGATATTTGGTGCCCAGAGCCGGACTTGAACCGGCACGAAGTTTCCTTCGAGGGATTTTAAGTCCCTTGTGTCTACCAATTTCACCACCTGGGCTAATTGGTAACTATACTACATAATACTCTTTAAACCAATTAAAGAATCGCTTGATACCTTCA
>MDSZ01237793.1_pt1 | contig 16996 bp, 11 predicted proteins | sample 811201 | NCBI WGS metagenome assembly MDSZ01 (sample SAMN05326647, study PRJNA326480) | marine metagenome | isolation source: seawater | place: Indian Ocean: North | collected 2010
GCTGCTAAAGCATTGATGTTTGTTTGCTCTGTTGATGTCGGTGTGGTTCGTTGCCAAGCTGACCCACTGTAAACCATCAAGACATTATCGGAGGTATTGAAGTATAAATCTCCTGCATCAAGCCCACTTGTAGGATCTGATGATGCGTTTCCGTGATATTGGCCCGTGAAGGTGCTTAAACTTGAAGCCGCAGAGGAAGCACTAGAGGCGGCATTTGTTGCAGATGTAGCCGCTGAACTTGCACTTGCAGCTGCATTACTTGCTTGGGTCGATGCCGTATCTTTATGACCACTAGCTGTGGTTGCGCTTGACGCAGCTGCTGTAGCAGATGATGCTGCGTTTGTAGCAGATGTAGCTGCTGACACTGCATCAACTAGAAGTGCAAAGTGGTCTGTATCAGTTAGACTATCTCCAACCACTGAGTCAGCCACACAGATATAAATGTTATTAAGTTGTGCAGTAGTAGACGATTTTACAATATCTCTTTGAACAAACGCTGCCGTAGTTGTAGTTGCGCTAGTTCCTTTATAGGTGCCTAGTTCCTGCGTAACCGATATTTCACCACTGCTATCAAAAGCGAGGATCTTTGAGGCTCTATCGGTAGCTGAGTTCGTAAACTCCGTGCTAGTCATTGTATTTGTAACACTGAGCTTTAGAGCACGATCTAATTCTTCCTGCATGCCCTGGGTTATAAATGTAAGCCTATCAAGTGCTGATTCATGGCTTTCAGCAGGAAAACTATCATTTTCAACATAATCTGTTGATTGAGTTTTTGTAAGCACACGCTTTATAACTACTGTTGTGCCATTGGCCGGACGATGGTTCGTGGACGAATAATGAGCGTCTGATGAGGTGCCAGTATTATATTTGAACAAGACATTGCCGCCACTACTATTCCCCGCATTGGTTACGATATAATGAGTATTTAATGTCTGTGTCGTTTCAACACCTGTTGCAGAACGAACAACTACAGTTAAGTCGGCATCTTCGAATATTTTAAAAGTATATGCAAATGAATGTGCAGTGCCATTTGCGCTATAACTAACTTTTGCTGTACTACTAGAAACTGTCATTATTGTGTCCTCATCAGTATGTTATTTCTTCTTACAATTTCTTTATTTTCTTTTGTCTTCTCTCTGATCGCTCTCATCAATTCACGGTCACTCAATACAAGCTTCATCATGGCTGCATCTCTTGCTTTTTTTATTTCACGCGAAAACTTTTCATGAATTACTAATTGGGACCTACCCGCCGCCTTTAAATCCTGTATCGCCTGTTGTCTTGTTTCTGGACTAAGAAATTTGTATTTGTTCATGCGGTTAGAAATAGTCCTACCGTTTTCCCATGCTTTAAAATTAGTTTTAAAATGGTATGATTTAAAATAGTTCTCTAATTGCGGTATAAGAGTTTCACCTATTAGTTTGTGGTATTTCAGTTTTTGCTCTGGTGAAAGCTCTATTTCAATATCACCCTTTCTGTAATGCGTAGGGTTTTTAGAAGGACCATATTGTAAACTTACAAAGATTTTATCTATGTCGTAGGCTCTCTTTGCAAACTTCTTTATCTTAGCCTTTTCCTTTGGGTCCGTTTCGGTTACACCTGCAAATATGTTTGGACCTTCCTCACTTGTTGCAAACGGATTAACAAAAGCATGAATACCCTGCGTTCCAGAATTTCCAACCTCATGACCCCAAAAATTAACTCTTGGTGGCAAATCCTTACTTAAAAAGGGTATCTCTGATCGCATGGCTTCCACCATTGTTTGTGCATCCCTAAGAATAGGATCACTTGCTTTTTCTGCGTCAGCCACAACTCTTGGCACTACTGACTTAAATAAACTTGTAGCAGTAAATTCAGCCTCAGTTGTGGGATCGCTAATAAGGCCCACCATATTAGAGAACCCTTGCATAAATGTCTTATTGGTCATTTGAAATGACAAGGCAGCAGCAACCGCTAAACCTAAATCCTTCATTACCTCATCATCATCAAGGTTATCTTCGCCATATAAAAGAATTTCGGCAAAATCAGCAGCCAATCCAATATTAGATGCAAATGTCTCTGTTCCCATATATGAATAATATTTTCCATTAACAGGGTTTTTACAAGAATACGGTTTCCAACCTGTTTGCATTAGAGTGCGCCTTCGGTCAGGATCGACTGGCCCATTGCCAGTACAAAAACCTTTTATAACCATACCTGTCATTATAAAGGCGGCTGACGAACCAAGTAGCATCTTTGACTGTGCCATATCTGCTGCGGCTCTTTCTTCCACCGTTGATGTTCTACTAGCTCCTGCCTTAACAGCCTGTTTGTATCGAGAAAAAAACATTCCCAACGGACTTCTCTCAACAAAGCCATAGTTAAATATATTATAGGGTGTTCTAAAGAACGGTAAAAAATACCGTACACCAGGAATTTGCCTTATTCCCTGTATACTCCGGCCTATTGAATCAAGTTTTGTTTGCAGTGTTACATATTGTGCGTGAGCATCAGCTTCCATAATGACTTTTGGTGAAGGGTTGCTTACCTCCGCAGCAATGTGGTTTGCTAGGGCATCCCCTTGTAAATTATTTTGTACTCCACTTCTGTATGCCTGCTGATATAAGCTCATTCTCTGTGCAATAACCTTAAAAAAGGTATCACCGACATCAAGGGCTCTTACTGGCAACCTATCAAATGTTAATATTCGTCCCAAAGCATCAACAGTTTTTCCTAACATGTTGTCTTTCAATCCAAACCCTCTAGCTGAAAAAGCAAAATTACCTTTGCTAGCTATTTGATTGTGGATCGGAACACTGCTATCTGCTTCAAATTTTGAACCAACAACAGGCTTTTCCCCTGTTTTAAGGTTGTGATAAGCAAATCTAAATGCATCATTTAAGGCATGATAAGCACCAAAGATAAGTGCATTGGCTTCTCCTATTTCAACACCATCTCCTGCGTCTTTATTAAAAGTTTTTTTTCCTTTTCTTATTAATCCTGCCACAAGCGTTTCTGGAACATGCATTGTGGTTGCGAGAAAACTTCCGATATTATTCTTAATTTGACTCCGAAAACTAGATAAGATTGCGTTAATCCAGTATTCATAGAACGCATCAGCAAAATTTTTAGCTTTTGAATTTCTAATTAAATACATCTTTGCGGAATCGCTGTTTAATGCTGCAAATTCTTCTGCAATTCTTTTAGCTTTTTCAGACCCACCAAACCTTTCTAAAGACTCCTGTATATCCCTTAACGTCATAGCTTCATTTGTGATTTCTGGCCACGGCTTCTGTAGTTCTCTAAATGCTCTTCCATACTCTGCTTTTGACCCTATGAAATTAGCCATTAGGTCAGATACAAAATCCATGTGGACCATATAATTTAAAACATCTTCATCTTTGCCTTGTCGTGCAATTCGGGATAGTTCTGTGGACTTATTTAATTCTTCAATAATTAGCTTTTTTGTTGCGGCTATGGTGGATGAAACATCTGCACCTGGCACACTTAAAACAGAGCCCTTTTCTCTATTTACTATTGTCTGAATAAGTTTGTCTTTAGAAAGACCAATAAGCTCAGAAACTTCTTCTACTTCCTGATCTGATACTCTTCCTCTTGTATTTGCCTCTATTTCAGCTTTATAAGCTTTGGAATACCCTTCTAATGTATTGATAATAGTTTGGTTATCTGGAAGCTTTAGATCACCTTTCTTACCGTACAGCCTAAAATCTGTTAAAAGACCCTTTTTTACCTCTGGTGTTTGGTCTGCACTTTTCTGTATAAGAACCGCTTTACCTCTATTTTCACTAAAAATATCTTGTGTTGTAAGCTTTTCACTATCTCTTGTTCCACCTGCTGTATCTTCTAAACGCTTCTTTAAAATGTCTTTTGTATCAGTTTTAATAGCACCCCAATTTATTTTATTAACACCGTTAAACCACCCTGCAAGTTGCGTAAAGTGTGAGCTGCTAAAATCAGCATCTACATTCTCTGGAAAGTAAAACTCTTGATCTTTGCTAAGAAGATGCTCCGGTATATCTTTGTCAGTAAAAGGGGGTAGCGATTCATCGTCAGTTTCAACAGCAGTATCCAACAGGCTTTCACCTGTTCCAAATTTTTTTAGTGCCATAGGGATTTCTTATTCTACTTAGTTATATATTATTTTTAGTACATTGAAAGCACTAAATTGGGTTTTCTTCCTGATTAGCGATTGCAGCTCCTATTCCCGCACCGCCTACCGCAGCACCTAATTCAAACATTGGCATGCCTTTTTCTACTGATGCTCTCATCTCATCGGTAATCTTAATAGTTATTCTGTCATTAGCGCGCTGTTGTACACGCTGTTGTATTTGGTTAACAGGGCTTAAAGGGTTTCTATTGTCTCTTTCTACAAGTTTAACCGCATCAATGCTTGTAATTCCAACATTCTTTAACTTTTTATTTTTTAGCATTATTGAAGTATTAATATCTCTATCACTGTCTATCTTTGTAAACACATTATCAAATTGCACTGGTTTACCTTCCTGTAATTCACCAACAACCTTATCCATTATGCCAGGTAAAATTTCATCATAATAAGGTATTAATCCTGTTTCACCCCATCTTGTTGCTTGCACTTGTCCAGTTGAGAGAGATATATAATCATAACCCTCATCAACAGCTTTCTTTATAAGCCTACGCACAATGGCTTTTGTAAACTGTTCTGTTTTTCCAACCAACGGCCCTATTGGTATCTCTTGATCAAAACCGGAACTTTCATAGGCAAAATCTGAAATAGCATCATACCGCTTTTGCCTGCCTCGCTGACCCCAATCACTTTGGGCTTCTTCGATGTACAGTATCTTACCACCATCTTCGGCAACACGGTCAGAGATGCGGGCATGCACTACTGGGTTTTCTATATCACCCCAATGCTCTGCTGCTGTAAAGTTCTGCCTTTGAAGTATTCTAGCTCCTGTCTGAGCTTTTTCATTGCTTACACGATCATGTTCATCCAATAATTCCCTACGCTCTTTTATGAGATTATTACGCTCAATTCCTTCCGGAGTGCCACCAGTAGGCTGTAATAAAGTTCGGTTCTGGGAATTTGGCTCAATACCCATCTCTGCCATTCGGTGATCTATTTCAAATATCCTTTTACTCAATCTTTCCATTTCCGCATTAAACGGAGCCATTGTTGCGCTAAAATCACGCAACTCTGGATCAGAATTATAAGTAAATTCACCTTGTTCAGTTTGAGAGTATCGCGTTATTGCGGGCTCACCTTCTTTGTTTTTATTAAAGTCAGGGTTGGTTAGGATAATCTCACGATAATTTGTACCACCTGGCTCTGTAAAACGCTCAAACTTTGAGGTGTTTTTTGGTGAAGCCATATCGCCAGTTCGCATTGCTATTGACTCCGCTTGTACCATTGCTTCATTAAAACTCTTACTATTAGCCATTGCATAATGCGCAATAATTTCTGCCAAACCTTCATTTTCTGTGGTTTCGCCTTTCTGAACGAAAATCATAAAATTTCCACCTTCTTCCCAATTTTCTCCATTCTTGGTAGTAGATTTTTCAACAATATAATATTTACTATCACCTGCTTGCCCTACACTTATATTCTTAAGGGTATGCTGATAGGTGTCACCTTCCATTTCCTTCTCACCACTTATCCGCTTTTGTATATGACTAAACGCTGCATCTGACTGATCTAAATTATTAAACTCAATATTTTGAGTCATATCCTTAATATCTTTAAGTTCCACCTCGTCTAAATGAAACTTATTCTGCGCTATGTACTCAGCTATTTCCTCTTTGGTTACGGTCTGTTTGCCCTCAAAAAACTCATTAAGACCAAGCCATTTCATCTCATCCTGCTTAATTCCGGCTTTTTGAAATATGCCTTTCCATTGTGATACATCACCCTTTTGCTGTGGTGTTTCCAAAACAGCTTTCTCTGATTTAAAGATATATCCAAGATTATCTGGCTGTACGGTATCCTCAAGTGACTTACCTAGTTTTGAAAGACCTTCATTTATAAAATCTGTAGGATCAAAACCCGACATCAGTTTAGTGCCACCGCCCTGCTCTTTAAGTCTTATATCTGCCAATTTGCCTTGATTAATGAAAAACTGTCTGGTAGCCGCAGTAGCCGAACTAACAGCCTCACCCACTTTTGGAGCTACTATCTCAGCACCTTTTGCTACACCTTTAACGGCTCCACCCAAAGCTAAACCTGCTGCAACCCCTGTTGATGTAGCCTGACGCATACGACCCCAATCAAACTCTTGCTGACCTAGTTCATCACCTGCCTCACCAAACTGGTTTACTCCGGCTTCATTTGCTCTCAGTGCAGACCATTGACGAAAAGCATCGTCTAAAGCCGTATATGCACCACCTTCATAAGCCGTTATAGCGGTTGGACTTAATGCTGCGCGGGCAAAGCTATTTAAAGAAAGATGTTTAGAAGATGGTTTGACTAAATTTTTTAATTGCAATAATGGGCCACCTGCTGCGAAATAAGAAACAGGATCAGATGCAATCCCTTTAAAAAAGCGTTTGGTGCCATTCCAAGTAAACATTGGCAACTGGCCATAAACTTCAGACATGTGATAAAGAGCTAATGCAGCAATATCGTTTTCCTCGCCCTTTAAGGTAAGATGGGTGTCACCCATATTTGCAAAATTATAATTCCATGCACCTATATATTCGACACCCCACTTTGCAAAATCTTCATCACTTACTGGTTTGTTATAGTTACGCATCCCACTAAAAGATTGGCCTCTATTTTCAACCATAGCCTTTTTGGTTTCTTCTGGAAGGTTTGAAAAAGCCTTATCTTGTGTTTCATAGTAACTATCAGGAAATACAGAACTATGAAGCATTTTAGCGGCATTTACCCATGCCTTATATTCATTTGCGTAATCACCTCCTGCACCATCTAAAAGGTCGGATTCTGTAAAAGGACTTATATTTTGCTCTACAGCATAATCGACATCCAAATCATCTATGGTCATGTCCTTTTCTTCAAGACCACCACTAATAAGTTGTATGTAGATGTCTTTGCGTCTGTTAAGCCTTTCATCATTATAGCCACTAAGAACAAGATCATTGTCATCTACATCAACAAGATTAACCATACCTAATCCCCCAACATTTCATTATCGTATTCTTCTTTTGTTAGCATCCGTTTAACCATAACACCGCCTATTTCTTCCTCTTTGAAGCCATTTGGATATGTCGGTGTACGTCTACGAATAGCCATTGTTTCCCATTGACCACGAGCCTCAAGTAATGTTTCATACTCCAGTGTTTGCTCAAAAACACTTAATCCACTTTCTGCATCGTTACGGATAAATTTCTCAACATTGATAAAATGTTGAGAGGTCCAATTTTCAAAGTTAAAATCCCCACCTATGGAAAAATCATTCCTCGTTGAACTATCTTGTTTAAAACTAAACAGTTCTGGGTTCATTTGAAGAACAAAGTTTCTGGTTTGGTCACTTAACGGAATATAACTAACACCTAACCCCATGCCGTCTAAATATAAATCGGCAACGTAATCATAAGCTTCCTTCGGTGTCATTTTGCTATTGGGATCACTTATAATTCTATCAAAAAGTATTCTTGCCTCGTTATGTAAAATACCTGCAACACTAGCATCATAAGATTCTTTGGGGATATTAGCTGTCAACTTATCTATAAGACCGGAATACATCTTTTTTTCTTTTGCTAAATCTGTGTCATCTCTTTGCTCAAAGATAGCCTTTGTTAATGCAGCAGAACTTTCTTTTGTAAGTTTGTCTAATTTTGTCTGATTTTTAACTAGATCAAATAAAAAATCTAGCTCTTCGTCATCTGTTGCCTGGAGAATTTGCCTATGAATATCAGTATATAAATCACCATCATCAATATCTGTGGTGCCACCCATCATCTTTTCTCTAAGCCATTTGAAATCTGAATTGCTTATTTCATCATTTTCGAACATCACGCTAACTTCATCAAAAAGCATCGGGGTCAAATCATCAAAAGATTGGAGAACTTTTGAAAGACCTTCCCGATGCCTCTTAATTCTGGCTCTATCTGCTGCGCTTTCTTCTTGCCTATTTTCTGCATTTATTTGAGATATAAGCGAGTTCTCAAGTGTAGATACCTGTGAAATAAGGGTGTTACGGTCTTCATCGTCTAAATCTGGATAGCTGCCTGACTTACCTTCCATAAGTTCTAAAAGGAGTTCCCCTGCTTTTTCGGGGTTTTTAGAGGCTTTTATGTTAGAAAATAAAGTGCGAACCTCAAGTTCTGCAATGTCACTTATAGCTGCTTCGTTATTTGTTACCGCTTCTGTATTTGTAATAAGGCCCAAAGAAGCCATCTGTTCATACAAACCCATGATATTTTTTTCGGGATCACCGAATAATTCTATTGTTGCACTAGCTTTTTCTACTCTGCTTCCATTAGCTATCTGGTCTTTTAAATATATCTCTCTTTCTAAAAATTGACTTTTAGAAATATCTATTTGCTTAGCTCTTACGACTTTCATCACACCAAGCGTCTTTTCTGTAGTCGTATCATTGGCCCAAGAATTAAAGCGTCTTTTTACAACAGGGTCTTCAATAGTATTAGAAATACTTGTCATGCTTGATTTTGTGTCATTATTCCAATTTGCAATAATAGACTTTGGATCATTGTCATTTAATGAATTAAGAGCATATTGATTAAGGTCTGTGGCATACTGATTTTGTGCAGCAGCTAACTCACCTGCTCTTTTTGTTTTTACTTCAGCCTCATACAAAGAATACGCAACCTTTGAGGTTGTATCAGCAAAGTTCTTAAATGCACTCGCAACTTGTGAAAACCCTGCCGGACTTGCCTGTACAGACAACATCTTACCACCAGATTTACCTGATAGTGCTGACTCTGATGTATATGTAGGAACCTTCATGCTAATGCCTTAATCATTTGATAATTGCCATAACCACTCATTAATGATGAGCCTGCGTTAAAGAAGGCCGCTTTCTTTGCCTGCTTTCCATACATGGTTTGGAGATCAGCGTTCATCTTTTGCTGTAATCCCTCTTCCAAGTTCATTTGTCTTCCAGTTCTTGCATTGAGATCACGAATAGCTACCTCTTCATCTGCCTCTGCTGCGGAAGCCAGTGCAACGAGTAAGGGTGTATCACTATTTGCGACCCAACCATTATACGCAAAAGCAGAAGATTGTGCGGATGCAAGATTGTCATATTCCTTAAGAAACTTGCCGATTTGTAGCTGTTCAGCATCATAAATAGATTGTGCTTCGTTTTCGGCAACCTTTGCATTTCTTTCTGATACTTGCGCATTATAATCATGTGCTGCTTTTTTTGCGTTACCTTCGGCTATAGCACCCATAACACTCATTGCGGTGCTTGCCATAGAAAACATTTTAAGTGGAGTCATTATATTACCTTTGCAAATCTATAATAATCTTCGTGGTCAGGCCCAAACTTTCGCATAAGCCCTTCATTTTCAAAACCCATCCAAGACGCAAAGCGTACCGCTTCGGGCCAGGAGGCTTTAACCGCAGCCTGCAATCTTACAAACTGATGTTGTTTCTGCATTTTATCCATATTTATCAGTATGTTACGAATGGTGGTTAATCTGTTTTTATAGACCTTGCCAGATAGCAACAACCAGACTTCAGCCATGTGTTTATAAACAGGAACGATACCGCCAGAGCCGATAACCTCTCCATTGACAATACCGCTAAAGCTCATACCGTTCACAACCATCTCATCAACAAACTTTAAAAAATCCTTTGGATTGGCAGGCGCACCAATATTCATCTCACCGTTTAGTATTTCCCTTGCATGATCCGGTTGAAACTGAACTATATTCATTGATCGAATGTAATTAATCTTGGGTAGATTGCTAAAACCGTTAGTGGCAATGCCTGTTCCTGCTGCACCACCACATGCCCATCTGTTTCAAAACCTCCTCTAAATTCTACTTCCTTATCACCTGTAAAAAGAGCTAATGGTTCATCCATAGCGTCTTTTGAGGAACGAAACGGAATAACGTCAAGATCAGAAGTCGTAGCTCCGACCTTTACACCTACGGAATTATACAATCTGAGTGTAACATCGTGAATACGCTTTGTTTTTCCTTGTGATGTTCCCTCTTCGCCTCCTGCCTCTATTCTCATGGTTTGGAGTGTACTTGTATAAGCCAGTCCAATATGTGCTTTGGTAACGCTTCTATCTAGTGTAATTGAACCACTTGCTACCTGTTTGTCTGCGTGGGTCGCTCCATTTGCCAATATTCTTACGGTTTGTCCTTCCAGATGAGAAAGACCGGAAATAGATGTGGCTGCACTTCCCGAATAAGTTAAGCCACTATCAAGAAAGAACGCATCTTCAACAGAGGTGCCAAAATCCATTGGCTTCATTTTCTCTACATATCTTTTTGTCGCTCCATTAATTGTGCGCTGTACAACCATATATACATCATCTTCTGAGGAGGATGATGGAATTGTCGCTATACTTTCTACTAAAGCGTGTGTCTGACTTGTTACGGCCAATCGTGTAGAGTCTGATGATGCTAGTGTTATATGTCCTGTTGCTGAAGGTGTTGTTTCTGTAACTGTTACTACGTTGGCTGCCGGATTAGCCACCGTTAAATCAGCGTGGGCATTAAGCATAGTATAAATATTATCTGCGGTTGTGTTGTTGCTTGAATTATGAAAAAATTTATTCGTATCCGGTGTTCCTGTTCCTGCACCCTGACAGGTAAATGTTAATGCCGTTCCGTCTGACTTTGTAACTGTTATCGTTGCACCTGTGGCAATATTTGCGTAATCGGTTACTGTAATTGTCGCTGTGCCTGATGCGCCACCTATTTCATGCTGATGCCACGCAATAACTTCTTCTTCTCTTCGATATGTCATGCCTACCAGTTTTCCATCTTCAAGAACGCACCATACTATATTATCTGGCTCTTGCTGTAGTGCCATTTCCTTTATAAGACCGCCTGTAATATGCTCAGCCAGTATGGTCATATCCGGTGCAGAATAAGAGTCAGTATTAAATGAATACACCAATTCTCTTATTTTTCGCTTTGCTCTTTGCACAAACAACGCAACATTAGCTACTGTGACTGGCTGTATGTTGGCTGATCCATAGCTTGCCTGACGCAATATCTGCGTATTTGTAGGGCTGATGGGCTGATCTGACGTTGCTCTCACAACAAATTCACCGCCAGATGTACCCACTAGCAAGGCCCGCGATGCTGTCAGATAGCGAATAACATTAACTTGATTTGATCCAATCGTGTATATCAGCGCATCACCGTCAGCCACACCAGTGTTAAAATCCGTAAAATCTCCTGATTTAGAAAAGAATAAAGTTTGTGGTTGTGTCTCTGTGTTGGCGAATACAAGCCTTTGCTCAAAGAATGTAATACAAGCCGGATAGCCTGTTGTTGCTGAAAATGCGCCTAAACTCCAATCATCTGTAGCACCCAGGTTGCCACTTAAGGTAATCGTATTGCTTGCCGCCTCATCAACCAGATCATTAGATGGCGCAAAAAGTATTGTATCAGAGGTAACTTGCACAATAACAAGACCTGTCTGATTGTTTGCGCTTGTTCCTGCACCTGTCGTTGTGCAGGTTTGGCCAACCTTAAAGCCTTGTATTAGAAATTGAGCAGCACTATCGGTTATCCTATCATTGTGCTCAAGACCTGTGGAGTCCGGATCGCCCTCTTTAAAAGCAATCGTATTTGACGCATAGGACGGCATGAGTTCCGTTCTAAGGTCTGCATTTTCTTGTACGGCTGCGGTAACTGATGTTGCACTAGAATAGGCTGTAATCTTTGCAAATCCATCATAAAACTTAATTAGCCTTCCTACATCTGTGCTTGCAAAGGTATTTGCAGAAGCCGTTACCGTTACACTTCCTGTTCTTGCACTGGCAGTAAAAGTGGTTGTTGTCGCGTTTTCATCCAAGAAAGGACCGCGCCTAAAATCTACATCTGCAATAGCCCACGCTGTATGAGCCGTTCTTGATATTTTTCTAGGTGGATGTGAAGGATGTACAACGTACATAATATCCGCAGATTGCGTAAATTTAAGGTCTGCAACCTGTGCAGAGGTATATGTTGTTGTGACTTCTACGGCTGAACCAGAGTCTACAATCTGACCGCCATCTTTATAAACGCGAAAATAGTTATTTCCAAACTCCAGAATGTAGGTCTGTTCTACATTAAACTCAAAAGGAATTATCCTTGTGGCATTAGCACTAGCTTTGACTTCAGCAATATACTCTGTACCTGGCCTTCGTGTTGCACCACCATGAGGATGCACAAGAAGGTTTTTAAGAGTTTTACAGCCATTAAAATACTTATTAAGGTCGGTCCGGCCATCTAGCCGATCAGAGAGCTCTCCGGCTGTAAAGTTCGTAAAAGCAAAGGAAGCTTTCGTCATTACAACCTACTATCTACAAATGAACTGCTTTCTAGTCCTCCGGCTTCCGTACCACCTGTTAGGGCGGCTGCTGTGCCTTCTGTTGCGTCTACAAATCGTGCATCTTTTAGTTTCAATTCGTATAAACCACGCATTTGAGAGGCTAATGAAACAGAACCAATCAAAGGATAGGCAATATCGGCAGCCATAGCTGCGGAAAGTGTTTCGGTTAATAACGTATCTAACTGATTGGTGTCTGTAACCCTTGCCAAATAAATAAGATTAATAGTCGATTCATCGGCTAAAATCTTACGGCCTTCGACCTTAAAGGAGATCGCAGAACTATCCAGACGAATAATTCTCAGGCAATAGGGGTCTGTGGGAAGGGTAAACTGATAGCTAAAGTCAAATGCAGGACTGGCAGTATCGGGAGAAAGGGTTGTTCTTGTTACAAGACAATTCCAAGGATGAGAACGAAAGACACCATCCCTGATACTATCATATCGTTGATTGCAAATTCTGGCGGCTTTACTGTCCTCTGTAAGAGAGACAATATTACTTGCGCCTATCTGATTAAGCGCAGAATTACAAATATCAACGACTGATGGCATGGTAAATCCTTATTGTTTGGTAATTTAGGGCGGCTAATTTATAAAAGCACATTAATAAAAATAAATGCCGCCCTAAAACTCTTTAGCTTTGTGCGTAAAGCATTGTCAGCGCAACTGTGCCTGTGCCTGCGGCACCGCCCATTGTCACTGTAATGGTTTTACCGTCTTCGTTGGCATCAACCTCTTCACCATTAAGCAAAGCCAATGTTGCTGCAACATCTACAATTTGTGCAGATGTCGATGCGGCTGCGGCTTTATATGCGGCTGCACTTGCTGATACGGCTGTTCCGGCAGCGTTTGTGTGAGCAGCATAGCCTACGCTCAAGGTTGTGGATGATCCCATTGCATCATGTGCAAGTTGTCCAGAGATAATTCTTGCTCCATCAGGAAGCGTAAACATCTCTATAACATCTCCTGATGCTAATGAAGAAGCTTCATAAGTTCCATAGGCAACTCTTACCTCACCACCTAATTCATTTGGTTTAACGAAATCAGATGGATCATCTTGTGTAAGTGTTGTCTGCTGTGTCGAATAAACTGTAGCCATTGTTCAATCTCCTTATGCAGATTCATCACAGGCGATGGAAACGACTTTTTCCTCTTCCATTCTAGTTGCGCCAAAAGTTGCACAATAGAAAACCTGTGTTGAGTATGATTTATCGGAACGCTCATCAACTCTGGCCATGACATCTTTACCCATAGCGAGTTTGATACCATCTTCTGCCCATGCAAAACATGTGCGGATATTACCAGATTTTGCTAAACGATTGCTTACAATGAACCTAAATCCTAAGAAACTGTCCACTGTTCCTTGTACCAGAGCCCTCACAGTGTTGAAGTCACTTGATGTTACTGAAGTGGTGTTCAACAAAGCTTCGATCTGGTTAGGACCAACGCAAATGTATCTTGGGATTGATGGGTCAACGTCAAGCAAGTCCAAAGCTTTCTTGGTTTGCAAGAGCTTCGAAATGGACATATCCGCAGAGCCATGTGCAATCGTGTTTGCAGAAAGCATTGTTGCGGAGCCAGAACCAGATTTTCCAGTTTTAGCTGTGCCTGTGGCTGCCGTTATAATAGCGTCATCCATAGCACGACCCATAGCGGCAGCAGCAGCTTGAGCATATACTGACTCTGGCGAGGTCAATAATTTAACCTTGTCAGCGTCATCAATGAGGTCTGCCCACTCGTATGTGTCCATCGTGACCATTCGTCTTGAGTGTGGTGTTTCTACGAGGGGTGTATCACCATGCCTCGTAGTCTTTTTGACAGCAGCAGTAGAACCGATCTGGTCGAAAAATGCTTTCTCACCAGTCACGCTTTCCTCTGAAACAGCACCGCGTAGTTTTGAACCGCGCTGTTGTGCAAGCATCGTGATATTGGAACTAAACTGCTGTACAAAAGCTGTAGTTACTTGTGTACTCATAGTTTTTCCTTAAAAAAAGTTAAAAGATACTCGCTACCCAACATCATGTCGGACGATAGATTTGTTAGTTTTAGGACTTCTCCTACAAGGCCCAGAGGGTTATCTTGGTTTCTACACTTAAAATTTTGGGCAAAAGCTTTTCAAAATTTAGTTTGGTGTAATCATTTCCTGCAAACGCAAGGCTTCATTAACTGCCCAATCATGCTCCGGATCACGCTTATTCCAATACGGACCATTCATACGTTTAACATGGTTTAACTTCTCTTGTGCTTCGTGGGGTGTCATCGCACCACTGGACTTGATACCCTCAATAGTATCTTCTCCAATTTTACCACGAATAAAATCAGAAACATTGACAATAGTTCTGACAAAATCAGGGTGATCGCCCAAATTTCTGCCATCTGCCAACTGTATAGTCGCTAGATTTTCTGTTCCAAACTCAGATAGTACAGCATTTCCGGCTTCTACTTTGTCCGAATATGCGTTGCCATACTCTCTCTGTAAGGTTTCTTGCCCTTCCCGCGCCAATGCTTCAATATTTCCTGTTGCCTGCTGACCACTTTCGTTTGAAAGTTTCAAATATCCATCTAATAATTGCTGACCTTGTGTTGGATTAAGACCTGCTTTATGCGCGGCACCTTTAAACCAACCAATCAAATCATTATTGGGCTGCTGTCCGTCAGGCATTTCTACCTTAAAATCATATCCATCTGGTGCTGCGGGTCTGCCTAGTCGTGACCAGACATCATTCCACTGTTCTTCCGTGGCATTTTTAGATGGGATAGGTAATTTATCCGCACCAATTAAACTTTGTACGTTTGCATGGGATTTAAGAAGTGAGCTTAAATCCTTATGGTTGTCAAACGCTGTATTGCCTTTTAGCTCCTCTGGGATATGTGTTCGCCAATCAAACTCCTCAGACGGTGCTTCCGTAGCTACTGGCTCTGCTACGACATCCGCTACCTGATCTTCACTCATTATTCTGCATCTCCTTTAATCTTTGGTTATCATCACGCAGCATGTGTTGAATAAATAGCACTACGGAACGCTGCCCTTCCCTGTAGGCTGTTTCATTGCTGTCTGGTGTGTAAGTCGTACCTTCGATCCAAAACCGCAATTTTAAATCCTCAAGAACCTTTTCCCCTGCATCTGCACCGAAAAGCTCCTTATAATTCTGTTTTAAGTTCTCAATTTCCTTCATTGTTGGTTCTGAGCAGCAGCCAGTAACGGTGCAACCTTACCGCCTGCCTCTGCTGTTTCCATCATTTGCTGTTGTTCTTGAGCCTCTTCCATCTGTTGTTGACGATCCTGACGTTTCATAGACACCTCTTGATCGGAGGAAATTGTTGTTGCAGGAATAGAGAGTGTCTTGATTAGATGTTTTGCGACCCCATCAAAATCGACATAATCCATTATCTTTGGATCAAGTTGGCCAAGAGGCCCAAGAAGCTCTAATAACTGATTAATACTTGTAATATCGCCCTGTTTCTGTGCTTTAGCGAGTGGAGAGACATATTCAATTTGCAAATCCATATCCATCATAAACTCTGGTGCTACAGGGAACCGTCCCGCCCTTGCTAGAATATTAAACGTCCTAGCAATCAATGGCTGCAACATTTCCGCTTGCAATCTGCCCAACACAGGGCCAAGCAATCTCATCTTCTCTTCGGTTCGCTGCACAACTTCCGTTGCGGTCATTTGTGGACCTTGCGCCAATATTAACTGGTCTACATAGAAAGCAGACCTTATGGCCTGTCTTCTTTGCTCTTCCATATTCAGACCCAAAGGATTGTTCGCGCCAATCTGTAAGGGCTCTATTCTATCCCTTGTTCCGGACCTGTAGAAGTTTAAACCACCTGGAACTGTTCGTACAGGCAATATAAACCCATCATCAGGTACAAGAAGCGGTGGATCAACTTGCTTTTGTGCTGCCCTTATCGTTACCTCAGACATCTTATTGAGCATTTTGATGTCGCTAAGACTGGTCATGGCAGGGGAGCGACCATAACCAATCTCAAAACTGCTCTTTAACCATCTAGGACAAGTATAAGGAAGCTCATCAAAACCACTTACGGAGAGAATAATCTTCTCATCAGGCTCAATATATACAGAAGCATAAGGCTTATTTTCAGACGTTAGTTTTGTTGGATCACGGTCATCTCTAGGATAGACGCAATGCACAATTTCCGTAGTCTCAAAAGGATTTTCCTTATACTTATCTTTTAACTTCTTCGAAAGTTTATCCTTGCCAAAGCGTGTTATCACTGCTTTTAAAGGCATTTTGAACTTTCGGTAGACTGTATCTACTCTGCCCTTATCATCTTCTGAAAGATAACATTCACCGATATGTCGGGTGGAGAAACGGATGTCGGTGTTTGGGTCTGCCTCAATGAACATTACAGCCGTACCGAAAGTAATCAAATCATGATATAATTCATGTATCTGTTCTTGGAAATTAGACCGCGCAAAGGTCTTATACATCACATCTTCAACGGATTGCAGCCATTCCCTTGCGCTATCATCGCCATTCAAATCGGTTTGTCTATACTCTAATGAAAACCA
>MDSZ01034757.1_pt1 | contig 16994 bp, 22 predicted proteins | sample 811201 | NCBI WGS metagenome assembly MDSZ01 (sample SAMN05326647, study PRJNA326480) | marine metagenome | isolation source: seawater | place: Indian Ocean: North | collected 2010
GGAATCAGTGGCAGCTTTCGCGTGGAATGGGTGGCAGGCTTCGTCTGGAATCAGTGGCAACCTTGGTCTGGAATACGCAAACGAGCGGGATCGAGTAATCAAGGATATCGAAGGTCTGAGGGACCGCCTGAAAGGGTTGTACCGTCTGCCTGATGATCCTGAATCACTCACCTACTGGGCGTTTGACCGATTCCGCGAGTTCAACTTCGCGAGGTTCGGTGCGGGATTCCTCATCTCGTCTCTTACCGATCTAGCGTCCGTCACCCTGCATAAGATTGGCGCAACGCCGGTTTTCCAGAAGAAGTACCGCAAGGCTGTCGCAGAGGCTATGCGTGGTGCGCGTTCCGATGAGGTTCGCCGCATTGTCCAGGCCCTGGAACGGTCGATGCATCACAGCCGAGCCTCCACGATTGCTGGTGTGGACCAAGCACATGCTGCTGCCGGTTTAGGTCATGTAGGCTCGCGCAAGCATCGCGTCACTGCTGCAATCGAAAGGTTCACTCGGGGGACCTCCGAGTCGATGAACTGGGTGTCCGGTATGCAGTGGTGGAACGAGCGGTGGAAAGCTCTGGCTCTCATCCACATGCAGGACAACTTGGTCCGTAACATTGATGATTATCTGACCGCTGTCTCCTCCAAGTCCAAGACGAAGGAGCAGATCACCCTGACCGACAAGCTGACAAGCGTTGGGCTGGGTGCTGAGGAGTTGGAGATCATCAAACGTCAGCTTGAGAAGTTCCCGCCAGTGGAACAGGACGGCGTCTATGAGCTGGGCATGGCCCGCTGGTTGGGCACCGCTGAAGGGCGGCTGGCTGCTGATTACCTTGAGGAGGCTATGATCCGTGAGGCTAACCGAGCGATCAACTCCCCAGGTATCGCAGATACGCCGCTGTTCATGTCGGGACCGTTCGGTAAAACCCTAATGCAGTTCCAGACTTATTCGTTCACCTTCGTCAACCGCTTCATGAATCCGGCCATGCGTCGGATGCTCGACCAGCAGGACATGCAGACCATCTTCTCGATGGCGCATCTGGCGATGATGGCGTCGGCGGTGGTAACGCTTAAGGACCTGCAGCGCGGGGAAGATCCGACAGAGCGCAGCATAGCTCAGTGGACTCACGATGTGCTGGACCGCTCAGGTTTCCTGGCGATGTACTCTCCGTACGTCGCGTTGGCGAGCCAAGCGCTAGGCGGTACATCTCCCAGCCGGTACTACTCCAATACCTTCGGTAACCAGATGTTTGGCCCCACGTTCTCCGCGATCACTGATCTTGGTGGGCTGGGTTTGACCATCGTCGATCCGGAGGAGTCTCCGAGCTGGAACGACATTCAGCGACTCATGGTCTACAAGCCGTTCCTCGACGTGATCGAACGAGTTGCGGCTATCTCACCGGATGAGGACTAAGGGGGTCACCACGGCCCCCTCGTTTCAGGAAAAACAGATGGCGCAATATCAACCTTCAGTTATCAAACTGGACGGCTCGACGTGGCAATTCGCTATCCCGTTCGAGTTCAACAGCCAGGATGAAGTGGTCGTCACCGTCGACGACGAGCCCGTACCCTTTGATTGGGTCGACGACACAACCATCCTGATCGCTTCAAGTTATCCAACAGGAGCCGTACTACGGATTGGTCGAGATACCAGTTCTAATGAGCGGTTGGTCAAGTTCACCCTCCCTGGCTCCGTCACTCAGGCCTCACTTGAGCGTAGCTCCAGGCAGGTGTTCCAGCTTGCTCAGGAGGCTCTTGCTCACGCTTTGGCCGGAATCAGTCGAGGAACCAGCGCCCCATATTCCGGAGGATTCGATGCGAAGGGTCTACCGATCCATCGCGTTGGCTTACCGAAGGAAGACGACGACGCAGTCAGTAAGGCGTACGTCGACGACCGAATGCGGAATGTCGACGATAAGGCAGAGCTTTACGACCAAGGCTTGCAGGACGTGCAGGCTCTCGTCGATTCCTGGCGCAATCTCGATATTAACATCACCCCAATCGCAGCTGGGTCCCCTGGTTACGGCATCTTCGATCCGGACAAAGGAACCCTGGAGCTGTATCTGCAGGAAGGTCCGCAAGGTCCTCCTGGCCCCGCAGGTCCCCAAGGCCCAGACGGTCCCCTTGGTCCTCAAGGTCCACAGGGTCCAATGGGTCCGGTGGGTCCCGCAGGTCCCCCGGGTCCCGTAGGGCCAGCAGGTCCAAAGGGTGATACCGGCGAACGTGGCATTCAGGGACCGATGGGTCCTGTCGGTCCGGAAGGTCCGATGGGTCCGGAAGGTCCTCGCGGTCCTCAAGGCCCTGTAGGTCCGCAAGGTCCGGCTGGTCCGGCTGGTCCGATGGGACCCGAAGGTCCTCAAGGTCCTCGCGGGCCCACTGGGGATACAGGACCCGCAGGCCCACAAGGGCCCGAAGGTCCAATGGGTCCGGAAGGTCCTCGCGGTCCGCAAGGTCCTGCAGGTCCGCAAGGTCCAGCTGGTCCGGCTGGTCCCAGGGGCGAACAGGGGCCAATGGGCCCTCAAGGACCTCAAGGCATCCAAGGCCCAGTAGGGCCTGCTGGCCCGCCAGGCCCACAAGGCCCAGTAGGTCCTCAAGGCCCGGTAGGTCCTCAAGGTCCTAAAGGCGATAAAGGTGAGCTGGGAGACACCCCGCTCGGACTAGCGTTCGGCGGTTTCACCATCGACGAGGACGGCGTCCTGAATATTGAGTACGTTGGGTATATCGCTCCGGACACCTTTACGCTCGATCAGAACGGAGATGTGTACGTCAACACCAGCTCGACCAACACTCCGACGCCTATGACTGCCTACGATTATATGACCGTGGTGGCTGAGCGAGGAGGGACCATCACCACAGGCAGCAGCCTTGCATTCGGTAACGGCCAGACATCAAGCACTAGAGGGCATGTAGTCTTTTTCAACAGCGAGGCTGTGAAGCTGTCCGTCAGCACTAGCAACGCGGACGCCAACTCGGTATTCGGCGTGTTCGTGAACGACGTCAACACTGGTCAGACCGTAACTCTAACCGGATCAGCTAACTCAGTGGTCGGTGATGTTTCTGTTCCTCTCTTGGCTGGAGACGTTGTGTCTCTCCGCTGTGTTGACGCTGGGACTATCCCTGCAACCAACCCTGTAGTTTCTCTCCTGATTAAAACTCCGAGGGTGTAATCAATGTCTATCATCAAAATCGGTAGGGTACGACCTGCGTTCAAAGGAACCTGGGACTCAGGTACGAACTACATTGCGATGGATATCGTCACGTACAACGGCGAGAGTTTCGCCGCCCGTTCCGACGTCCCGCTTGGAACCGTGCCGACAAACACTACTTATTGGCAAAAAGTAGCAGCGCGCGGCGCTGATGGGAAGGACGGTGCTGAAGGCCCGCAGGGGCCCGAAGGCCCACAGGGGCCCGAAGGTCCGCAAGGTCCGCAAGGTCTGCAAGGTCCTGCTCCCGCACATGAGTGGGGTGACGGAACAACCAACCCTGCATCGGCTCTGCGTTTCCAGAACTCAGACGGAAGCTGGGGTGAATTCGTGGACCTCTTAGGTCCTGTAGGGCCTGAGGGTCCTGAAGGCGCTCAAGGTCCAGTGGGGCCTCAGGGTCCGGCTGGTCCAGCGGGTCCAGCTGGTCCTCAAGGCCCGGAAGGTCCTCGTGGCCCCCAAGGTCTTACACCTAGTCACGAATGGAGCGGGACAGCGCTTCGCTTTCAGAACTCAGACGGAAGCTGGGGTGAATTCGTAAACCTACAAGGTCCAGTAGGTCCTGAGGGGCCTGAAGGTGCTCAAGGTCCACAAGGCCCGCAAGGCTTGACTGGACCAATAGGTCCGGAAGGTCCCAAGGGCGACAAAGGTGATACCGGCCCTCGTCCTTCCCATGAATGGAGCGGGACTTCGGTACGCTTCCAAGAAGCTGATGGAACCTGGGGTGAATTCGTAAACCTGCAGGGACCGACCGGCCCCACAGGCCCGCAAGGTCAGCAGGGTCCAACCGGTCCCCGTCCCTCCCACGAATGGAGTGGAACCTCCGTTCGCTTTGAACAGAGCGATGGTTCCTGGGGCCCCTACGTAAACCTACAAGGACCTCAAGGACCTCAGGGCCCTAAAGGCGACCAGGGTGATCCTCCTCCGGCTGATGATCTGCTGGCTACCCTGAAGACCGTCGATGGTTCTGGCTCCGGTTTGGACGCAGATACCTTGGACGGAATCCAGGCCTCAGCTTTCCTGCGATCCAACGCGGACGACGTAACGACCGGCGAGCTTGGAGCCCGTCAAGGTATTCACGGTGATTACGCTGGAGGTGGCGGCACTGGTACTAACTGGGGAGCGAATATCTGGGCGATTGGTGCTAACTACAACGGCGCGTCGTCTGGTTCTTCGTACACCCTTGGAAACTACTACGGGATCAGCTGGCTTCGTGGCTCCCACACCAACGCAGATGGTGCTGTCGGTGAAGGCCTGTACGTCTTCCAGGCAGGTAACTTCAAGGGCGGTATCGGAACGTCGGGCATCAAGACCGTCGGAACCGTTACTGCTGCTGGGAACATCACCACGCAAGGCTCTGTGACCGCCTCTGGCGACGTTACAGCGTTCTCTGATCAACGGGTTAAGGTTAACATCGCCCAGATCGAAGACAGCCTTGACAAGCTCCTGACGCTCTCTGGAGTGACCTACGACCGGACTGACATCAAGACTGAGCGACAGGCTGGGTTGATCGCCCAGGACGTGCAGAAGGTTCTGCCTGAAGCCGTGCGTGAAGTCGTCGTCGACGGACACGGAGAAACCCGACTAACTCTGAACTACAACGCGGTGGTTGGTCTTCTGGTTAACGCTGTGAAAGAACTGACCGAGCGTGTCGAGACACTGGAGGAAGCATATGGCTCTGCAAACTAGCGGACCTATTGCTGGCTCTGACGTGAACGAGGAGCTGGGGCGTTCTGCCTCGGCTCAGTTCAACCTCGGTGGTCCCGAGGAGCGGGAGCTGGCCGACATCCTGTCCGGAGCGATCAGTCTCAGTGACTTCTACGGCGCGGCCTCACTGCCGAGCGTCACGTTCGTCAACACGTCAAACCGCACGGGAGCCAACATCTATTCTCTGATGGGTTCCCCTACCGAGCCTGGGCTCTACACCTTCGACAACCGAGCGACTATCTCTGGAGGCGAATCAGGTTTCGCACTGCGTACCGGAGTGTTCCCTGCAGGCTCCATCTTGGTGATCATCAACCGAGGATACATTCTCGGTAAAGGCGGCAGCGCCTACATGGTCCTCAACGACTCCCTGAACGGAAGGCCTGGAGGCCACGGTCTGTATCTCGACATGGATTGTCAGATCGAGAACGCAGAAGGCTATATCCGTGGCAGTGGAGGTGGGGGAGGTTCAATCTATAAAACTGAACCCTACAAAGAGCTGAGTGGCTATGGTGGAGGTGGAGGGGCCGGTACACCTGCAGGATCAGGAGTGGCGGCGTCCCCGCCTTCCGGCGCACCTGGGGGAACTTACACCCTGATTCGTAGTGGAGCTGCCGGTACGGCCACTTCAGGAGGAGCCGGATCGAAGGTTCTCTACGATCCTGCGGACGGCTCTGCTGATTACTACTACGAAGCCGGCGCCGGTGGAGCCCCTGGCGCGGCAGGAGAGAACGGTCACTACCTTCAAGGCAGTACGAGGATCTACACACCAAAAGAAGGCACAGTCTTTGGTGTTGGAGGTGCGGGAGGCAAGGCCATCCTCACCCGAGGGTTCAACTGCACGATCCTCTCCGGTAACAACTCAACCCAAATCGCGGGAGGTATCTCTTAATGGACTTTGAAATTCTGAGCATCAACGAAGCTACAGGTGAGATGGTGATCGACTGGGGCTGGGTGACTCTCAATCACCCGATCCCTCTCGCCATCCTTGAGAACCCCGACATGTCCCAGGCTGACATGATCATGGAGATTAGCTTCATGAAGCCTGAACGGCCATCTCCTACCGCCGTGCCGGAAGGACTAAAGCAGCTGGTGAAGACTGACGTAGCTGAAACTCCAGGCGGTGAAGGAGAAACCTTCGTATGATCGTCAGCAAGCTGGATCGCTTTAAGAACTTCGCGGTGTGTCGCGGGAGCTTTAACGCGGGTGATGTGCTGGAGCATCCTAGCGAAGGGTACTGGATTCACTCCCATGTACTCGCAATCGCAGGCGAAGGTACAGCCACCATCGGCTCAACCACGATTCCAGTGCCCAATGATCAACCTGTCGATGTCTCTGAGTACCAAGGACAGGTGATCTCTTACAGTACAGATCAGCTTTCCTGTACGTGGATAGCGCTGATCCCACGCTTCGGAGCGTCTGCTCTGAACGTACAGAAGGTTCATCTGACCGAGGGAGCCACGGAAACCATCGAGGCTCCGGCAGATTGTTCCATCTATCCCTACTCTGGCGCTCTGAGTCTGGACGGTTCTCCTATGAAGAACTTCCAGCCAGTCACCACGACTACCGCCAAGACCCTCACCCTGACTGCACAAAGTGAGGGCTGTGCGCTCATCATCACACCGGTATAACCCCATGCAGCAGGGCGATCATAACTTTGACATCGCCCATGCAGTTGGGGAACTGAAGGGGCGCATTGATACCCTGATTGAACTCCAGAATCGTCACTTCAATCACATCGACAAAGTCGAGGAACGACAGGACAAAGTGGAAGAACGTGTCGGCACCCTGGAGAAAAACTGGTCGAAGCTCGTAGGAATGTGCGTAGGAGCGTCGACCCTGATCACCCTGGCTGGATGGATTATCAACGCATTGCTCAAAGGAGGAGCGTAATGTTTACGTCTGTTGGACTGAAAATCGTAACTGGCATCGCCACCAAACTGATGACCGAGAAGTTCATCATGAAAGTTCTGGTCACTGTCCTGGGCAAGGTGGCCGAGAAGACTAACAACGACGTCGACGACAAGATCGTCAAGGCTGTTGAGGAAGCGTACTTCGGAGCTAAGTAATGGCTGAACATTCTCCTGACCAGATCAAGGACGAACTGGAGGCGAAGCTGTTCAAGCACCTCAAAGAAACTCCCGTCGCTGATCTCCAGGCATCCATGGTGAACGCCATAGTGTCCTACTTGAAGGCGTTCCCGCCGAGCAAGATCAGCGAACAGGAGAAGTCCGAGATCAAATCCCGTATGGGATCAATGGGCATGACTATCCCCTTCCCCAAAAAGGCATAACCAATGCTCAAGCCCCTCATGATCGAGGGGCGTCCTCACTGGGAGACTTGGGTCGATCCTGAGTGGTGGCCCATCTTTGAAGATTTCCGGAACTTCCTGTACGTCCTGTGGCAGCACCTAGGCCTCCCTGAGCCCACTCCAGCGCAGTATGAGATCGCCCACAGGCTTCAGTATGGGTACGACTCAGTCGAGGCGCTGACGCTGCCACAGGAGGTTCTGGACGATCTTTTTCACAGCCCCCGAGAAGATATCGTTCGGTGCTTCCGGTCCCTCGGCAAGTCCTACATTACGTCCGGCTTTGTGACCTGGCGATTGATGCGGAATCCACGGGACGAGAAGATCCTCGTCGTGTCTGCTTCCGGCTCCAAGGCAAAGGAGTTCGTAGCGCAGACCAAAGGCGTCATGGCCTCCCTGGATATCTGCAAGTGGTTGCTGGACGGTGACCGAGAGAAAGGCGCTACCCGACGTGACCAAGCGGACCAGTTCGACGTGGCCTATGCGTCTCTCTCCCAGTCCTACTCAGTGGCAGCGCGAGGTATCACCGGTCAGATCACCGGTAGTCGTGCCACGTTGCTGGTTGCTGACGATATCGAGATCGAGAAGAACTCCCTCACTGAGGACGCCCGACAGCGTATCCTTCGGACAGTACAGTCCGACTTCGTTCCCATCACCAAGACCGAACACGGTAAAGGCGACATCATCTTCCTGGGCACACCCCAGACCGAGGAGTCCGTCTACAACGTGCTGGTCAAGCAGATGGGCTTCCGCTGCATCTGCATTCCCGTCAAGTTCCCCAAAGCTGACAAGCTGAAGAACTACGTCCTGACTGAGGATGAGACGGGACGCCAGATCGACATCCTGGCACCCTACCTGAAAAAACAGTTCGAGGACGGTGAGATCGGCTACGACGATCCGACCGACACACGCTTTGGCCGTGACGAACTGATCAAGATCGAATCGAAAGGCCGTGCGACCTTCGCTCTGCAGTACATGTTGGACACCTCCCTGTCCGACGCCGAGCGGTATCCCCTCAAGCAGCACGACCTGATCGTCATGTCCCTCAATCCGGAGAAAGCTCCGCTGACCCTGCAATGGGGTAAGGATTCCGATAGGAAGAACGTCATCGACGATATCCCCAACGTGGGATTCACTGGTGATCACTTCCTGCGTCCACTGTTCGCTGACACCGAATGGGCACCGTACGACGCCAGGACTCTCTTTGTGGACCCTGCCGGTCGTGGCAAAGACGAGACCGCCTGGGCCATTATGTCGTCCCTCGGTGGCATGTTGTTCCTTCACAAGGTCGGTGGCTATAAAGGTGATCCTGCCGAGGCCATGGAGCTTATCGCACAGGACGCCAAGGCCTACAAGGTGAACATCGTGGAGGTCGAGCCGAACTTCGGACAGGGAATGTGGGTGACCTCCTTCGGTCCCATCCTGCAGCGTGTGTGGCCTGGAGGCTGTACCGTACAGGAATCTCCATGGGCGAAGGGGATGAAGGAATCCAGAATCATCGACACCCTTGAGCCAGTCATGACGCAGCACCGTCTGGTCTTCGATGAGACTCTCATCAGGCAGGACGTGAAGACTGACGATCCGGTCTACTCGCTCATGTATCAGCTGACCCATATCGCTAACGAACGGGGATGCCTGAAGCATGACGACAGGCTGGACGCAGTGGCAGGAGCAGTGGCTCACTTCATGAGAACCATGGCCCAGGACTCACAGTCCCACCGACAGGCCTACCTCGATGACCTGATGGAACAGGAGATTGAAGACTTCTATGAGATGTTCGAGCAGTCTCCCATTGGGTTCAGACGTAGAGGTAAGCGTAGAGGTGGGGAACGGAATGAAGTCTTGATGTGGTCTGTCTGAGGTAACTGTGTGGGGAGGAGATTATAATCCTCCCTACCCTCAGAAAAAACAGAGCGGTCTGTAGACAACTTAAAGTTATAACTTAAAGTATATCTTCATGATTCTTTGGGGAGGGACTGCGTCCCTCATAAGAACCCTTGAAGTGTGCCCCTGGTATTCGTTGTGTCCGCCCTGGACGCCCCTTCGCTGAGACGCTCTGAGAGCCTCTACAGCACGCTTTAACGCAAGGCCTACCCAATGCACCACTTACTGCACAAACACGCGCTGGAGAGGATGACAGGAGGCGAGACTGAGGGTTGACATGGGGTTCCCCGTTTTGAAAAATACCTGGAAAATTCATACGCACACACCTCTCCCCGCCGCGCCCGCACGACACCCCCCTGGCCACCCCCAGGAATTTGGAGAGGGGTACGGGCCGATCCCATATAGATGACCGCGCACACGCGGTAAGGCTCACGCACACACCCGTTTCCACCTAATCACCGGCTCATCGTGTACAAATCTGTGTACAGGTAGCGCCCTATCGCTGCTAACTCACTGATTCCACTAGGTTTCTGTAGGTAGGATTATTGGTTAGAGACTTTCTAGGCCAGCGTAACTCACTGATTACGCAAGGTTTCCGCCCAAAGTACAGCAAGTGGTTGACAGCGGGTTACTAAATCCGTATAGTTCGCAACCGTCAACGGCGTTTTGTGCTGACGCACTCACACGCGAACCCCTGTCGAACTGTTTTTTCGCACAGTTCAACGCAAGGTACAGCAAGTAGCAGTACAGCAAGGGGTTGACAAGGGGCAAAGGAGCTGATAAAGTTCGCCCCAAGTTCCTCGCAAGGCAGACGCCAAGCGGTACAAGGTGACAGGCTACTGAGTCTCTACCGGCAGATAACGGGACGTAAAACGCCGGAGCCTGAAACCTAAAGGGGGCGACCTGTTAACCATACGGCATAGACTTGAGGTTAACGACCGGTCAAACCTGAGTACCTGAGCAAAGGCGAAAGTACAGTAACTAACTGACTAGCGAGGGGTTGACAAGCAAAACGGAATCTGGTTCAATACGAACCATCAAAACGAGGAACCAAACGGTTCCGATAGAGAGACGGGAAGTCTCGACAGCGACGGCATGATGCCCAGCTCTCACCGGCTGACTTCGGGTGACGCACGGCCCCTTCGTAAACGCTATGTGGATGACCGGCGATAACAACAACGCAACGGCTACTGGCAACGCTGACGGTTGATTCTTTCAGTGGTCTGTAGGTCTACCCTACGGGCCACTCTGAGAGTCATCCTACTGACTCACTCAAAGTACAGTAACTAGTTGACGAGGTATTATCATGACTGGAGTTGTACTCTATCAGGGGCCATCTGTCTTGGACGGTCGTGAGATCGTGGTCATCGCCACCACCAGTAGCAAGAACCCAAAGACCGCCAACATGATTCAGACGTGGATCATGCGGGCTGACGTCGAGCCACACACAGCGGTGAAAGCCGGTCTGGACGGCTCGGTCTGCGGTAACTGTCCGCAGCGTCACAGCATCGGCGGGGCGTGTTACGTCATGCCCTTCCAAGCGCCTCTACAGACTTACCGTAAGTGGAAACGGGGAGGCTATGCTCATGTTGACGAGGTCGGTCATGGATTCGTCAAGGGTCGCATGGTTCGTCTGGGCTCCTACGGTGATCCGGCGGCTGTGCCCTTCGAGGTCTGGGAGCGGCTTTTGAAGTTCGCTGACGGCCACACCGGCTATACGCACCAACTGAGGCACCCAAAGTTTGACATGCGGATTCTGAACGTCTGCATGGTGTCCAGCGAGACGCCACGACAAGCTGGTACCCACCAGTCACACGGTCGGCGGACTTTCCGAGTCAAAACGCCAGACGCTCCGCTGCTCGACGGGGAAATCCTATGTCCTTCCGAGAGCCAAGGTAAGTCCTGTATGGAGTGTGGTCTGTGTTCAGGTGCCAAGGCTGATGGACCGTCCATCGCTATAACTGCACACGGATCCCGTGCTGGCCGGTACATCCGGAAATTCGACAAGGCCAATCTGATCGCTGTCGCTTGAGGTTTACATGGAAATCGGTGCTCATAACCAAATTACGTACGCTTACTTCTGCACGCTTGGTGGTCTTTCTAACCCTCGCTGCAGGAAGGTTCTCAGAAGGAATGGTAGTCACACCTACTTCACCTATCACTTGGTCGGCAAAAGTACAGCGAGTAACTGACGAGTGATCCTCCTAGGGCGTCCCTGCGGGGCGTCACGGGAGGTTCACACGAAAAAACAGAGAGGTCTAGCTATGGCTTATATGAATCAAGAACGGAAAGCCCAACTAATGCCGAAAATTAAAGCAGCACTCGGAAAGCACGGCTTCCGTGGAACTGTCCGGGTGGACGCCCACACGACGTTGGTCCTGACCATCACGAGTGGTCCCTACGCCGAGATCAACGGTAAATACCACTCCGTCAATCCCTATTGGTTCGAGAAGGACGACTACCCGGAACACGTCAAAGAGTTCCTCCGAGACGTGATAGCCGCGATGAACGACGGCAACTGGAACGACAGCGATCCCATGACGGATTACGTGAGCGTCGGCTGGTTCGTGAACGTCCGGTTTGGGCGACCGGGTAAACCGTTTGTTAGTACCCAACAGGAGGCCGCCGCATGAGTGAGCTGACAATTGCCGAACACGTCCTGAAATACCGAGACGTAATCGATCCGTCGTCCAAGGCGACCGCATCCCAGCTTCTGCGACGATCCCGTAAGGAGCTTGTAGAAGACCTTGACGCTATCGACCGGGGTCTGGAAAAGGAGAAACGCCCCGAAGTCATCCAGACGCTCAAAGAATGTCAGACACTCCTCCGTGACCAGCTTCAGAAGGTCGACGAGGCCCTGTCTGTATGCGCTCAGGATTAAGGATACGGGATGACTCGCGAAGAATATCACCGGCTGCGACTCGCTGCTGAATACTGCGATGACTACACGCAGTACCGGCGGGAGATCGCAGAGATCGAACGCAAAGCACGGCAGGCGGGGATCGTCCGGTCCCCTGCCCGCTTCCAGGGTAAGTCTGTGACACCAGCCAAACGCAAACCGACTGGCCATGTGAGGGCGCGAGACGCCCTTCATGCGGTCTTACTGATTACCGGAGGTAACCGTCATGTCTGAACGAGTAATAGATGCAGTGACCGTCTGGGAGGAGATGCTGGCCGAAATGAACCGGCCCGACGTCAACGACAAGTCTGTCAGAACGTACGGCCGCTGGCTGAACAACTACAGGGAGACGAACGGCACCGCCGAGATATGGCAGCTGGCGGTCAATCTGGCCGAACCGGCCGACGATATGTGGCGCATGTTCGAGCCGGCTCATGGCAGCGACTGCCCGTTCTACTGGGGGTGGATTCCCAAGTGGTTGCAGGCTCTGCATGAGATCAGCGCTGACTTCAGCTACACCAAGCGGTGGGCGCATATCGTGGCTGGACTCGTCGCCAGCTACAACATGGACCTCGACGATGAGGAGGAGATGCACGACCGGTTCCACCATCTGTCTGAGTTCCACTGCGAACACAAGATGCTGCTGCGCGACAAGTCTGATGGGAAGCTGTTCGTGGAGGACAACGACCCGAACGATCCGGACGCGCTCGACAGGTTCTGGGGAGTGTATGGGTACGACGCCTATGGGTACGCCATGCACGTCTGTGATGTTCGGACCCAGACCGAGGCCGAGGAAGTGATAAACGCGATCAACTACTGGCTCAAGCGGGAGGAGTACGCGCCGTGTCAGAAGTAATCCAGATCATCAACGTAAGGCAGGACGTCAAGTCCACTGTACTACGGAATATTCGGAAGATGGACGAAGCGGGAGTCCGTGCCTTTATCGAGGCGCGAGGCTTCCGTCCCATCAACCCCAAGGAAGACCTTGAGTTGGCTCTGACGCTGGCTGCTAACGAGGTGGACGCCATGTCCACACCTGAACTTCAAATGTACCTGTGAGGAGACTGACTATGGCTTTCAACGAGCGTGAGATTGTAGCGATGGAGTGCATCAAGGCTGGCGTACAGGATGGCAACCTGTGTCTGGCTGAGTGCAAGGATCGGAAGACCGGCGAACGAATCGTCGCTGTGTGTGGCGCTGTGCCTGTCGGTGACGGCGAGATCATGATGGTTCCGGTCGCCAAGCTGTTCGAGGGTAGCCCCTTTGAGGAGCTGGAGCCTGCCTTCACCAAGTCCGACGAAGACCTGGGCCAGGAGGATGCAGCATGAGAGTCGAAGTGTACCGCAACCTGCACAAGCAACGCTTCTCTGTCCGTGCCCTTGAGGGTCCGAAGAAAGGACAGGTGATACTGCATACCGATTCAGTCCTGCTGAAGGACGCAGAGTTCGTTGTCCAGAAATGCGGACAGGAGCGCGTCCGTCGGGAGGGCAAGAAGTACGTCCATGCGTTCGTACGCGGAGAGGTGCGGGCTGTCTCCTCCTTCGCCGCCAACACTCTGAAGGGCCTGGCCAGGTCGAGGACCATCAAGATGAATCAGTTCACGTACAACCCGTACGAACATGACACCTTCGTCGACCGCTACATGAGAGTCCCTGTGGTGTCCTCTGATTGGGCAGTACTTGGGGTCAATGGTAACTGGTATATCAGCGAGATTAAGCGTGCTGAGCAGCGTCTCAGCGCCTGAGAATACAGCGAGTTATTGTTATGGACGAGCTTACTATCTGTGAAGTGGCCAGTCGTGAGACTGGAATGCCTCTGGCAGACATTCTGTTGCTCATTAATTGCTGACCCACTTACGTTTTACATTTTTTGACACCACCCCTCTTGGAAAAGCGGCAGGCATCAGTATATTCCGCAGTTGCGCCGCCGCTGCTGTCATGTAGGAGATAAGTACATGATCGGTAACGAGATTGTTGATGTTGATTTCTTCAACCCAGCTCACAGTCCAGCGGCCAAAGTCAGAGAGCTGGCCCGTCAGCTGCTCATTCAGAGCGCCGGACAGCCGGTCTTTGTGGTGTTCGAGAAGAAGGACGGCAGTGTTCGTCCCCTTCGCGGACGTGTAGGAGTAGCGGATTATCTGGTCGACCCGATTAACGGTGATCCACAAGCAGCCGACTCTCCGGACATGGTCACGGTCTTTGACGACGACGCTCTCGGATATCGGAGCGTTACCATCGACCGCATCCTCGCGCTTGATGCGTGTGGGGTGAGGTTACAAGTCCGAGCCTGAGTGCCTGGGCATAAGGGCTGCAAAAGTTATAGAGAGGTAAAACTCCATGGAAGACAACAACTTACACTCAGGGACATCAAGTCTCGCGAAGTATCTCGCAGCGTTCTGGTTGCTAACTCCAGCAATAATCCTTGGAATCCAATGGCTTACGAAAGGGTGACACCTTTTACGGACCTTATGCCCAGAAAGAAAAAACATTGTGTAGTCTTAAAGATCAAACATTACGATCCTTACGACTAACTTGATGTTTACTCTACGGTACGGGTCCGGCTACGATATGTAGTTAGTAACTAACTCTCAAGTAACTATGCAGCGTGTGTTCTGTCCGCTCGGGCAGGCACGGGCACCAGCCGGAAGGAGGCTGTTATGTCTACTCGACTAACTGCTGATAGGACATCAGCCGATGCGAAAGCACGCAGGAAGCGCGCAGGAATGGTCCTCAAGCAACTAAGAGCTAAAGCAGGTTACACACAGAAGGAGCTGGCCGAGAAGGTGGGCTTGGAGTATTACACCTTCGTGTCTCAGATAGAGAACGGCAGCGGTCGTGTACCAGTAGAGCTGTACGGTGAATTCGCCAAGGCCTATGGCGTGGATGTCGAGAAGTTCGCCCGCCTGTTGGTTCGGCTATACGATCCGGCAGTTTATCGCTGGCTGTTTTACAACTCTCGTGACGTTGATGAGGACCAGCAGTTGTTGGACCTTCTGAACTCGTGAGGAACACATGCTCGGTTACACACTTAATCTGATCGACGATATCGATCCGGACATTCTGTTCGCTGCGTCCTTCGATATGCTGAGCAGGATCACCCGCTGTGCGGTTGATCTTTCAGATGTGTGTACGACTGACGAAGGTGATGTGTATCAGGTTGGGGAGCTTCCCTTCTGCACCGTTACCGTGTCCGTCGTGATCAGTGATGATGACAATAAACAACTCCAGGTATTCGTCATGCCCCTGTCCGGAAGTCTGTCTGACTCTGGAAGGGTGGGCGGCTGGATGGACACCTTGCGGCGCGAACATGTACGGGTGCTGGGAAGTAACCTGCTAGAGGGTAAGGGAGATGAGCGTATTCAAGCGGCCTAACTCCAAGGTCTACTACATGCAGGTTCCCGACGGACGGGGAGGCGTTAAGCGCCTCTCCACGAAGCGGACCTCAAAACGTGAAGCTGAGCTGGTCAAGGCAGCGTACCTCAAGGAACTGAAGGATCGCGAACAGCTCGGCGTAAAGGCGAACATAAAACTACAGCAACTAGCTGTCGAATACATAGAGCACAAGAAGTCGGAGAACTTGGACTCGATTGACAACATTCAGCATCACGTCAACAAGCTGATTGGTGCCGGAGGATGGGGCGATAAGGTCTACCATCTGGACGCAGACATGGAGCTGCATCAGCTTACGGTCAGGGATATCGACAAGTATAAGCAGGCTCGTCTGCGTGAGGGTCGAGCAAGGAAGACGATCAACCTCGAACTCGAACAGCTGCGCGGGATGCACAAGTTCGCGATCAGTCGGGGATACAACGCGAACTATCGCCTGACCATCGACATGTTCAAGGTTCGGGGTAAATCGCGTTGGCTGAGTCAGGAGGAAGAGGACGCCCTACTCCGCGAGCTGGACCCGAAGCGTGAAGCTCCGGGCATGGCCAAGTATGAGAAACGCCGGGGCTCCGTACTCCAGGCTAAACTGCAGGACCAGTACGACATGACCATCGTTCTGCTGGACACCGGTAAGCGATACATGGAGATTGCATCTATGCCCTGGTACTCGGTCGACACCAAGAACTGGGAGTGGATCGAAGTGTATCAGGAGAAGACCGATGACTGGGGTAGATTCCCTATGACACAGCGCCTCAGAGAGGTCCTGAAGCGTCGTTACGAGTCACGCCGGTCCCACAAGTGGGTCTTCCCGTCGTTCAAGGACAAGAACCTCCACAGGGCCTACAGCACGAAGGGCTTGAAGAACGCCATCGAACGGGCAGGTCTGAACTCCGATCCAGACATAGTCCGCCAGCGTGGTAAGGTCACTCCGCATACACTACGGGACACCTTCGCCTCCAAACTGGTGAGCCGGAACGTCAGTCTCAAGACGGTCCAGACACTGCTGGGTCACAAGTCCGCTGCTTCCACTCAGAAGTACGCGAGGCTTGAACTGACAGCGGCTGCTACGGCTGCTGTCGCTGCTCTGGAGGGGCGCTGATACCTTTTGTGGTCCTTATGCCCAGACGGGTACAACCCCTCACCTTTTGCCCTGCCATTCGGCGGGGCTTTTTTATTTCCGGAGGAGAACTTTATGTTACGACTGGTCGTCAAACCTTTCGGCTGGATTGGGAATCAGCTGGCCGCTCGACTCACCGGTGCCCTGGTGTTCCTGGCAGCGCCTCTGATGATCGTTCAGGATTTCCTTGAGGGGCAGCGAATGGACCGGGCTTACTGGTCCAGCGTCGGTGAGGTGTTGAGGAACTGCGTCGGGCTGATGCTGATTGCTCGTACGATCTGAAGTACAGTAAGTGGTTAACTAGTTAGAGAATCTGTGTACAGTTAGGCTTCGAGGACAGTGTACAAAACTGTGTACAAGAGCTTTTGCCAACATTCAGGCAAAAAGAAGGGGGACCGGTAAGTACCTGATCCCCCTGCTTAAATTTGGTGGGTCGTGTAGGATTCGAACCTACGACCAATTGGTTAAAAGCCAACTGCTCTACCAACTGAGCTAACGACCCGAA
>MDSZ01041247.1_pt1 | contig 16994 bp, 10 predicted proteins | sample 811201 | NCBI WGS metagenome assembly MDSZ01 (sample SAMN05326647, study PRJNA326480) | marine metagenome | isolation source: seawater | place: Indian Ocean: North | collected 2010
CATCATCATCATCATCATCATCATCATCATCATCATCATCATGACGCCTCCTCCGACCAAAACCGCCCAACACCAAGGGAAACAACAACAACACCCCGCGAACAAACAGAAGAAGAAAGAGCTGGTGGACTTAGAGTGCGACGACGAGTTCGAGGAGTTCGAAGAAGAAGGTGCGTCCCGTTGGTTTTTTTTGTCATCGGAGAGAATTGGATCTCATCATCGTCAAAAAACAAAAGGATGAGACGACGAGAGAGTCGTTTTTGAAAACTTTTTCGGTGTCGCGTTGCTTTTCTCTCGCGCGCTCTTTCGGCGAGCGAGTGACCGAAGGACCTCTCTCTCTCTCTCCACCCATATTTTTACGCGAACCGCAGAGTGGACGAGAGAAAACGAGGAAAAAGAAGACGTGGCGCAGTGGGAGGACGACTGGGACGACACGGAAGCGGACGATTTCAAGACGCACTTGAGAGAAGAGCTGAAAAAGAATGTCGCGTCGCGACAACGCCAACAAAAGTAAAGTGAAATTCTTTTCAATAAAGGCGGCGGCTACTTCATCTTCACCGTATAGTCTGTCATTGCAAAGATGCGACGCGAATTCCCGTACTTCTACGTCATTCAATGAACCACGGTGAATAGTATTCTAGTACAACTACCATTTAGATTTTTTACAACTATAATTAGCTAATACTTATATTCTCATCTATCTATCTATCTATCTATCTATCTATCTATCTATCTATCTATCAACCAATCAATCAATAGGAGAGATCGACGTACGAGTGTGCGTTCTGCAAGACGTACGGAGGAACAAACCTCTCCAGAACTTCTCTTTTGATGTTTGCAAAATACGATAAAGTTTCCAAGTACGCGACTAATTTGCGCACGACGTCTGGATACACGTACGTTCGCCCCAAGTTCGCAGAGGCGTTGTTTTTGCGAGTGACAACGCTACTACTTCCCGGCTTTGGCGGCTTGTCGTTTGCGTATTTCGAAAGTTTGTCTTCTCTTCTTTTTTGTGCAATCGCAGCGATTCTCAATTGGATTTCGAGTCCGATAGAGGCGATGTGCTGCGCGAGCGATTCGGTCCTGTCGAACTGCGCGCATAAGCTCACAATGCCTACGATGATGGCAGACACGTCGTATCTGAAAAGGCTCCTTCCGCTCACCTCTCTCGCGATGAGAATTTTCAATTCTTCAGAGTATTCGACGTTTGGAAATACGGATTTCTCGAGAAACACAAAAAGAACATCCGCGACGTTGATTTTCTGTGCGTCGGATTTATCAATTTTCACGTACGTTTGCGATAAAGGCGTTTGGAATCCAATACTTTTTAACTTATCGCTGATTTCCTCGTAAAATTTTGATTGCGAGGGAGACGAATCGGCTTTTAAAACGTCTTTAGTGTCGTCGCACAGCGTCGCGTCGTTCACGTTTTCAATCGCTTTTACCAAATTTCCAGAATCAACTTTCGCACTCGAACTTAACTCTGCGTTCACAAATGTTCTCAAGAGTAAACATGTGCCGATACCTTGTAAGTCTTTGCAAAAGTTCTTCACGAACGTCTCATCCAAATTTGGTAAGCGAGAGTCTTTTCCTCCTTCTCCTGCGCGTACCAATGTTTTCGCAACGATCGCGCCGGCAACGCACTCCCTCAAACTTTTGGCGACAATATTTGTCAACAAATCATCCATCGCGCGTAAACCAGAAACTCCAATCGCTTTATTTACGATTTTAAACGTACTCAAACTCAACTTCTGTCGATCGTTTTTCACGAAATCGACCCAGGCGAATCGATTGGGAAGGAAAATCATCGTTTCGTCAATATATTTCGGTTCAGACGTTAGCTTGATCAGTTTTCGAACGATTCTGCCCATGTACGTTTGCGAATCCGATTCATTCTTCGTGGGAGGAAATATTGGTATTCCAGCGGCTGCTGCCGTGTGCATCAAAGAGATTCCCACATTCTCACCAGATGGACTTCCCAAGGCGCGACGTTCGCGCTCGACGCAAAATTGGTTCACTCTCGCCAACTCTTCTCGCCACGCTTTCAATCCTCGCACATTGACGTAATCTTGAATGTATTCGAACGCGCTTTTGAAAGCGTCGAGCCTTTCTGCGCATGACATGAGTTTCTCTTTGAATACTCGCGTGGAATCTCGATCGTGACCTTCGAATCGACACTCCTCGTCGAACAGCTTAGCCAATCGTCGCACCAACTGCTCGCGAATACCATCCTCTAAAAGTTTTCTCGGGTCGAGTTCGATCACGCCAACAAACGTTTTCTCCATAGCTAAAATACCTCGCGCGAACGCGGCTATGTTATGTGTCGTTTGCGCCAGTTCCTCTCTCGTTTCTAATTTTGCATAGTCGATCAGTTCTTGCTTTTTAATCGTTGCGGGTAAGTTTGTGAGCTCTGACGTCCGTAAACTCGCCACTTTATCGTCTAAAATTTTAAACACGGATTCAGGAATGACAGTTAATATCGTGCTCGCGTAGGATGCAATTTCTTCGCTGTAAAATTTTGAACACGCGTCTACGTCTTCACTTCGCTCGTCGCTCGATATGCGCATGAGAGGCATTTCAAGCACCGAACGCAGTTTGAGCAGTAAAGAACGCACTTTAGAACACGCGAAGGGATCTTGTTGCACGCGAGTACGCAAAGCGTCGCGGATAGAATCTTTCACCGACCACGCGTACGATGCATCCGAAACGGTGGTGATGGTATTCAGCGCTTTTTCACCAACGCTCGCTGTTTTCAACATGACGTCTAAGAACTGTCGCGCCTCGGCGACGTACGTTTTTGCTTGAAGATTTGTGCTAATGAAATGGAAGTTATCAACTTCAAGCAACGCAGAGGAAAGTTGGTGAATTGTTTTCGAAGGCTGCGTGTCGTCCAACTTCTCTATTTGCTCGGCGATGTGCGCGAACCAGTTGGTTAAATTTTCATCCTTCTTCTCTGAAAACTTCGTCAACGTCTCTGAACCGCCAAAGTAAAGCGATAGTTCGGATATTCTTGACGCCGCTTCTTCTTTCGCATTTTTCCACCGCGAGTTTTTGTCTTTCAATAACTTTGCGTACGTGAGCTTCGTAACGCGTTCGATTTCAGCGACGTCGAGCAAAAGTTCCATTTGTCGATCCAGTTTCGGCGCGTAATACGAAAACGAGGACGACAAGTCCGTATTTTTTGAAATGTTATGCATCAAACACCAACGCAACCAGTGATTGGCATCTCTCAAACTATCGAGAATCAAACTTTCGTTATCGAGAACGAACTTCTCGTCGACGATTTTCCTCTTCGTGATGAACGTGCGGAAGACTTTCGAGATCTCGTTGAATTTTTTATCGCACCGTTCGCACAATTTCTGCACGTTCTTTGCATTCAAAGCGATGCTCAGAGCCTCGTTAGCCGCCTCACACCATCTCCACGCGATTCGCAAATCTATCGTTTTACCGAACGTCCAATTGACGATCCAGTTATCGGCGAAATGTTTCTCGACAATCTCTCGCATAACTTCTGGTTTATCCATCAACGTTTCCGGGGAGAACCATAAGATAGACACCAATAAAGACGCTTGCTGTGACAACGCTATCGACCGATGATCTGGGTCTGGATAATATTCCGAGCAACAGTTATAAATATCCTCCGAACGTAGTTTTCCAATCGCAAGCGACAGTGCTCGTTTCGGCATTGGAAATCTCGAAAAGTACGCGTCGTGCGGGTACCCGCTCGGAAAATCGCTCTCTAGGTTGCTATTATTTCGACTGCCACCACCACGTGTACCGCTTCCCAACCACGACGGCGACGATGATGACAACGACGAAAAAATCGAGGACGACAAAGAAACGCCGTATTTCGTCCTTTCCGTCAACTTTACCACGTCTTCAAACTGTGCCAAAGTCGCGTCGTAGGAATACGTCGTCCCATCGCCGGCGTCGTACGCGTTCCTCTTACACCGATAATACGCCACCACTATGCGTTCTTTCACTTCGTAATCGAACGTCGTATCTATGGACAACAAAATTTGCCCAAACAGCGCCATAGCTTCCGGTAAAAGCTGTTTCCCGTCCCGATTGTTCAAAAGCGTCTCCATCGTCTCGCTTCCGTATAAACCAACCTCCACGTTCTCCGTAAATTTTATGAACTCTTTATACCATCGCGTCACCGCATTAAATGCTAAATAATATCTCTCTAAAAGCTTCTCGTACTTCCTCCTAAACTCCAAGTCCAACCGTCTCGACGTCGCCGACGTCGAAATCGAATGTTCAATCTTCTCCGGCGTTTCTAAATACTTGAAATCGAATAAGATCGATTTGTATTTACTCTTGTTGTTCTTAATAGTAGTCGTAGTAGTGGTAATAGTATTCTTCCACTCTTCCGGTACGACTCGCGATAAGAATCGCACTTCGCACACCAGCGCGTGCGCCTTCGAAACCAAGCGCGCGATATCTTCGATGCCACTTTTCGTGTTTTTCGTTAATGTTACAGCACCGATTCCGTCATCGTTTTCACCGTCGCTCTCTTCTCCACCTCCGCCGGTGCCGATCGAGCCGGTACCCGCTTCGTCATTCTCTTCCTTTTTTTCTCCCTCTTGGTCCTCTTCGTCTCCGTCTTCTCCGTCTGTCCTTCTTTGAGGCGATGATCGAGGATGATGATGATGATGATGTTGTTGTTCTCGTTGTTCTCGTTGCTTCTCTCGCACTAATGAATTCTCCTCAATTGCCGTCGCGTTCGTCCTCGTCTTCCTTCCCGGAGGCGGCGGAGGCGGAGGCGGTGGTGGTGGTGGAGGAGGTCCTTCGCTCATCGGTGTCCGCACAAAAAAAAAGCCTTCCTTCTTTGTTTTACCGACCACCACCACCACCCTTCGACGTCCCCCCTTCTTTCAAAGCGTTGTGTTTTGTTTGGTTGCAACAAAGTCGTTAAAAATGCGCACAAATAAAATAAATGTCCATCATCGTTGTCGAACGAAGACACAAAATAATACAGAAAGAGGTCTTCTCTCTCGACTATTTTTATAATCGTTATCGTCGCCCAAAAAAAGAAAAAGAAAAAGAAAAGAAAAGAAACCCTAAATGATCACAGACACGAGAGAGAGAGAGAGAGACAAAAAAGAGATGAAAAAAAAAAAGTCAAACAAAAAACGCGCTCTCTTTGAAAGTCTTCTTCAAAAAATCGTCTCTAAAGTCTCTCTTTTGTTTTCCAAAACAATCGAGATCGAGACGCGCTTTCGCGACACACAAAAGAAGAAGAAGACTGAAAACAGCACCACCATCATCATCATCATCGCATCATCGTCATCATGGCGGCGGCCGTTTCGACGAAATCTTCCAGCGCAGGGAATGGTGGCGGGAGGCAGTCCGGAGGGAAAGTTGGGGAGCGCTACGCCGACGACAAACTCAAACACGACATTCGCATTTCAAACATGACCGCCGCGAAGAAGCTCGCGGATGCCATCAGAACATCGCTCGGCCCGCGAGGCATGGATAAAATGATGGTGTCGGAGAAAAACGACGTCACGATCACGAACGATGGCGCGACGATCTTATCGAAGATGAAAGCGACGCATCCGGCGGCGAAGATGCTGGTGGAACTGTCGAAATCGCAAGACATAGTGGCAGGGGATGGGACGACATCTGTGGCGGTTTTGTGCGGAGCGTTGTTGAATAAATGCATCGCTTTACTCGCCAGAGGTGTGCATCCGACGATTATTTCGGATTCATTGGCGTTAGCGTGCGACGAAGCGTGCAGGTTGACGGAAACGTTCGGGATTCCAGTCAACATCAACGACCGAGAACAGTTGATAAACGCGGCGACGACGAGTTTAGGGAGCAAAGTGGTTGCGCAGTATTCGGACGTGTTGGCACCGATCGCGGTGGATTGCGTGAGGAAGATTTTTGATGAAAGTAGACCAGATTTAGTGGATTTGAGAGACGTGAGGTGCGTGAGAAAGCAAGGCGGGACGATCGACGATACCGAGTTGACGGAAGGGATCGTGTTTGACCAAAAAACGGCCAAAGGCGCCGGTGCGGGGATTCATACCGTAGAAGACGCAAAAATCGCGCTGATACAGTTTTGCATCAGTCCACCGAAAACGGACATGGAGAATAACGTGATTGTGAGCGATTACACGCAAATGGACAGGATCTTAAAGGAGGAAAGGAATTACGTCATCGGATTGATCAAAAAAATCAAAGCGACCGGGTGCAACGTTTTGTTGATTCAAAAATCAATCTTGAGAGACGCGGTGACCGAGTTAGGGATGCATTATTTACAAAAAGCGAAGATTATGGTCATTAAAGACGTGGAGAGAGACGAGATCGAGTTTATCGCGAAAACGTTAAAGTTGCAACCAGTGGCGCATCCAGAGCAGTTGACGCCGGAAAAGTTGGGGAAGGCTAAGTTGGCAAAAGAAGTCGTGTGCGGGAAATCAAAGGTGGTGAAAGTGACTGGAATTGAAAACATGGGGAAAACGGTTTCAGTCATAGTCCGAGGCTCAAATCAGTTGGTTTTAGACGAAGCGGATCGATCTTTACACGACGCTTTGTGCGTCATCCGGTGCTTGGCGCACAAGCAGTTTTTGATCACTGGTGGAGGGTCGGCGGAGATTGAGTTATCGGTGAGGTTAGGACAATGGGCGCGAACGTTATCTGGGATGGAATCGGTTTGCGTGAAAGCCTTCGCGGAAGCGTTGGAGGTGATTCCATATACTTTAGCCGAAAATGCTGGGTTGAACCCGATTGAGATCGTCACGGAGTTGAGAAACAAACACGCCATGTTGGGCAACGTCCACGAAGGCATCAACGTAAAGAAAGGGACGGTGAGCGACATGAGAAAGGAAAACGTTTTGCAGCCGCTGTTAGTGACGACGTCAGCGTTGAGCTTGGCCACCGAGTGCGCAAGAATGATCTTGAAGATTGACGACATTTGTCCAGTCAGATAACGTAAAAGTGGATCGAGATGAAAATGAAGATGAAGAAGTGCGATGAAAAGAAGAAGAGAGGAGAGCGACGGAAGATGGAAGACGGAAGACTCGATACTTAGATAAAAGTAGACGCGTAAGTTTTTTTGTAGTAGAAATAAAGAGAAAATGAAAAGACTTTGAACACCCGCACGCGTAACGCACACTAAGAAGACGCATACGTGTATGTTTATGTGTTGTATCAATGATGTAATGAACAAGGCTAGGACAATAAGATTATAATAGCTACTACTTTTTTACGGATTTTTTCTCTCTCGAGGAAGAAGAATGCTGTAAAGGAGGAGGTCAATTTACTTTCTCTCTTCCAAGTTGACTAAGCAGGCCGCACCACCGCACTTGGCCAACAAATCCTCTGTAATATCCGTCGGATTTTGCGCCGCGTGCGGATGTTCCGGCCCTCTGTACACTTTCAAGTGTCTAAACACTTCTCGACCCATTCTGTTCTTTGGCAACATGCCTTTGATTGCTTTTTCGACGATGCGTTCCGGTAATCGCTCTTGCAAGTGACGGAACGTCTCAATCTTCATGGAACCAGGTCTCCCGGTCGTGGAGAAATTTCTGTACAACTTATCCTCGAATTTCTTCCCCGAAACGACCACTTTTTCCGCGTTGATGACGACCATGTTCACGCCAGTCGTAAACGATGGGTGGTACGAAGCCACGTTCCCGCCTCTCAAATACGTCGCCGCGACGGACGCCATTCTACCGAGCCTTAAATCCGTCGCATCGACAACCACCCACGGCTTGCGCGAATTATCCACGTCCTCAGCTTTCGGGTAATACGTTTTGTTGAAAAAGTCTGCGCCCTTTTTATCGATGGAAACGCCCTCCGGAGTGTTTTGCAACGACCTACCGCGCAAAGCAGACGTTGGCGGCAAAACCTCTTTTCTCGACGTTTTGGCGGATGTGTGCAATTTGAACGCGCTGGCGTTACCCACGAAGGACGACGTAGACGGTAAAGCGGACATTTCGTATCGCGTGAAAATACGTTTTCTTTATTCGAACACGCGACTCGATTCCAAAAACTGACTTCGCGTGCAAAGAATACGAGCGCGCGTTTAAGAATGACGCGCAATTTAACCTCGAGACAGATTTCGGTGACGGCTCAAAAATTGAGATAAGACAAACAAAAAAAAAACACCGGACCCTTTTGTTTTGGAAACACAAAGCTTCTCCAAAATATGCGCAAAAAAACACGTTTCAGAAAACTAAATCCCGCGAAGATCAACGCGTTCAATCGAGGACTAACGACGATTGCAACACTATTTATAAAGTATTATTACTGCTAAAGATCAGACAACCACGCCTCGCTGGACGAAAACGGAAGAGGCGGGACGATTCCACCCGGGTTTAAAGGGAACAGAGAGGTGTAATATTGTTCTCTGATCCCGGCAATATCCGTAGTTTCTCGGAACGCCTCCACTGCGTACAGAGTTCTCAAATATCGCGATAGGTGCTCGTAATCACACACGCGTTTGCGAGTGCACCGGAAGAGGTGGTTGTACACCGCGTCAAAGCGGACGAGCGTGGTGTAGAAACAGATATCCGCGAGAGTAAGAGAGTCACCAAGCAAAAATGTAGAGTTTTCTGCCAATTTCGCATCTAATACGTCGAATGCGTCGAAGAGTTTATCGATCGCATCGTCTAAAGCAGATTGGGATTGTGCGAATCCTGCTTTATACACGCCATTGTTTATATTTTCGAACAAATAGGTGCACATTTCGTCGATTTCTTTTCTATTCTCTTTCGGATATAATAAATTTTCCTTGTTCTCGTCGTCTCCGCGTAGACAACAATCGAAGAGGCGGATGATATCTGACGATTCGTTGCAAACAATCTCGAACGTATTGCTTTTGCTAGCACTAATAAGCAGCGGTGCAGTGGCGCGTCCTTCAAACTTCGTTCCGGAAACGTACGAATACACATCTCTCAACGTTTCAATCATTGGTTGTTGTTTGTCGGTATCGCCAACGCGAAAGAAGATTCTATCAATGGCTTCTTGCGGCACCGTCCACAAACCCGTATTCTTGTTCGGTTCCAAGTATATTATTTCCACTTTTAAATCTTCTTCTTTCGTCGATTCCACCATACGCATTTTTAAAAGCTCGTTCATTATGAGCGTTCGATGCGCCCATGGGCACGTCTTACCGGCGAAGAGATACAATTTTTTCACGTCTTTTATTTGAAAATCAACGAAATCCTTAACGCGAAACTGCGATTCTGGTCTCGCGTACTCCCCCGAGACTTTATCTTTTGGTGCCATTTGATTCATCATTATGCTCCATCCGAAATTCCACCCGGTTTTGGCGACTTGAACGAGTATGCCTGGCGGTAAAGATGACGAGGTCTTCGGTGATGTTGATGCGTTACATTGAATTCTCAACTGTTTTCTTCTTCTTTTCGACAAAGAAGACGACGACGATGATGACGAAGGAGGTAACAGAAGTCGCGACGCAGCGGGTGAATGATGGACGTGCGCAAGCATATGAGCTTCTTTTTTATGTGTTACAAACTAATTACAATATTTTTTTCAATGACACATAGTACGTGCGCGCGCAATGTAATGGAGTTCTCACGCCTCTTTCTTCAAAGCATTTCTTTCTTTCTCTCGATGTAAAACTTCCATGTGTATCAGAAGACTGTTAATGTCGGCCGGCGTGACGCCTCCGACTCGACTAGCTTGACCAATCGTGGTCGGACGAACTTTTTCGAGTTTTTCTCGCGCTTCTAACCTCATTGGGACGTCTTTGTAATCTATTTCGGATGGAATTTCTTTCCCGTGTTTGCTCAAGTCGCGGTCGATTTGTACTTTTTGTCGTTGGATGAAACCGGCGAATTTGACGCGAATTTCAACGCACTCGGCTTCCCATTTTGTCAGAGGTCTCGGGATCTGGTCGATTCCAGACTCTTCTTTGTATTCGACAAACTTATCGTACGTGACGCCGGGTCTTCTCAGCAGCTCTTCCAACGTGAACGATTGTTTCCCTCCGACACCGAGATTCTTAGACTGTTCCAAGGCAGCGGCGACGAGCGGAGAGGACTCTTTCAATCGAATTTTTTTCAATCTCACCAACTCGTTTTCAATCGCGTCTCTTTTATCTTCAAACATTTTAAATCGATCGTCGTCAATCAAGTTACACTCTCTTCCTATGGGCGTTAATCGCGCGTCCGCGTTATCGCTTCGTAAAGCTAATCGGTACTCCGATCTGGACGTTAACATTCTGTACGGTTCGCGTAAATCTTTCGTCACTAAATCGTCAATCAACGTCCCGAGGTAACTACCTTCTCTTTCCAAAATTAACGGCTTCGTCCCTAACGCTTTTGCCGCGGCGTTTGTGCCAGCGACTAAACCTTGACCAGCCGCTTCTTCGTACCCGGTCGTCCCGTTGATCTGCCCAGAGAAGAAAAGGTTGGCGATTTTCTTCGTCTGTAAATCTCTCGTGCATTGATGCGCCGGTAAGTAATCATACTCAACCGCATACGCCGGACGCATCATCGTCACGTTTTCTAATCCTGGTAACGTTCGTAACAATTCCAACTGTAATCGCTCCGGTAACCCGGTGGAAAACCCCTGAACGTAAATCTCCGGCGCTTTCCTTCCTTCCGGTTCGAGAAAAATTTGGTGTGACTCCTTCTCGGCGAACTTAACAATTTTATCTTCAATAGAAGGACAATACCTCGGTCCTTTCGAGCTCGCCCACCCTCCATACGTCGGTGTTTCGTGCAAATTCTCGCGAATTATCTCGTGCGTTCTCTGCGTCGTCCGAGTTAAATAACACGACATTTGCGGAATGATTAAACGATTCCTCGAATCAAAGGAAAAAAATTTGGCGTCCTCGTCGCCTTTTTGTTCTTCGCACTTGGTGTAATCAATCGTTCTCGCGTCCACTCTCGCTGGCGTCCCGGTTTTCAGTCGATCGGTTTCAAAACCCAAATTAATCAAGTGCTCGGTCAATCCAACCGAACTGCCTTCTCCCGCTCGTCCGGCGTCGATTGTTTTCCTCCCTACCCAAATCTTACCGTTCATAAACGTCCCAGTCGTCAACACCACCGCTTTCGAGTGAAACTGCATTCCAAAGTGCGTCTCCACCCCAACGCACTCGTCGTTTGAATTCACCAACAACTCCGTTACCATTCCTTCCCGAATAAACACTTTCTCGTTGCTCTCAACTTCTTCTCTCATGGCGTTGCTGTATTCCCATTTATCCGTCTGCGCTCTCAACGCCCACACCGCCGGACCTCGACTGGAGTTCAAAATTCTCTTTTGTACGTACGTTTTATCTGCAACCTTACCCATGCTTCCACCTAGCGCGTCTATTTCGTGCACGACTTGTGATTTCGCCGGTCCACCAATCGCCGGGTTACACGGTTGCCACGCTATTTTATCGAGCGACAACGTCAGTAACAGCGTTCGCGCACCAACTCGAGCGCTCGCTAAAGCGGCTTCGCATCCGGCGTGACCGGCGCCGACGACGATGACGTCGTAGTTTTCCGCGTCCAGGGTATTCACGACACCCGACGAGAGCGGCGACGACGACGACGACGACGAGGCGTCCGTTCTCGCATTTGCGATGCGCCGTCGGTACCCCGCATTTTCAGAGGCGTCGTTCTTCTTCTTCTTCTTCTTCGTCCGAGGATGATTTTGAGGACACCAAAAAAGACGACGAGATGAAAACGACGAAGCAGACGATGAAGACGATGGAAGCGCTCCTCGAGTCGCACTCGTCGTCGTCGTCGTCGTCATCGTTCCAAGAAGCGTTTTATGAGGAACAAACAAGAGACTCGAAACTTTTCTTTCATTCATTTCAATTTAGGGTTTTTGTTTTTTAAGGGAAGAGAGAGGACCTTTGCGAGTGAGGTCCACAGGGGAGTAGTTTAGATTACGTGACGTTTTTTATCTAGTTACAATAACGACTTTGATGGCGAGAGAGTAATAATATTCGCGCGATAATAATACCGCGTTGTTTATACGCTCTTCTCTTGCGCCTGCTTCGTTTTGCTCGTGAACGCAAAATCGATATCCTTGCCATTCACAAAGGCGCTGGTATCGTACCACTTGTGACCGAACTTGGTGCCGTGTTCCATCGGTTCGCCGTTTCTCTTAAACTTTCTCAAGTTGCTCACTTCACCTTCGACCAAACCCAAGTTGATGGCCATTTGGATCGGGTTAATCGTGCCGCAAACGAAGGGTAAGAAGATGGCGGTGAGGCCGGAGAGGCCGACGAAGAGACCGAGGGTCCACACCTTGATGGCCCCGGCGTTTTCGGCGGAGAACAAGTCGTACGCAAACGCCGGGGAGGTCACCGCGAGCGTCGCCAAGGAGGTGGAGGCGACCAAGGCTTTCTCTTTCACAGATTCCTGTGGTACGTGGAGAGAGGGAGAAAGAGGGGGGAAACGCGTGAATAACCTTGAGAGCACAGAGAGAGAGAGAGAGAGAGAGAGAGAGAGAGAGACAAAAAAAAGGAGAGAGGCGCGCTCACCCCCACCCTCACCCATCCACAGAGATACGGGTGAGGGAAAATCAAATCGCACCCGCGCGAGAAGAAGAACAAAATTGTTTCGCACGTACCATGGTTTCCTCAGAGACCGCGTTGATTTTGACCTGTTATTGTGACGCGCGCGCAGAGAGCACGACGAGTGAGTCAGAGGGAGAAAGAGAGCGTCTCTCGCGTTTTCGAACGACGATGATGATCTCCGAGCGATGATGAAAACTGCCCCCCTTTTCATTTGTGGGTCTTCGTGTAAAATCGGGCATCATCGATTCGATTCTATTCTTTTTTAAAAGGGCAACCACAACGCAACAAAAGCGCGAACGACGCACCGCTTGGCATCTCTGGCATCTCTGCGACGACGACGACGACGACGACTGGTGTCTCACTTTGCCGCGCGCGGCGACGGTTGGTGTTTGGACGGCAAACATTCGTAGTAGTCTTTAGGCGTCCAAAAGAATGAGTACATTGTACGTCGTTTTCGTATTATCTCTTCTTTTTCTTTGTGTCTCCTCCTCCTCCTCCTCCTCCTCTCTCTTCTTCTTTTATTATTATGGACGACTCTCTCAAAAAAGACATTTTTTCTTCGAGCGAAGAAGTCTTTCTCTTTTGATGAGAGATGAAAAAGAGGACTTTAAAAAAATTTCCCGACGAGCAAAAAATTTTTTGTGTGTAAATTGTTGTTGGACGTCATAGAAAGAAAATAAATTCTCACCTTTTTCCTTGTTGGGGATGCAAAAATCTTTCGCTCCTCCTCCTCCTCCTCCTCCCAAAGTCGTCGTCGTCGTCAAAAAAGAGAGAGAGAAAACAAAACGAAATATGATTGCATCGACGACACCATCGACATCGACATCGACGACGACCGCGACGACGAGATGCGCGAACCACGGTAACCACCAGCACGGGGCGTTTCGACGATGGGGACGACGGGGAACGACGACCGCGACGAGCTCGTCGAAAGCGTCGACGAGTTCTTCATCTTCTTCTTTGTCGTCGTCGTCGTCTTCGTTTGGAAGGGTGAGCGTCGCCACCGCGATGATGGCGTCGAAGACGAGGATGGGAAGAAGAATGGAAAAACGCCGTGTTTTTGGAAGAGGAGACGCTCGAGCAATGCCGCCGCCGTCGTCGCCGTCGTCGTCGGAGCATCCAGCCGAAACTCTTTTGGATGAATCCAGAGCGTTATACGAACGAGGCGAACGAATGCAAGGGTACAAAAAGCTCGAACGGGCCATGAAACTCGACGACGACGCGTCTCTTCCAGTGCGAAGAGAGATACGATATCAAGCAATGTGTTGCGTGGCTGCGTTCGGGGACGTGGAAATGGCCAAACAGTATTTGCGAGAGATGGAATTATTAGGATTACCGTACGATGTGGCGATTAACGATCCGTCGTTGATGCGAATGGAATCGTCGGCGTTGATGCGAAACCAGTTGAAGAAGTACGCGTCCGGAAGCGAGAAGAGTTTCGGGACGGTGCAAAGAGAGGTGTACGAGAGAACGAAGAAGACTTTGCCGGGTGGCCCGGGAGGAGATGCGCCGATTGTGAATAAAGGTTTGATGGAGTTGGAGATTGACGATAACACGGACGCATCTGTAGGGGGAATTGCGAAGAGAGTTGGCGGGGTCGTGTTGGCGAGCATCGGTGGCTTCACGCTCTTGTTCTTCGCCGGCTTGAAATTGATTCAAGAGAGTGGATACTAGTTTAGATTTTGTTATTTGAATTGATGTTATTGTTCTTAAAGGTTATCTCAGCGAGTTCGATGATACGTGATAATCTTTGCACAAATGCGCTCGGCTATGTTTTTTCTATTACAAATTTTGATGCACTTTATTTACGCTCATCAACGCGGCAAAGGCTGACGATTCGTCAACGAGATGCGTTCGTCACCTTCGTCCTCGTCGTTCGATTCCAACCCCATCGAAGCGCTTGCTGGCGGAATATAGTCGCGCAAGATGCCATTTCTGGACGGTTGCCTCAACTTCCTCAAAGCTTTGGCTTCGATTTGTCGAATACGTTCGCGAGTCACCGAGAACACATTGCCAATCTCTTCCAATGTTTTCACTCTACCATCATCCAAGCCGTATCGCAAACGCAACACATCTCGTTCTCTCGGATTTAAAGTATTTAAAACGTTTTCCAAGTCTTCCTTCAACAACACTTTACCGGAAGATTCTTCCGGGTGTTCCGTGATATTATCAACCAATGTGTCTTCAACCGTTCGTTTGTCGTCGTCCGCACCGACTGCTTGCGCCAAAGAAACCGGAGCCATGGCAGCCTTCTTGATCTGCGTAATTTTCGATTCGGGCATTTCCATCATTTTCGAAACTTCCTCCAACGTTGCTTCTCGACCGTTTTGGACGATAAACTTTTGTTCGAGTTTGTTCATTCGCGAAATGATTTCAAACAAGTGCACAGGCAAACGAATCGTTCTCGATTGATCCGAGATGGATCTCGTCACAGCTTGGCGAATCCACCAATGCGCGTACGTCGAAAACTTGTAACCACGCTCAAAATCGAACTTCTCAGCACCTCGAATTAAACCAACGCATCCTTCTTGAATTAAATCTTGGAAAGACATGTTGCGATTCGCGTATCGCTTCGCAATGGAAACAACCAACCGAAGGTTCGCTTGAATCATATGGTTCTTTGCGTTCTTTCCCTCCGTTAATCTCATTTCGAGTTCGCGTTCAGTTAAGCCTAATTCCCTCGCCCACATGCTCTTCGTGACTTTCCCTCCGTGCGTTTGCGCAATTGGGTCATTACCATCGGCGACTTTGGCGACCAACTCTTTATACGTCGTCTCCAAGTTCATCAAGTCTTGAATCTTTCTCGCCAACTGCACCTCTTGGTCCGCATTCAACAGGGATACTGATCCGATTTCTTTCAAGTACACCTTCATCGAGTCTACTTGTTGCTGACTTTGTGAGCCCGATTGACGGATTCCTCTCGGATTTAAAACGCGACCTCGTCCTTTACGACCGACCAGTTGTTTGGATTTTCCCCGCTTCGCCAGCCTCGCCTCTTCCATCTTGCCGACGATCTTGTCTGAGGCTCTGACTCTTTCCGAAACTTCATCCAAATCAGCCGCTTTTCGATTTTCAATTTTGATCGCTTTCTTCGTCGACGACGAGTTCCTCTGCGAACGGATGCCTCTGGCGATGCGCATCGCGCGCTCTGTTCGAACATTCGCTGCAGATTTGATGACTCTTCGTGTCTTTGGCAAAACCATACCCTCTCCTTTTCCTTTTTTCCCTTTTATCGTTTCCTTTGTCATTTTTTTTTCTAATTCCGCTTCAATCGATGCAATCTCAACGCTTAGAGAATCTTTAGCTTCGATTTCGTCGTCTAAGTCTTCGTCGTCGTCGTCGTCGCTCATCAAAAGTAACTTCTCGTCGTCTCGTTTCTTCGTCGCCGCTGCACTTGCCGCTTTCTTTATAGAAGTACTCTTAGGCTTCTTCAATCCACGCATGGTTTCTCCATCCGTAGACTCCTTTTCTAAAGTATTTTCCAACTGATCCAACTCCTTTTGCGTCGGCAACACGTTCATCGCTTCACTCGCCGCGTGCAACTCATTCACTCTCGATAAGAGAGCATCGATGTCTAGGTCAGCCACATCTCCGCCAATATCCAAATCCATGCTGGCGCCGGCGCTATCACCTCGCGGTATGGAGATCGCCCTCCCTAACACCCTCGTCGATGTTCCTTTATTCTTAAACGCAGCCGTCGATGAGTGCGATATTTTTTTTGTATTTCCTACACTTGCCGAAGAACAATTGAACGAATTATCTCCCGCACCGACGACGCTGCGAGCGCTGCGCGAGCTTTTCGATTTTGACGTTCGGAAATCGTCCGCCGCGTTCGTCACGCGAAGCGTTCTCGTCCGTCTCGAGATTGTTCTGCCGTCATACGATGTCGATGCTACTCGATTCGACGCTATTCTTGTCCTCGCGCTCGCGGAGAGTTGCGACGCGGAGGCAGACATCGCCTTTCGCAATTGTTTCTCCTCGTCTCTTCTGCACTCACAAACGCGCGAGAAGAGCGCCGCTTAAATTCGAGCAAAAATTACACCAACCGCACTCGCAAAACCTTTTCGCGCTTCCTCTTCCTCTCTTTCCTTCGAAAACCCCTTCGATGAATTCTCTCTCCCACAAATCCGCGCTCAAAATGGAGGTGGACGCGTCGCGTGTTTGGGTTTTGATGCGGGGTTCCTCCGACGTATGTGTGTATCAAGAGGCGTGGTGGTAAATGGTGGTGACGACGCCTTATAAAGAATGGTGGTTTGTTTGTTTTTCGTCGTTTTTTCACGAAGAAAGAGATTTTCACACACACCCACCGTATTTTTTTTTTTTTGATCTCTTTAATAACGCTTGAGAGACCCCCTCCAATAATCAATCAGTCGTCAAGGGCCCAAACAACAAAGAGGAGGAACTCTTTTTTTTTCTCCTTTTTTTTCTTCCCCTCTCTTTTCTTTTCATCTTTTCATGAAACAGAGAAGATTCTCCTGCCTGCTCACGTTTACTACTACGAGGA
>MDSZ01126873.1_pt1 | contig 16994 bp, 13 predicted proteins | sample 811201 | NCBI WGS metagenome assembly MDSZ01 (sample SAMN05326647, study PRJNA326480) | marine metagenome | isolation source: seawater | place: Indian Ocean: North | collected 2010
ATCTTCGTATTCGACCACAGTCTCCGTAGCCCATTTTCCTTTCTGGAATAGTGCGAATCTAACCGCTTTGTTGACTTCGTCTGTGTAGGCGACAGAGCCGCAAGATTCCGGAGTGAGTGCCGTAGATGTCTTGTTTCCGATGTAGGAGTTAGCATTCTCGAGTGTCTCCTGGGATAATGGCGCCCCCTCGGCGGGGAGGTCGCAAGGCCTGTCGATGGTATCTTCTGGTAGGTATAGCTCCACATATGGTAGGCTGTCCCCCATTTCCGTGCTCTGATCGCCGTAGTTGCCATTGAATCCAAGTCCATGGCGCCCATCAAGGCCAAGCCCCCAGCACTTCACCATGCTGGTGTTCATCAGCGCGCAGGTGTACGCATCGCCCACATCAACCGATATGGGGTGTATTCCCGAACCCAGATCCACTGCTAGGAGGTAGTTCCCCATCTCATTGACGTCGTCTCCGATGTTGTCAGCATCCCCTTGGCCCAGGACCCCTCCATAACCCTCTCCCCAGCACTTCAGTACATCAGGGGTGTTATCGACCCCATCGGGTGGGTCATCCGTATCTCCTACTCCGTCATCGAGAATAGCGCAGGAAGAGCCCTGTCCCACTCCTATTGATTGTACGGTCAGACCGCTACCCATGTCGACTATGTTGAGATCATCGCCCATTTCATCTGCTGAGTCGCCGCGATTGCTTTGGTCCTCGGTCCCCAATCTACCGCCCGTGCCCCTTCCCCAGCAAGCTAGGTCACCGTTGTCCAGTATCGCACAAGTCATGTCATCGCCCGCAGCGATGTATGTGGCCACTCTGCTAGAGGGTAGATCAACCAGTGTAAGGGAGCTTCCCATCTCGCCCGCTTGGTCCCCTATGGTATCCGTGTTGCCAATGCCTAGCTGGCCATGCGTGTTCTTGCCCCAGCACGCCATCTCACCATCTTCCCACAGGACGCAGGTATGCCTATTTCCCGATGAGACCTGAGCAAGATCTGATCCTCTAATGGGCAGATCCACGTGTGGCAGCTCTCCCCCGGATAGGTCAGAGCTCTCGTCACCGATAGTATTCGTGTGCTCTAGCCCTAGCTGTCCGTACGAGTTCTCGCCCCAACAGGCGAGAGCATCGGAGGATCCATCATTCACAATTGCGCATGCATGCGAGTTTCCGGATGAGATCGATGTGGGCGTCCATGAGCCAAGGTCAACGGAGGCCACCCCGGAACCCATCTCTAGGTAACCATCACCCTTAGCACCTGATCCATTTTCCCCTGCCGATGATCCAAGGAATTGGTTAGCACCCCAGCATTTTACGGAGGAATCGCTCAGCAGTGCGCATGTGAAGGAACCACCAGCACTGACCTCTGTGAAAGTTAGGCCCGTGCCAACATCTGTGAACATGAGGTACTGCCCCATCTCTAGCTCATCGTCCCCGTAGTGCTCGGAGTTCTCATGCCCCGTCTTTCCGTCGTCACCGGATCCCCAGCACTTCATTTGGTCCAGGCTCCCTATTGCACAGGCATGGTCTACTCCTAGGTCGATTTTGATTACCTCTGAGTTGTCAAGGACGAATCTCTGGTCGATTCCCGGAAGCTCTTGGTGGCGGTATTCTCTTGATGATAGTAGGACAAGCTGGGTGCTCGCAAGCATAATCAAGACCATAATCAAAGCCGTCAATGGCGACCTTGCTTGCGCTCGCATGATTCACTAAGGGGTAAAATGCCCTTTTGGATTTATCCAATTTCCACTTCTCTTTTCGTGTTTAGACACCCCTTTAGGGGTGTCTAGATCAGTTTCCCAGGAGGATCTTGGCCTGCTCGGCCCATAGCTGTCTCCGGATTCTTCCCGGCATGTACTCGATGGCGTCGTTGACGTCATCGGACAGGTCGTCATCCATCATTGAAAGTTGCTTCAACGTGGAGATCCCCAGTGTGTTGAGCCTCGCCTCGAGGCCTGGGTCGATTCCGTCTATCTGTTGGAGGTCGTCCTTGTGCCCTTCTGAATCCCCCAGCTTCTCGAAGTCCAAGGTCACAGCCTTGATCGCCACCCTTGCTAGGATGTAGTCTTCCTTGGACATGGAGTCCTTTCGAGTCGATAGCTCGTCGAGCTTGGCCGCTACCTCCATCTTTATGGCCTCGGCGTTTTGATCGGCCTGAGCTCTCTCCAACTGCTTCCTTTGGCGGGCCTCCTCTGCCTTCTTCCGCCTCTTCTCTGCCTTCTTGCGGATTCTGTCCTTCGCTTCCTGTAGTTTTCTTGCCTCCTCTTCGGCCTTCTCCTCTGCACTGAGCTTCTTCTTCTTCAGTGCCTTCTTCTTGGACTCCTCGGCCTTCCTGCGCTTCTCTTCCTCCCTGGCTGACTTCTCAAAATCCTCGGTTTCCTTGGCAGCTGCATCGGCCTTTCTCTGGGCCTCCTTCATGTCCCGCTCCTCTTGCTTGGTCTTGCTAAGGGCCACGTCCGCCTCTCTCTTTGCTGCTTGTGCCTCCTTTTGCGCTGACGCCCTCTCCTTCTGTGCCTGGGCTTGCTCTCCCTCGGCCTTCTTTCTGGAACTGGTCATTCTGCCAAGCTCCTTTTCCGCTTCGCGCCATCTCTCGGTCTCTCTTTTGAGATCGTCCTTTGCCTTCTCGAATGCCTGCTTCTCTTTCGCTTTGTCACTGTCGGCCGCAGACCTCTTCTTTGATTCCTCTTCGGTCTTCCTGACCGTCTCCTGGGTCGCCTTCCTCTGGTCTGCTGCCCTCTTTTCAAGCTCTATTCGCCTCTTCTTTCCCTCGGAAGCGACCCTTTGCAGCTTCTCTCTGGATTTTAACAGCTCTTCGAGCTTCTTTTGCGACTTCGCCCTTTCATCCTGGGCCTTCTTGGTTTCCGACTCTGCTTCTTGAGCTTTCTTTTCTTCCTTCGCCGCCGCTTCCTTCGCAGCCTTCTCCGCCGCCGCCGCCTCTTCCGCCTTTCTAGCAGTAGCCTTGGCAGAAGATACCAAAGCCTTAGCGTTAGCAATGGCCTCGTCCGCATTCTTCTTTGCCTTGGATGAAACTTCCTGGGCGGACCTCATAGCGGTGTTTGCCTTCTTCAAGGCTTCCTGAGCCTCCCTTGCCTTTGAGTTAGATTTAGCCAGATCTTCCTTAGCCTTTTCAGCAGCTGCTAGGCTTTCATCACGGACCTTCTCAGCCTCCTTCTGGGCTTTCTCGGCCTCCTTCAGGGATTTTTCCGCGTCGAGACGACTTTGCTTGCCTTTCTTGGCCCCCTCTTCGGCCTTCTTCCTGAGTCCTTCTGCCCTAGCTAGGTCCTTCTCCGCAAGGGACCTTGCCTTCTCGGCGTTACTTGCCTTCTTCTCCGCGTCCTGACGCGGTTTTATGGTCGATTGGTGCTCCCTTTCGGCCTTCTTGGTCTTTTCCTCCTCCTCTTTCTTCTTTGCTAATGTGGACTCTTTTGATTTAGTGGCCTGCTGGAATCTCTTCTCTGCCTCAGACTTGGCCTTCTCCTCCTCCGCGAGCCTCTTCTCCAGGTCCCTCATGGTCTTTGATTGGTCCTCTATGCTTGTCCTTGCATCCTTGACTATCTTGGCTAGATTGGCTATTTTCGCCTTTAGATCCCTGGTGGTGTCTGAAAGGCCCTTCAGCTTCGCTTTGTCCGCTGCTCCTTTCTTGTTCTCAGATGCGAGGTCTGCCTCTGCCCTTTTACGGTCGTCCTCTGATTTTTTGAGATCCCTTTGAAGGGCCGTCAACTCCTTGTTCAGATCTGATATTTTTTTCGAGTCGTTTTGGGTCTTTTCTTTCTCTTTTTCGAGTTGCCTTTTTGATTCGGACGCTGATTTCTTGGAGTCCTCTAGTCTTGCCTTGGTGGTTTTGACCTGCTTCTCCAGATTCTCGAGCTGCTTCAGGTTTGCTCCAGAGGACTTCTTCTGCCTCGATAGGTCCGAATCCGCCCTTTTTCTGGCAGAATCTTCGACTCTTAGCTGCTTCTCGGATTGAGCCTTCTCCTTCTTCAGATCCCCAATCCTCTTTGAGACGTTTTTGGATTCAGTAATGATTTTTGAGAGTTCTTCTTCGGCTTTAGCTCTGCCTTTCTTGGCCACCTCGAGCTCCTTCTCTGCCGCCGCCTTGGCCTTGGAAGCGTCCTCCATCGCCTTCTTTTGTTCTTGCAGCTTTTTCTTCTCGGCATCGGCCTTCCTCTCAGCTGCCTCTGCGGCCTTCTTCTCGGCCTCGGCCTTCCTCTCAGCTGCCTCTGCGGCCTGCTTCTCTTTGGCGGCGCTACCTCCCTTGCCGTCAGCCATGAGCGGCTCTTACTAGTCCGGCTATATTTAGAATGCGGAAGCTAATACCCGTTTGCCTTCGCGGAAGGCTGAAAAAAACTTCAGTTGATAATCTCTGGCTTCAGTGACCTGCCATTGAATTTCCTTGACTTTAGGACATCGATTACGTATGATGCCTTCTTCACGTGGATTTCTACCATGCTGGCTTCATTTCCGATTTCGATTTCCCCTATTGCCACCTCGGGGACACGAGCTTCTCCAACTATCCAGTTGGCCAAGGACATCTTGGAGGCCTCTTCGTTCCCTATTGGCAATCGGATGGTGACCATCCCGAAATTGTCTGATAGCTCGTCCCAGTCCTCTTTGAGTCTGGCCATTTCCTTCTTGCCTTCTGGTAGTTCGGGAGCATCTACGATAGGAATTTTCATGCCCCATGTATTGGAGATTTTGTCCAGCGCCCCAATCTCATTGCTTCCCACGAAGCTCCATGCTTCACCACTCCTGCCCATCCTGCCGGTTCTGCCGATTCTGTGGACGTAGTTCTCTGTCTCCTCGGGGAGGTCGTAGTTCACAACATGGGTAATCCCATCCACATCCAAGCCTCTAGCAGCGACGTCGGTCGCGACTAGGATCCTCTTACTCCCTTTTCTGAAGCTGTCAAGAATCCTCTCTCTCTTGTTTTGGGGCATGTCTCCATGGAGTGCGGCCGAGTCTATGTCCTGCCTATCCAGCCTCTCACTCAGCATGTCCACCATTCTTTTCGTGTTCGTGAAGATCAGCATCTGATCACTCTCCGACATGCCAGCGACTACTCTGCCTAGTGCCCACATCTTGTTCAGTCTACCTATTTTTATTGCGAATTGATCTATCTCCGGAACCTCGACCTCCAAGTCCTCGCTCATAACGTGAACAGCGTTGGAGGTGAACTCCTCTGCAGCGTCGAGGATCTCTTGAGGGAATGTGGCGCTGAATAGGAATGTTTGCTTCCTCCCCACCATCCTCTCGACTATCCAAAGAATATCCGGAAAGAAGCCCATGTCTAGCATTCTGTCGGCTTCATCGAGGCAGAAGATAGCAATCGAAGCCAGGTCGATGTGCCCCCTTTTGCTCATATCAATTACTCTTCCGGGAGTTCCGACAATCAGATCAACCCCTTCCGCAAGTAGTTTTGCCTGCTTCTCAAGATCCGTGCCGCCATATACTGTTTCGATGCTGAGGCCCTTGTTCCCTTGGAGGGTGCCCAGCTCCTCAGCAACCTGAACGGCAAGCTCCCTTGTAGGGCATAGAACTAGCCCTTGCGTGGTCTTTTTTACCTCGCATGCCTCTAAGATTGGGATGCCGAATGCTGCGGTCTTTCCAGAACCAGTCCTAGCCTGGCCCACCACGTCGATTCCCTTCCTGCCCACTGGGACCGCCTCATACTGGATCTCGGTGGGTTCCTCCCAGCCAAGTTTTCCAATTGCATCTGAGATGTTCCGATCCAGACCCCAGTCGCTGAATTTTGGAGGTGTCATTATTTGGCCTCAGGACCAGGTTTCAGCTTCGCGTATGTCCTTCTGCAGCTCTCCCATCCAGTACTTCCTGCAGTTTTCCTTGGTCAGGAATTGGTCTTTGCTAGAAAATCCGTGATTATAGTGCCCTTTGTCCGCATTTGCCCACTGATCCTTCCTTCGCTTGTGGAACTTCTGCAGCACATGGTTCCTCATATATTGCCTGAACTTTAGAGCCTTAGTACGGTTCTCTCCTTTGGGAGTAACTCCATTCCATAGCTTTTCGAATCGAGCTAACTTTTCGTCGAATTCGTCACTCATTTGCTTTCCTCGCCTTCCGGCCGACTTACCCCTCGTTTATCATCCTCACCCAAGCTCGAGAGAATCGGAGGTGCCTCAGAATCATCTTCTTTTTGGACGTATTCCGCTGGTGCCAGCTTCCTGTTCTTCTCTTCCTCCGATCCTTCAAAGTCCGGATCTAGAGCCAGAGATTTCAATCTCCTCTTCAACGCTGGGTCGCTTTCTTTCTTCATTAACTCTCCAGCGGCCTCCCTCAGCTCCTGGCCAGATAGGATGATCGACATTTGTCCGATGCACGCCCTCCTCATTTCAATATCCTTGTCCGAGGCACCACGCAGAATCATCTGCACAACTCTCGGGCTCTGAATATCTAGCTTCTTTAGGGCCTTGATCACCGATCCTCTGATCTGCCTGTCATTTTCGCCAATGCTCGACTCTACGAGTATGGCTGCTACTCTGGGCTCTACGTCTGCTAGCAGTGTGAGGGTTTTAGACGCGTTCCTCCTCACTCTAACTTCTTCATCCTGAAGTGACCAACTAATCAGGTCCCAAGCCTCCGCACCACCCTTTGCAGTGACAGTTCTTAGGATCATAGAACCCCTGATCCTTAGATCGCTATCAGCCTCGCGAATTAGCTCGTCTAAGTGGAGACATCCCACTTCGGGCCACTCCTTTGCTGCAAGTTTAAGCGTCTCGAAGGCATTGCTCCTGTGGCCGCTGTCGCTGTGCCGCAGCTCCCTTCTGAGCATTACCTCGCACCCAGATGGAAACATTGGGGCAACCTTTCGCAGACAATTCATCGCCTCCTCGCTAACAGCCTCTACCTCGTCCGAAAGCCTGTCGGAGAGGCAATGGAACAAAATGCCCTGCCTCCTCAAGACGAAAGAAGGCATCGATTTAAGGGCAGCAATCCTGACATCTGGAAAGTCATCTTCCAGAGCCTCAACTAACGCCTCGTAGCCTTTTTCAGCATCGGATTCCGAAACCTTGTGGAGCGCCTTGATTGCATCGATCCTGCCTAGAGTCAGCTTCTTCCCATCAGTCAGTACTTCGACCTTCGCCTCCTCCCCAATAGCTAACGGGATGATGTCTTCCAATGGGATGTTCTGCCATGGCCCTCGTTCTGGAGTAAGCGCTCCAATTCCCTTTCGGCCCCTATTGCTTGAGCTGGTGCGACCAATCCTCTTACCTGTTCGGGGATCCCGAGCGACGTACTCTCCGGCCATAAGTCGCATGCGGATACCGCCACCACACTTGAATAAAGCGAGTAGTTGCCTAGAAAAAAATCAAACATCGCCACTTCAACATGCAGTCATGCCCGATGAAATCTCGGTCCAGATTTCCAAACTTCTGAGCTCTTCTTTTGAGAATTTACCAGATTCGACGATTTCTAGATCTAATCTTGCGAGGATGTGGTCGTTGGAGTTGCAGTGGTTTTCCCCTAGCAAGGCGGCAGAGTTAGTGGACAAACTTTGTGATTCTGGGTGGCTAATCGAGGACTCAGGATCCCTCTATCCTTGCAGTGGTTCCCTTCTCCACGCTCCTGAGTTGGGATGGCAACCTTTCCTTTCCAGGGTTACAGAGATGCCAAGCCCCCCTGGCCGAGGAATTTCGTATGTTCGTAGTTCTCCCGAGCCCCCGGTCGAAGATATTATCGAACATGTGAAACAAATTAACCAGACAGAAACCCATTCCGACCTAACTATACGAATTGCCTCAAAGGTCTCCTCACTCTCTGGACTTTCTAGCTCTGAGGTAATTAGGAGGGCGGAAAGAAAAAGGAGGGCTCTAGGGCCAGTATCCATTCATATGGCGATATTATTGCTTGCTAGAGAGCAGAACTTGGAAATGCAGGACTTGATTGAGATTATCTAGTGGCCATTCTCGTTTGAACCACCTGTCCTCACCTCCGCAGCTAGAAGTCCTGGTAGTACAAGAAGGGCCAGAGTCAGAGAGAATGCGACAGATATCGAACTTACTATTCCGAAGTCTCTTATCACCGGAATCGGCGATAGTAGCAGAACCATGAAACCACAAATTGTAGTTCCTGCGGACATAAGAAGTGCCGAACCGGTACTGAGGTACATGTCCCTCATGGCTGGCCAGATCGCCATTCCGCTGGATCTATTTGCCTCGAATCTCCTCCATACGTGAATGGAATAGTCGATACCAAGACCAATGGTCAGGGCAGTGATCATTATCGTGAGGACATTCCAGTTAATCCCTAAAACTGCCATTGAACCAACTACCCACGAACCAGCAAGCCCGACTGGGAGAATTACCAGGAGGGATTGGCCGATCCTTCTTGTCAGGGATGCGAGAACCAATAGGGAAACGGCCAGACTTATGGCAGTAGAGCTAACTATGGAGGAAATCAGGCCAGAAAGAAGATTGGATAGCGTCATTAGATCCCCAACAGCATAGGCCCTCCCTCCAGTATCTTCCGAAACTATTGAAGCCTCAGCTTTCAGATCGACCGATATCTGCTCGACCATAGCACTGCTCTGCGCTTCAACATCCACTCTCACCCTTAGGAACTTAATCGCCGAGGAATCCTCAGTAAGGCCTGCATGGTTTCCAGCGCGCTCGGACCAAGTTGTTCCTCTGAGTTGGTCCCCTACGGTATGATTGTCCATTAGGGAGGATATTGCATTCGCCAGATCCCCCTCCACAAAGGACTCTGCAGGCGCAAGATCCTCCCCAAACAGCTCCAGGTTATGTGTGACTCCGAAAGAATCATCCTTCTCTATTGCATCCCCAATGACTCTGTAAATGCTATCGTAGGAGGCCCATTCATTGCTTGTCCCCGGCGCTTCTGTTACAACTACCCCCTCCATCCTGGTCAGGGAGTCTTCCAGATCCCCTAGGGCCTCAATAAGCTCCTTCTCGCTATCGAATGACACCTCTCCTTCGGCAGGCTCTACGAGTATGTATACAGACTTCAACGCATTTACTTCGTAAGAATCGTATAGGTCGTTCCTTACTTCCATGATTTCCATCTCGTCTTCGGATAGGAAGTCCGTTAGCTCGAAACTTGTATCCAATCCCTGCATTGCTACTACTACCGATCCAGCAGTAATTACCGCCACCAGCAGGAGTACCAAAGGTGCATTCCCTCTCTGGAAATCAGACGCTTTCTCAGCAATTTTCTCCAGCTCTAGCCCCCTTTTCTTAGATGCCCCCATCGTCCTCTCAACGAATACATGCATTGCCCCTACAGTTAGCGTGCTCGCTACGAAAGCGGACACCACCCCCAAGGCTAGAGTGGCTCCGAATGTTCTAAGTGGCGGCAATGGTGAAAGAGAATTGGCAAGAAACGCGAACACTGTGGTGATTACTGCAAGGGAAAGTGCTACTCTCAGCTCCATAAGGGCCTTTGCCCACGCTTCAGCAGAGCTACTAGAACGTTCTTTGGACCTCTCATATGCTCTCTGGAGATGTATGGAATAGTCGATTCCCAGCCCCAGTACCACTGGAGCTACTGCTACCTCCAGTATAGAGAAACGCATCCCAAGTAGGGTAATTGTTCCGTATGTCCAAACTAGGGAGGCAAGAAGTGCTATCAGTGGAGCGACCACCATCGTGGCAGATCTGAATGCTAAAGCTAAGACGAAAACTACCACTATCACTGCAAGAAGAATTAGCCAGACTAGATTTCCAAGGGTGGATTCGTTTATGTCATTGCTTATCAGATCATCAGATATAATGCCATATTCGAGGATCGACTCCTCCTCAAGCATCCCTCTGACTTCCTTCGCAAACTCCTGCCTTTCTTCGTTATCAAGATCGCCGCTCATTTCTATTAGCCAGAGTGTGCTGCTAGCGGTCGGGGTCGGATTTCCTTGCCCAGTATCCAACCAGTCACATATCGGGGAGTAATCCAGATCACTATGCAGCATCGCCGACGAGGCGAAAGCCGCTGTTGCAATTGTGCGTTCATCACCTCCAACCGAGTCTTCACAATTCTCTCCTTCCAAAACTGACTCCAGCAGATCCTTCCAATCACTGAACTCAGAGAGATCCCCGGAGTGGTTCCTTTCCTCAAGGAAACGCCCGATAACCTCTGCTGCATTAATCTGAGAAGATATGAAACCACTCGAAGACTGAGATTCGGAAAAAGACTGGACCCTATTGCTGTCATTCGCCAGCTGTTGCAGAGCCTTCATCTCCAGCACGTTGGGAACTTGATCTTCTCCGACTGAAGGCTTCACATTGATGTACACCAGATGGGGGGACGTTCCGATTGACCCCTCTATCCTTTCTCTAGCTTCATCTGCGTCAGTATCCGGAGCGAATGAGGCTAAATCCGTGGTGAATGCTGGAAGAGGGGTGAGTACGTAAGCTAGGAATGCAGTTAGAAAAAGACTCATCACGAGTACTGGACCAGAATACTTCTCGAACGAATCGGCTATTCTTTTGGTCATGGCATCCATGCCTGACATCAACTCCGCCAAAACCTCTCGTTGTAAAACTTAGGGGGGGATTGCGGTACTTCGGCCAGTGCTTTGCTATGCAAGCCCTCAAAAGGACCGCTCCAGTCGAAGGCTCGTCTATGCCAGTCAAAGTCTTGAAGAACGAGGGCCGTGAGTTGAGGATAAGAGTCGTCGGCGGGGGCCATACAGCCCTCCAGATGTTCCGATCCCGATTGAATGACAGGGATGATATAGAGTATGCCAACTACTTTCAGAACCACCCAGATTTGGACGATCCAGAACTATACGTCAGGACTGCTAAGGGCAAGAAAGCATCTAAGATTCTCAAAGATATATGCTCAGAGATATCAAAAGAATTCTCTAGTATCAAACTTTGAGGAGGTGATTCCCTGAAGAGGGAGGATATTGAGGATTATCTAGGCCTTTCAAAATGGATCTTTCCTGCAGAGGGTATTGGTGGATTACTAAAGTGCAGAGTAGAAGACTTCCGAGTTGAAGAATCTTCCAAGGTACCAGCACTTGATGAGAAGGGCAGATTTACCGTCGCCAGAGTAACTATGACGAACTGGGAAACCAATCGTTATCTACGCAGACTAGCTAAGGCGTGCGGAATAAACAAGAACAGGATTTTCAGTTCCGGACTAAAGGACAAAAGGGCGATCACAACCCAGGTCCTAGTGATTGACGCCCACCGAAAAAAGGTGGAACAAGTCAACATCCCAGATAGTATCATCGAGGTCTTGGGGCGGACTCATCAGAAGGCTTCAATGGGGGGGCACGATGGAAATAGATTCACAATTACTGTCAGGGGGTGCTGCGATGATCAGGGAAAACCAATTGACGCAAAGGAAGCAATGCGCAGGGTCCGCCAGATCAGAGAGGGACTTTCTGAAACGATAGGCAATGACGCCTTTCCAAATTGGATAGGGCCGCAGAGGTTCGGCTCTACTAGGCCTGTAACTCCTAGGGTGGGCATGTCCATTTTGGAGGGTGATTTCGAGAGTGCAGTGGATAATTACGTCGGCTTTGAGTCCATTAGAGAGGACGAAGAATCACAGCTATTTCGATCCTCATGGAGGGAGCATAAAGACCCTGCAGAATCACTCAAATTGGCACCAGAGAGGTTGGGATACGAAATCTCAATGCTCGAGCATCTTCTGAAAAAACCCGACGATTTCTTGGGGGCATTTAAGACACTTCCCAATTCTCTGCAGCTTCTAATGGTGCATTCAGTTCAGTCGTTAGCATTTAACCACTCACTATCTGAGAGAATAGACTCTGGTTTGTCACTGATAGAGCCATCGGAGGGAGACTTAGTCGCTCCAATACTGGCCAATGGTAGGATTGATGTCGGAAAGATGGCCATGGTTAGCCCAAGTAACATACAAAGATGTCGTAGAAATTGCAATCTGGGCAGACTCGTGGTGACTGGCACACTTCCCGGCAGAGATTCCCTCTTGGCCGAAGAAGCTCCAGGACAAGCCGAGATGAAAGGCATAGACAAGGCTCGTCTGTCAGGAGTAGAATGGGCCGTAAGAGAGATTCCTAGGCTGACAACTTCAGGTACGAGGAGGGCGCTCTCGGTACCTTTCAAGGACTTCAGTGTGGAGGAGGCAACAGAAACTACCTCTCTCTTCTCCAGATGGGACGAGGGGCCCTTAGATGGGGACAGGTGGCATCCAGAGGGTGCGTGTCTCAGGCTCAGATTCACTCTTCCCGCGGGAACTTATGCGACAGTTCTGATGAGGGAGCTGATGCGTTCGCCGTTAGATCACTATTGATCTATAGGCGACCCATCTCTAGGGCCTCTATTTGCCCGACCAACTTGTTTGAGGATCTAACCTTGTCTTCGAAACCGTCTACAATGCCTTCTCCCTCTCCAAGTACGGCTTGGACCTCAATGTACATCATTCCGAAGGCCAGTGGCTTAACCTCAACTTCTTGAACTTCATCGAATCCTGAAATTTCTTCAGCGATCGCATTATAATCCGGCTTCTCGTCTTCCGGTTGATCTAGGGTGACTTTGTATTTCACAACTACATGACCCATATTTTTCACCTCACGGACCCTGAAACCTGCACTGTGGGCATATGTACTTTACTGCCTGAAGTCTGCACTCGCGACTCCTGCCGATCGGCTCCGAACAACTCGGGCATGGAAAGGACGTGCTCTCGCTTCCTACTAGTGGCGTCCCGGAGGACGCACAGACTACAGCTCTCCCCTTTGCACCAGTCATGGACCTGCTGTCGTAATAGGCCCCCTTTTTAGGGTTGATTGTGTAATTGACTTTATTGAAAGCAGAGTTTTTCACAACCTTTGGAATATTTGAAAAATGTTTTTTTTCCTCATCAGGCATATGGAAGAAGGGGAATTTTCACTTTCAGGAAATAGCCAAAGTTTGTCGGACTTCGTAACCAATGAGGGTGGCATATGGAGTCTCAGAGAGGTGGAGAAGATCAGGGGATGGAATAACATCGAGTACGGAGCGGGCCTTTCGGGCAAGAATACACCTTCAACTGGATTGTCCATGAATCGGGCTTACATCCCCCCAGGAGGGGTTGCGAAGGCGCATATCCATGTGGACTTTGATGTGATGATATATCTCTTGAAGGGTAGTGTCAGACATGAATTTGGACCGGGCTGCAGGAAGTCAGTGGTCCATAATGCTGGAGATATGTTTTACATCGAACCGGGACTACCTCATGAGGTATTCAATTGCTCGGATGAGGATTGGGTCCATGCGGTTGTCTCTCGCTCCGATGCATCAGAATGGCAGAACATCGAGCCTTATGATCGAGATTCAGAGTAGCTACTCCTTTCTAGGGACTTTCCTAAATCCAACTTTCGACTCTATTTCTTTATCCTCTCTTTCCTCAACCACTATTCCAATGGATGCTAGGTGACGACTCAAGAATTCCATAGCACTTTCATCAGGGCCGATGGTCTTAGCAAGCCTCCTTTGACAAATTAGGTACGTTTCGGACGAAGCACTTCTGCTCGCTGTAGGGGAGTATCTGCCAACAGAAGAGAAACGGAGTTTAGCGGCTTCGACCAAACCCTCAATTCCGGCGCCTTGGAATACTTTGGTTATGAAACTGCCACCCTGAGTTAGAACTTCCGTTGCCACATCAAGAGCCATAGTTGACAACTCAAGTGAAATCGCCTGATCCGTATCGTATCTCCCTGTCAGACGAGGAGAAATATCGCTAATTACCGTGTTTATCGGTCTTTTTGAGGCATGATTCCTTATTTCCTGCATGGTATCCTCCTGCGTAATGTCGCCGACCATGATAATGGCCCCATCTATGGGCGATGTCAATAGCAAATCGACCCCTATGACTAGTCCAGATTCTCCGACTTCCTCCACAGCAACTTGCGTCCATCCCCCCGGATGACAGCCTATGTCTAACACGCAGTCTCCTTTTCTGACTATACCGAACTTCTCTTGTATCTGTTTGAGTTTGTAGGCTGAACGAGCCCTATATCCCTTAGACTTGGCATCTCGCCTCCAAGGGTCGCGCTTGTTTTCCTGATACCAGCGTTTGCTCATGTACCAGCGCATTAACTCTATGTTATGAATTTGGAAGTTTCGACTAGTTATGAAATGGTCTTTGACAGTTTAGAGTCATAATCCGATCTCATCAATCAATGATCTCGCAGTATCCCTTATCGATTGTTCAGACATCGTGCTTGGCTCAAATCCAGTTCTAAGTAGCTTGCTGACATCTAGATATGTTTTGGGGACGTCACCTGCCCAACCTCTGCTCCCTCCTGTGAATTCCAATTTTACCCCTTTGAGTCCACTTTCTTCGACAACTATCTCGGCAATTCTTGAAACGGAGCAAGTATCCCCTGTACCGAGGTTATACAAATTCATATCCTCATCGTTGTTATCCAAGACGTGAAGCATTGACCTAACACAATCATTAGCTGACATGTATGACTTCTCTTGCTTTCCATCCCCAAGAACCTCCAATCGCGTTGGATCTTTCTTCAGCTTGTGAATGAAGTCGAATATCACCCCATGAGTCCCTCTGGGGCCCACGATATTTGCAAAACGGTGGATGAAGCCTTGAGCCCCAAATGTACCAATCCAGGCGGTTATGAGGGCTTCACAAGCTAATTTTGAGGCACCATACAGGGAAATGGGAAGAATGGGGCCATATGTCTCAGAAGTTGGCATCTCGGTAGCTTCACCATAAATCGCAGAACTCGAAGAAAAGGAGATCCTCTTTACTCCACAAACCCTCATAGCTTCGAGAACGTTGTAGGTCGCAATTGTGCCCTGTTTTAGGTCCGTATCGGTCACTTCCGTACCTAGCCTAATGTCGGGATTTGCGGCTAGGTGATGGACAGTTTCTATACCATCCATTGCAGAGAGTACTGCTCCATTATCAAGCAGGTCCCCCTTGAAAACCTCTACGGCACCATTTCCGTCATGGTGCGAGAGAAAACTTTCCCTCCCGCTGCTAAAATTATCTATCACCCTTACTCTGTAACCCCTGTCCACTAATGCATCAACTAGGTGAGAGCCGATGAAACCAGCTCCTCCGGTAACGAGATGCACACAACTCGGACTACGTGTAGGTTTTGAGTACATCGATACCCGGAATCTCAAGAAAGTATCGTAAATGCACTCTCGGTACACTCCAAAGCGAACGCTTCATTTGCATAAAGTACGGGAATGGTGTTATGTCTTTGTCCGAAGACCCGGAAATCCAGGACGAAGAACTCCAATTCTGGTCCAGTTTCTTTGAGAAAATACGACCCATCACGGACAACATCTCCAATATTAGCGAATTCATTCAAACAAGCCCAATTGGAGGATTTTTGGATACTGCTGGCCAACTCCTCAACGACATCTCCGATGCTGCACACATTGTAGCCCAAAGAACCGCGGAGCTGACATACAGTGCGATTTTGAGGAGTCCGGCATACATTATCGTCACTTTGGTTCTTGCATCTGCCTTGATAGGTTGGCGAGCGGACGACTTCCAACACCAAATTAACGGAGACGTCGAGATATACCTCCCGGAGGGTGCCAACTCAACAGATCTATTGAATGAGGTTAGATCACAATGGTCCACAGACATTGTTATCCTGTACATCCAGACAAATAATGCTGCAAAGGGATCACAGAATGGAATCGAGAACATCACCGACGCAAATATTCTGAATCAGATCTCTTGGATAGAAGGGGATGACAACAACATCAACGAAGGGGGATACAGGAAAGGGCTGGATTACAACAAGAACGACCGAGGGTCACTAGCCTGCAATCTCCCTAATACCGGATGCGATGGGGTTCTTTGGGTACTTTCGCCTGCGCAGATAGTCAAAGAAGCCAACTCTTCCGACTATCGTTTTTCATGCGCCGTAGAGAAGTACGGCCTTCCAATTTCTGATGGCGATTGCGAGTTCGCCAGTCAGAATCCGTACGAAGGATACTCAATACCCCAAGGTGATGGGGCTCAGGACAGAATAGACGGATATATCGACAACTCTGGAAGTCTAATCTCTAACTTCGTAAGAGATACCAACGGCGACCAGATTTGGGATACTGGGGTGGTAATAATGGGGATTTCATTTGACATGACGAATACCGACATTACACCTAGGCAGAATTACAAGGATGAGGAAAACCCCATCAGGGACCATAAGGCATTCATTTCTCATGTGAAGGCACTGTTGGAGTCCGCTCCAGCCGACAAGTGCGAAATCTGTTCCAGGACTTATGATGAAGTATGGACCATGGACCAAGAGAGGCTTGACTCAATCCCCGAGAGGAGAGCAGTCACGGTTACTGGACTCACTCCAGTCCTACACGATGTTTCCGACTCAATCTATCACGAATTGAGGTACACCATGCTCCCCATAAGCTTACTTTTGGTCGCATTAACCATGTTTATCCTTCATCGAAGTTGGAAGGTTGTAGTGATCTGCGGGACTCCCATTGCAATGAGCCTAGCGGTGACTTTCGGTTCAACCGTTTTGTTTGACATTATGCTGACTCCGATGATAATATCCGCAGGACCAATTTTGGTAGGGCTTGGTGTCGACTATTCCCTCCATCTAACAAATAGGATCGAGGAAAACAGAACGGACATCCTCAGAAAACGCAAGGATGAGGAGTGGTCGGAAAGGAGGGATGGAAAAGAGTACGCCCCCCCTGACCCCTTCGATCCGGAAATCAGCCTCGAGGCCACAGTCAAAGCTGCCATGACCACCGGGAATGCCATTTTCCTCTCCGCCCTCACGACGATAATCGGTTTCAGCGTATTAATGTGGCCAGATCTTGTTCCGATAAAACCGATGAGGACGGTGGGCATGACCCTAATGATAGGAATATCTACTACTTTCTTGATCTCCATGATTTTGGTTCCGGCATGGATAGAACTGCTAAAATACCGCAAGGGTGATCCTGGAAAAATCTTCAGTACCAACATTGTAGACTCTTCCAGAAGGAAAAGGAAGGAATCGGAGAAATCAAAAACGAATAGTCATAATTATTTCGATAGAGAACAAACGCCC
>MDSZ01246878.1_pt1 | contig 16994 bp, 14 predicted proteins | sample 811201 | NCBI WGS metagenome assembly MDSZ01 (sample SAMN05326647, study PRJNA326480) | marine metagenome | isolation source: seawater | place: Indian Ocean: North | collected 2010
CATGGACTCAGTTCCATTAGTTTGTATTTCAGGTCAAGTTCCTACACACCTTATTGGCACTGACGCTTTTCAAGAATGTGATACTACTGGAATTACTAGACCGTGTACAAAACACAATTGGCTTGTAAAAGATGTAAATGATCTTGCAAGAATAATGCACAAAGCTTTTGATGTAGCAACTTCTGGAAGACCAGGACCGGTTCTTGTTGATATACCAAAAGATATTCAATTCAATAAAGGAAAATACAAATTTTTTAAAAATGAATTCTCAAAAAATCTAAATGGAAAAGTTTTAAAAAAAAGTTCGTCACAAGAAATAGATGAATTTATAAATTTTTTAAAAAATTGTTCTAAACCGATTTTTTATACTGGAGGTGGAGTTATCAATTCAGGCCCCGAGGCGAGTAATCTTTTAAGAGAGCTTGTGAGTCTTACTGGCTTTCCAATTACTTCAACTTTACAAGGACTTGGTGCATATCCAGGAGATGATCCACAATTTTTGGGAATGCTAGGTATGCATGGAACTTACGAGGCGAATAATGCGATGCATGATTGTGATTTAATGATAAATATCGGCGCAAGATTTGATGATAGAATAACCGGTAAGGTTGATGAATTTTCTCCTAATTCAAAAAAAATACATATTGATATTGATCCTTCATCAATTGGAAAAAATATAAAAGTAGATTTAGCTATTGTAAGTGATGTGGCCAATTTTTTAAAAGCTACTGTAAAGAGATTTAAAGAGAGAAATAAAAATTTCTTGGGATCAAATAAACAAAAAACATCAAAATGGTGGCAACAAATAGAAAAATGGAGAGAAAAGAAGTCATTGAATTTTATTAATAGTGATAAATTGATTAAACCACAATATGCAGTCCAAAGACTGTATGAGCTGACAAAAAATAAAGATACTTATATAACTACTGAAGTAGGTCAGCATCAGATGTGGGCAGCCCAGCATTACAAGTTTAATAAACCTAATAGATGGATGACTTCTGGAGGATTGGGAACTATGGGGTATGGTCTTCCGGCAGCAGTGGGTGTTCAAGTAGCTAATCCTGGCAAACTCGTTATTGATATTGCTGGAGAAGCCTCTGTTTTGATGACAATCCAAGAAATGTCTACCGCTGTTCAATACAGATTGCCAATAAAAATATTTATTTTAAATAATGAGTACATGGGAATGGTGAGACAATGGCAAGAGTTATTGCATGAAAAAAATTACTCAGAAAGTTATACAGCTGCACTTCCTGATTTTGTTAAATTAGCAGAGTCTTACGGCTGTGTAGGAATTAGAGCAAGAGACCCTAAAGAGCTAGATCAAAAAATAAATCAAATGATAGAGATTGACAAGCCAGTTATATTTGATTGCGTTGTTGACAAAACAGAAAACTGTTTTCCAATGATCCCGTCTGGAAAACCTCACAATCAAATGCTGCTAGGCCCTGAAGAGGAAGAGGAGATATCAGACGAAGGGAAAGTTTTAGTATAATGGTAAAATCCAAATCCGCATACAGTACGCCAGGCAAACTGGAAAAAAAAGAACACCATATTATTGTTGTTTGGGTAGATAATGAATCGGGAGTTTTAGCTAGAGTTGTTGGTTTATTTTCAGGAAGAGGATACAATATTGAGTCACTTGCTGTTGCTGAAGTTGATAAAAAAAAACATATTTCAAGAATTACAATTGTGACAGAAGGCACTCCAGGAGTAATTCAACAAATAAAATTACAACTGAAAAAACTGGTGCCAGTTCATAAGGTTGCAGACTTTCAGAGAAACGATCAAAGTATCTTATTTAGGGAACTGGCTCTTTTTAAAATTGTAGCCTCTCCAAAAAAACAACTGAAAATAAAGAAAATATGTAAAAAATTTAATCCTGTAATAGTTGATAAATCTAAACAATCCGTCGTTATACAAGTTACTGCTTTAAGGCGAGAAATAGATAAATTAACTATTGATTTAAAGCCGTTAGGACTTATAAGTACCTCAAGAACAGGCGCAGTTGCTATGACGAGAGGACCAAAAATATTTAATTAATTATGAAAACTTATTACGATAAAGATACTAATAAAGATTTAATTAAAAATAAAAAAGTAGCTATATTTGGTTATGGAAGTCAAGGTCATGCACACGCTTTGAATTTAAAGGACAGCGGTGTAAAGGAAATAGTTGTTGCATTAAGAGACGGGTCTTCAAGTAAAAAAAAAGCGGAAAGTGCAGGATTAAAAGTTATGTCTTTGTCAGACGCAGCTGCGTGGGCCGATGTCGTTATGATGTTAACTCCTGACGAGCTTCAATCTGAAATTTATAAAAATCATATTGAGCAAAGAATGAGAGAGGGGACTAGCTTAGCTTTTGCTCACGGATTAAACATCCATTTTAATTTGATCAACTCAAGAAAAGATTTAGATGTATTCATGGTTGCTCCTAAAGGACCCGGCCACACTGTAAGAAGTGAATTTCAAAAAGGAGGTGGTGTTCCATGTTTAATGGCAGTTCATAAAAATAGCTCAGGAAAAGCTAAAGATTTAGCTTTATCTTATGCCTCAGCTGTTGGAGGAGGAAAAGCTGGTATAATAGAAACAACTTTCAAAGATGAATGCGAAACAGATTTATTTGGAGAACAAACAGTATTGTGTGGAGGTCTAGTTGAATTAATCAAAAATGGTTTTGAAACATTGACAGAAGCAGGCTACCCACCTGAAATGGCTTATTTTGAAACATTGCATGAAGTAAAATTAATTGTGGATTTAATATATGAAGGTGGAATAGCAAATATGAATTACTCAATTTCTAATACTGCTGAATATGGTGAGTATGTTTCAGGAAAAAAAATAGTTGATAATAAAACTAAAGAAAAGATGAAAGAAGTTTTAAAAGATATACAGTCAGGTAAATTTACCAAAGCTTGGATGAATGAATGTAAGACCGGCCAAAAAAACTTTTTAAAAATGCGTGAAGATCTTGCAAAACATCCTATTGAAAAAGTAGGCAAAGATCTTAGGGCTATGATGCCATGGATCAGCAAGAATAAATTAGTCGATAAAGATAAAAATTAGCCCAAACTGATCCAAAATAACTCGCCAATCCAACAAATATTTTGCAAATTCTATTTTTAATTGTATTATAGCCTTTAAGTTTTTTTACTAATTGACAATAAGATGTCTTAGTTAAATTATACGATAAATAGATGACTGATAAAAATAGAATAATTATTTTTGATACTACAATGCGTGATGGTGAACAATCACCAGGCGCAACTATGAGCTTAGAAGAAAAGCTTCAAATTTCAAGAGTATTTGACGAGCTTGGAATAGATGTGATCGAAGCAGGATTTCCAATTGCATCACCAGGAGATTTTGAAGCGGTATCAGAAATTAGTAAAATTTTAAAAAATTCAATTCCAGCTGGATTATCTCGAGCTACAAAAAAAGATATTGATGCCTGCAAAGACTCACTAGGGCATGCAAAAAGATTCAGAATTCACACCTTCATATCTACGAGTCCACTACATATGAAGCATAAACTAAATAAATCTCCTGAAGATGTATTATCAGCAATAAAAGAAAGTGTAACATACGCAAGAAAATTTACAGACGATGTTGAGTGGTCTTGTGAAGACGGCACAAGAACTGATATGGACTATATGTGTAAGACAGTTGAACTTGCAATTAAAAGTGGAGCCAAAACAATCAATATACCTGATACAGTAGGATATTCAGTACCTTCTGAATTTAAAAAAATTATTGAAACTTTGATCAACAAAGTTCCAAATATAGATAAAGCAATTTTATCTACGCATTGTCATAACGATTTAGGATTAGCAGTAGCTAATTCCTTAGCAGGAGTAATGGCTGGAGCTAGACAAATTGAGTGTACTATAAATGGAATAGGTGAACGAGCAGGTAACGCTGCTCTAGAAGAAGTTGTAATGGCAATGAGAACTAGAAATGACTTAATGCCATACAGCACGGGGATTAATACTAAACTTTTAAGCAAGGCATCAAAAATTGTATCGAATGCAACTGGATTTCCTGTTCAATTTAATAAGGCAATAGTTGGTAAAAATGCTTTTGCACATGAGTCAGGCATACATCAAGACGGTATGTTAAAAAATAGAAATACTTATGAGATAATGACCCCAGAGAGTGTTGGAGTTAAAAAAACTTCATTGGTTATGGGCAAGCATTCAGGCAGACATGCTTTTAGGGATAAACTTACTGACATGGGATACAAAGGTATGACTGACGATGTAATAGATACTGCCTTTGGAAAATTTAAAATTTTGGCTGATAAGAAAAAACATGTTTATGATGAAGATATCGCTGCATTAGTTGATGACAGTCTAATCAAGGAAGATAATGTTATAAATTTAAAGTCTTTAAAAGTATTTGCAGGAACAGGAGAACCGCAAAAAGCAGAGATGAAATTGGAAGTCTTTGGTGAAATTAAAGAGGCTGCAGAGACAGGTGATGGACCAGTGGACGCAATCTTTAAATGTATTAAAAAACTATATCCTCACAATGTGAACTTACAGCTTTACAATGTGCATGCTGTAACAGAAGGAACAGATGCCCAAGCCACGGTGAGCGTAAGAATAGAGGAAAAAGGTAAAACTACAGTTGGTCAAGCTGCCAATACTGATACATTAGTAGCTTCAGCTGATGCATATTTAAATGCTTTAAATAAAATGATTATAAAAAGAAAAAAAACTGCGCCAGAGCCAATGAATTTAGGCGCATCAACTTATGAAAGGAAAAAAGATGGCACTATTTAAATCATTAACCGGCATATCCTCTATATGGTCACAAGATATGGCTATAGATCTAGGAACTGCAAATACTCTGGTTGTTTTAAAAAGCAAAGGGGTTGTTCTTAATGAACCCTCAGTGGTAGCAGTGATAACTGATGGTGGAAAAAAATCAGTTTTAGCTGTAGGAGATGAAGCAAAAACCATGTTGGGAAGAACTCCAGGAAATATCCAGGCAATTAGACCCTTAAAAGATGGAGTTATAGCCGATTTCGTTGTAACAGAGGAAATGATTAAGCATTTCATCAAAAAAGTTCATAAACAAAATGCTTTTGCTAACCCTAGAATCCTAATTTGTGTACCAACTGGATCTACACCAGTTGAAAGAAAAGCCATTCAAGATTCAGCACTTGCTGCTGGAGCTAGAAAAGTACAGTTGATAGAGGAACCAATAGCAGCAGCTATTGGCGCGGGACTTCCAATTTCAGAGGCCACTGGTTCAATGGTTGTTGATATTGGCGGTGGTACTACTGAGATAGCCGTGATGTCTTTAGGGGGAGTTGTTTATTCTAAATCTTTGAGAGTTGCTGGAGATGCTATGGATGGGTCAATAATAAATTATATGAGAAAGAAATTTAATCTTTTAATTGGAGACTCTACAGCTGAAAAAATTAAAAAAGAAATTGGAACAGCTGTACCCACTGGTACAAACACTTTTTTAATGAAGGGAAGGGATATTAGATCAGGAACTCCAAAAGAAATTTCACTTACAGAGGAAGATGCATGTGAAGCATTAATGCCAATTCTAAATCAAATGTTAGCTGGCATAAAAGAAGCTTTGGAAAATACCCCTCCAGAACTTTCTGCGGACTTAGTAGATATGGGATTAGTCTTAACTGGCGGAGGAGCTTTATTAAGAAACATAGATAAATTAATTTCGAAAGATACAGGTTTACCAGTCACAATCGCTGACGATCCACTTTCATGTGTTGCTGTGGGAACTGGTAAGGCTTTAGAGAATGAAGAATTGTTCTCTACAATGTTGTCTGAATATTAATAAAATTTTTTAAATGTCTTCAGGTAGAGACGATTTTAGTATTGCAGTTCGCTCAGCCCTTTTACAAAAAGGGACGAGGCAAAAATTTTCAATATTTTTTCTTTTTTGTTTATCCCTATTAATATTTTTTCTTGATAGTTTTCCAAACAAGCCTATGGATATAACAAGATCAATAGTTAACGATATTACTTACAGAATATCATCAGTGGCAACATCGCCAATAAAATTATTTAAATATTCAAATGAAAAAATATCTTATCATTTTAAAATTTATGATGAAAATAAAGATCTTAAAAAAGAACTTGATTCACTCAGGTCTAAAGAACTCAGGGTAGAATATCTAAAAGCTCAAAATAAAAATTTTAAACAAATTATAGGATCAGATTCAATATACAATTCTAAAAATATATTAGGCAAAGTTTTACTAGATAAGGAAAGTCCTTATTTAAAATCAATTATTATCAATAGGGGCTCAAAGTCAGGCGTAAAAAAAGGAATGCCGGTAAAAGATAAAGATTTTTTAGTAGGCAGAATAGTTGAGACAAATTATTTATCTTCTAGAGTTTTATTGCTAAATGATTTAAATAGTCGGGTACCAGTTACTATTGAAAAAAACGGAGTCCAGGCAATTCTCTCAGGGAAAGGATATGATAAGCCTGAGCTTGAATACCTACCGGAGTCTTATATACCAGAAATAGATCTACTCGTTTTCACATCAGGAAAAGACGGAATTTTTAATGAGGGTGTTCCAATTGGAAAAGTTGAAATCAACGACGGAAAAGTGAATGTAAAATTATTTTCCGACCCTAATCAATTAAAAATAATCAATGTGGAGATGAACCAATAGAAAATTGAAATGGCTATTATTTTTAGAAATTTTAAGAGAAGACTAGCAAATTTAGGACCGATTATACTCCTTTACTTCTTGTCAATTAGTGAGCTGGATGCACAATTTAGCAATATGTTTGAGATACTGTCCTTTAATATTCAATTAATAATAATATATTACTGGATGTTAAGAGATCAATCAATTTTAGGCAACGGCCATATTTTCTTTGCAGGTATTATTAATGATGTAGTTATGGGACTTCCTTTAGGATTAAGCCCAATATCTTATCTTACTGTTTCATTTGTAGCTTTATATATTAAGAATGTAACAGTAAATATTTCATTAATGACAGACTGGTTTACATTTCTTATAGCTTTATTCTTTTCAAATCTTGCTTTTATAATATTAATTTATAATTTTACTAATTTACCTTTAACTTATACAGAAATATTTTATAACACTTTTTTTACTATGATTTTCTACCCTGGTTTTTGGGCAATTTTTAATTTCTACAAATCGTTGATGTATGGAGCAAACAATGTCTAATTTTAATAGTTCCAACACTGTAAGCAAAACAAAAATGATCGGACGATGAATGTTTTTTCTTCAAGCGGCCAAAGTAGCTGTTTTTTTCGGTGTTTTTGTAAGACTGGTCACACTTCAAATTAATGAGAGTAAAAAATATAGAACTCTATCTGATAAAAATAGGTTTAGGGAATGGAAGTTAGCACCACAAAGAGGAATTATAAAAGATTATTTTGATAATGAAATTGCATCTAATGAAAAAGTTTATCAATTACACATTACTCCGGAAAATTCCTCAGATATAAATAAATTATTTTTTAGAATAAAAACTATATTAGGTTTATCGGATAAGAGAATAGCTTTCTTAAAAAAAAAGATGAAAAAACAAAAACCTTGGGAACCAATTATAGTTTCTGAAAATTTAACCTGGTCGGAATTTTCTAAAGTAAATTTATTTTTACACGAATTACAAGGAGCAGAGCCAGTGGTATCAGTAGCTAGAGTTTATCCAGATATTTCAACAGCGCATGTAGTTGGATATGTCTCTGAGGTAAGTCAAAAAGATTTAAGTAATAAAGAATATTTGAGAGATATGGCTGTAACAGGAATTTCAGTTGGTAAAACTGGATTAGAAAACAAGTTAGATGCAGATATAATCGGCAAAGTCGGTTTTCAGAGATACGAAGTAAATGCATTTGGAAAAAGAATAAAACAAATTCAAGTTGATAAAGGTCAAGCAGGCTTGGATTACAAAACAACAATAGATCTTGAGGTCCAAAAATATGCTTATGAGCAAATTAAAGGTAAGGCAGCCTCAGTATGTGTTATGGATATATATAACGGAGATATAATTACAATGGTTTCTTCACCTTCATTTGATCCTAATTTATTTGTTCATGGAATATCAAAAAAAAGTTGGAAGGAACTTTTATCACATAGAGACAAACCTCTAACTAATAAGGCATTAGCTGGACTCTATCCCCCTGGATCTACAATAAAATTAATAGTCGCACTTAGCGCGCTCGAAAATGACATAATGAGCCCGAATACATCAGTTGAATGTAAGGGAAAAATAGATTTTTATGGTGAAAAATTTCATTGCTGGAAAAAGAAAGGTCATGGAAGAGTGGGTATGAGAACTGCAATTCAAAGATCATGCGATGTATATTTTTATGAGTTAGCTAGAAGACTAGGTGTAGACAGACTTTCTGATACAGCAAAAAAATTTGGGCTTGGAAGAAAGTCATTAGAAGGTTTTCTTGAGGAGCGTTCAGGAGTTGTCCCTAACACAAAATGGAAAAAAAAATTTATTGGAAAAAACTGGTACCTAGGTGAAACTTTGCACTCAGGAATTGGTCAAGGTTATTATCAATCAACACCAATGCAATTATGTTTGATGACTTCACAAATAGCCAATGGAGGTTTTGAGATTAAACCAAGAATTTTATTAAATGAAAAACCAAAAAATAATCTTAAAGAATATCTTAGATATAAGAATGAAAATCCAGATGAGAAGATCCCTGTAGATCTTTTAGTTTCAAATTTTGAACTTAACCCATTATTTAGAAATCAAGAGAATATTAATTTTGTAAAAGATGCTATGTATGCAGCTACCAATGAACCTGGAGGCACTTCATTTAGTTCAAGATTAAAAGATAGCAAACACATGTTTGCTGGAAAAACAGGATCATCTCAAGTTAAAAAATTCACTGAAGAACAAAGAGAAGCGGATGTTAAACAAGAAGATTTGGAATATAAATTTAGAGATCATGCATTATTTGTAGCTTATGCTCCTGTTAAAGATCCGAAATATGCTATTAGTGTTGTTGTTGAACACGGAGGTTCTGGAAGTAAGGCAGCTGCCCCCGTAGCAAAAAAAGTTATTCAAAAATTAATGGAAAGACACCCCTTAAGGGAGCAGATTAATACTGAAGGAGATGAAGCATAATGTTATCACCAAGTTCAATATATTCGCAGCCATCAATTAGAGATAAAATATATTCTCTAGATTATACTTTAATAATTTCTATCTTAATTTTAGGTATAGTAAGTATATTTGCAATGTTTTCTACTGATGGTGGGGAATTTAATTATCATACAAAAAATCATATTTTAAGGTTTTTTGTATTTTTTCTTATGTTTCTTACGCTTTCTTTTATTCAACTTAGATTTTGGTTTGATATAAGTTTTTTACTATATATTTTTATTTTCATTCTACTTCTCTCAGTTAAATATTTTGGTTTAACATCCTCTGGTTCGCAAAGGTGGTTAAATTTATACTTTATGAATTTGCAACCTTCAGAACTCATGAAAATCAGTCTAATATTATATTTATCAAGCTATTATCACAGAGTATCATCTAACGATGTTAACAAAATAAAATATTTATTTTTACCCATAGTAGCCTTGGTTGCTCCTGTATTATTGGTTATAACTCAGCCAGACCTCGGAACATCAATTTTGATAGCAGCAGGTGGAGTGATTGTAACTTGGTTAGCGGGTGTTAGGATCAAGTTTTTTGCGTATTCTTCTATTTTATTTATCTCCTTGTTGCCGATAGCCATATCTTTTTTAAAACCTTATCAAAAAGAGAGAATCCTATCTTTCTTAAACCCTGATCGAGATCCTCTAGGAGCTGGGTATCAAATTATTCAATCAAAGATTGCAATAGGGTCAGGGGGGTTTTTTGGAAAAGGTTATCTCAACGGATCTCAGAGTTATTTAGATTTTTTACCTGAAAAGCACACGGATTTTATCTTTACAATTTTTTCTGAAGAATTCGGTTTTTTTGGATCATTGTTCATCCTTTTACTGTATATGATCATTATTTATAGGATAATTAAGATAGGAGACTTGACAAGAAGCAATTTTGGTAAGCTCTATTGTTATGGTTTTGCTACTGCCTTTTTCCTATATATAGTTGTAAATATGGGTATGGTGCTAGGCTTGCTACCAATAGTTGGCGCTCCTCTTCCTATAATGTCTTACGGGGGTTCCTCAATGCTTTCTATAATGTTAGGACTTGGGATAGCCATGTCATGCAAAGTGCACAAGGATTTGTCAGTAAATTAGGCCCAAACTGACGATCAGAAATTAATATTAATGCTTGTGCTTAGACTAAATCAATGATTAAATTTTAATTATTAAAAATTATGTTTGGTGAAAAAAAACAAAGTTTAAAAGATAGCGAAAGATCTTTGATCAGCGAAACTGTAAGTATCGAAGGAACGGTAAACAGTTCAGGTGCAATTGATATTGCAGGGTTAGTTAAAGGTCCAGTTTTTTCAAAAGAAATAGTTATAAAAGAAACAGGATCAATATCGGGTCAAGTCGAAGCAGATCAAGTAGAAATACACGGTCATCTTGACGGCAAAATTTCAGCAGAAAATGTTATAATCGGAAGCACAGGAGTTGTTAAAGGGGACATTGAGTTTGCTAGCAACTTAAGAACAGAGGACGGTGCTGATATTGAGGGATATATTAAAAAGACTTCATCTCTTTCTAAGTCAGAGTCAAAAATAACTGGTGATTTTTTATTCTCAAAATCAAAAGAAGAGAAAAAAATTAAGAAAAACGGTAAACCTTCTCAAAATAATAAAGAAACTGAGTTCTCAGTATAATCTACCGCACTATAAATTTTATAAAGTTTGAAATATAATTTTGAAATGAGTTATAAATGCAGTTCTGTTGGAATAGTGGGGGCAGGTATTCAAGGCACTTGCATAGGTTTAAACTTACTTCAAAAAGGAATACCGGTTACAATATTCGATAATAACGATCCAAGAAGTAAAGAATATAAAATGGCTTCATTTGGAAATGCGGGGCATTTTTCTCCTTATGCAATACTTCAATTTAACAGACCTGATATTTTGTATGATGTTCCAAAAATGCTTTTTAGTTCTTACGGACCACTAGCTCTTAAATGGAATTATATTCCAAAAATGCTTCCCTGGATCGTAAAGTATATAAAAAATTGCAATAAAAATTCTATGATGCATACAGCAAAATATATGCATCAAATTTTATCACTATCGCTAGATGCCTATGAAGAAATTTTCAAGGAAATTGATATTACTGGTTTAGTTGAAAAAAAAGGAATATTTTATATTTGGACTAATCAAAATTTAAAAAGCAGAAACTTAGAAATTCAAATAAGAGACAAATTTGGTGTTAAGCAACAACTTATGAGTAAAGAGGAAATTCTTGAAATGGAACCAAATCTTAACCCTGTGTTCGACGCCGGCGTTTATTATGAGAATTCAATGCATGCAAGAGACCCCAATGGTATACATAAAAAAATATTTGAACTTTTTATAAAAAAAGGAGGTAAATTTTTAAAAAAAAATGTAAAAAATATAAAACAAATTGAACAAAATGAAACCGAAGTTGCTACTGAAGAAAAAAATCACAAATTTGAAAAAATTGTCCTTGCCTCAGGTGCATTCTCTAAAAAACTAACCGATCAGTTAGATGAAAAGATACCTTTAGATACAGAGCGAGGATATCATATTCATTATAAAAACATGGATCACCTTATATCTAGACCAGTTATCTTTTTGGACAGAGGTTTCGGAATGACGCCAATGAATCAAGGTCTAAGAGCAGTTGGCACAGTAGAGTTGGGAGGATTAAAAAATCCACCATCAAAAAAAAGAATTGATTATATATCAAAATGCGCGAAAGAACTTTTACCTCAACTGAAAGATCATGATGATGAATGGCTTGGCTTTAGACCAACTTTACCAGATTTCTTGCCCGTGTTGGGACCATCATCCAAAAATAAAAATATAATATACGCTTTTGGTCACCATCATTTGGGTTGGACTTTAGGAGCAATAACTGGCAAAATAATTTCTGGAATGGTTGCTGAAGAAAATACAAATTTAGATTTGTCCCCATATAGCTCTAATAGATTTAATTAGGATATAATTGAAAAATAATAATTTAGCTTATTTATTACTTGTCTTAGCTACTCTTTTTTGGTCAGGTAATTTTATTGTAGGGAAATTCGCTACATTATTTCAAATTCCTCCTTTAACTTTAAATGTTTTTAGATGGATTGCAGTGTGGTTTATTTTAATACCTTTTACTTATAAAGAAATTTTAAATAATTTAGTTCACATAAAAAAATATCTACCTGTAATAGGTTTTATGGGAATAATAACAATTAGCACATTTAACTCTGTAGTATATTTTGCACTAAATTTTACCCAAGTAATAAACGCTGTGCTAGTTCTTGCAGCGATACCAGCAGTTACGATTATTTTATCATCTCTAATGAAAATTGAAAAAACAAATCTCTTTCAAATCTTTGGTTTGTTTTTTTCAATTTTAGGAATTGGCATAATTATTTCTAAAGGTGAGTTTCAAAGAATAATTACTCTTAATTTTAATAAAGGTGATTTATGGATGATTGTTTGTGTCTTTTCTTGGTCTCTTTATTCAACTTTGCTTAAAAAATATAATTTTAGAGTTTCGCAATTTTCTTTGATTCAATTAATGGTTACAGTTGGTATTATATTTTTAATCCCCCAATTTTTTTATGAAAGATCTATAGGACTTGAAGTAAACTTTAATAAAGCATTTTTTCTCATTCTCTTCTATGTTGTTGTTTTTCCAGCTATTGCCGCTTATTATTGTTGGCAAAAAGGAATTGAAATAATCGGGCCAAATCGAGCTAGTATGTTTGTTCAATTGATGCCATTATTCAGTGCCTGCATGGCGATAGTTATTTTTAATGAAATTTTTCAACTATACCATTTTGCAGGAGCACTTTTTATAGTATCAGGTATTTATTTATCAAATAAAAAAATATGATTAAAATTGCTGTTTTAGATGACTATCAAAATGTTTTTCATCAAATTATTGATATAAAGAAATACAAAAATAAATTTGATTTTAAAGTGTTTAATGAGCCTTTTATTGATGAAAATGATGCTATCGTTGAATTGGAAAACTTTGATGCTCTATTTATTATGCGTGAGAGAACAGCAATTACAAAGACATTAATTCAGAGCTTACCTAAACTTAAATATATAATGACATCTGGAATGAGAAATAGATCCATAGACTTAGAAGAAACTAAAAAAAGAAATATTGTAGTATGTGGAACCGAGATAAATCCAAATCCAGCTGCAGAAATTACATGGGCTTTAATACTGGGTCTTTTAAGAAATATAAAGGTTGAAATAGATAATATGTTTCAAGGATATTGGCAAACTACGATAGGTTTTGAACTTAAAGGTAAACAACTTGGAATAATAGGTCTTGGTAAGATAGGTCAACAAGTAGCCAAAGTCGCAAAAGCTTTTGGAATGAATGTTACAGCTTGGAGTGAGAACTTAAATCTTAGTGAGGCTAACAAACTAGGTGTTCTTCCCATGAGCAAAAATGATCTTTTAAAAACTTCAGATATAATCTCACTCCATGTTGTCTATGGAGAGAAATATAAGGATCTAATAGCAAAAAAAGAATTTGAAATGATGAAAAAAACTTCTTTTTTAATAAATACTTCAAGAGGACTAATTATTAATGAAAAAGATCTTATAGAAGCTCTTAAAGATGAGAAAATTGCTGGTGTAGGACTTGATGTTTACGACATAGAACCTCTACCTCAAGATCATAAGTTAAGATTTTTACCTAATGCGCTATTATTGCCACACATAGGTTATGTTACTGCTGAGAATTACTCAAAATTTTACTCACAGATGATAGAAAATATGTTGTCATGTCTAGAAAATAAGCCTATCAGAATTCTTAACTAATTTTTTTAATGCAATCACAAGTTGTTTTTGCTAAGCTCAGTATGAGCGGGAAAAACATTATTTAAAAAAAAAATAAATGTATAAAAGTTTTGAAGTATGAAAAAAATTTTTGGATTAATATTAATTTTGTTTGGACTTAACAGTTGTGCTGAATCTTTGGCATTGCTTGGACCGGCTTCAAGTATTGGTGGTGGTAATGTTGCTCAATCAACGATTACTTCGGCCCTTAGCTACGGAGTGAAGAAACAAACTGGTAAAACCCCTTTAGAGCATGCTGTAAATTATGTAGAAAAATATAATTCAAAAGAAAAGGAAAAAAGAAAACCTTGTGTAAGTTTCCTAGAAAATTCATCACCAGAAATCTGTGATGCTATAAAAAAAACTATTGCCGAACTTCAAAAATCAATTGAAAGTAAATCTAAAATTAAAAATCTTAATCAATAGCCCCGATTTACTCGAGGCTAAAGAAAAACTCCTAATTTAAAGCTTGTTTTATATCAGCTATAATATCGTCCGGATGTTCTATTCCAATTGAAAGTCTAACATAACCAGGAGTTACACCAGCTGCCAAAAGCTCTTTGTCGTTAAGCTGACTATGAGTTGTCGTTGCTGGATGTATTGCTAAACTCCTCGCGTCACCAATATTAGCCACATGGTAAAGAAGTTTTAAGTTGTCTATAAATTTTGCACCAGCCTCTCTAGTACCTAAATCCATACCAACTAATGAACCATAACCACCTTGCATGTATCTTTTTGCTCTTTCCTTAATTTCTCCTTGATGATTTGTTGGATAGATTATATTTTTAACTTTTTTTTGTGTTTCTAAAAATGCAACAACTTTTTCTGCATTTAAGCAATGTTGTTTCATTCTAAGAGCTACAGTTTCTAACCCTTGTATAATTTGAAAAGCATTAAAAGGAGCTAAAGGAGCACCCAAATCTCTTAATAAAACAACTCTAGCTCTTATTGCAAATGGAATATTTGCTCCTGTTAATTTAGGAACATCTCTTCCCCAGACCGCTCCATTATAACTTGGGTCTGGCTCATTAAACAGAGGTTGCCTTTTTGGATTTTTGACCCAGTCAAAGTTTCCTCCATCTATAATTATTCCACCAATAGAAGTTCCGTGACCCCCAATATATTTTGTTAAAGAGTGCATTACCACCGCAGCGCCGTGAGCTAAAGGTTTACAAATTACAGGCGATGCTGTGTTGTCAATTATAAGAGGTATTCCATTCTTTTTACCTATATCCGCAACTTCTTTAATTGGAAAAACTCTAAGATAAGGATTAGGACATGACTCACCATAATATGCTCTTGTTTTTTCGTCTGTGAGTTTTTCAAAATTTTTTGGATCTGCAGGATCAGCAAATCTAACTTCAATACCTTGCATACTCAAAGTATTTTTAAATAAGTTTACTGTACCACCATATAAGTCAGTAGACGCTACAACATTATCTCCAGCCTGACAAACATTTTGGATACAGAATGCAGAAGCTGCTTGACCTGAACCAACAGCAACAGCGGCCATTCCTCCCTCTAATGCAGCAACTCTTTTTTCTAACACATCGTTAGTAGGATTCATAATTCGCGTATAAATATTACCGAATTCTTTCAAACCAAATAGATTAGCAGCGGTTTCCGCATTTTTAAATTGATAAGATGTTGTTTGGTAAATTGGCACAGCTACCGATGTTGTGGTAGGGTCACTTCTATATTCGCCACCATGAAGACCAATTGTCTCAGGGTTTTTTATTTTATTTGTCATTTTTCTCCTTCTGTTTAATTAACCTTAACTTGATTTTATTTTAGAAAATGACCTAAAAAAAAACCACCGGCTAAAGCGGTGGTCTATCGACTAGGACGCTTTAGCTGGATTTGTTAAGCGCCCGCAAGTTGTCTTAACTCGGCGCTAATAAAAAGCTATTATATTACTTACATTTTGTCAACATTAATCTAATTAAGAAATTATAATTAAATTCTTTTTGTTATTTTCAGCATTTTTGCTAATTTGGGTTGTGAAAAAAAAATATTCAATTTTTAGTCTTATTAAAAATGCTTTTTCCAACAATGAAAATTGGCAAAAGATGTGGGAAAGCCCTGATCCCAAAAACGGTTACGATGTAGTAATAGTTGGTGGAGGCGGTCATGGTTTAGGAACTGCTTACTATTTAGCAAAAGAACACGGTATTAAAAACATTGCAGTAATAGAAAAAGGTTGGTTAGGAGGAGGAAATACAGGACGTAACACCACCATTATAAGATCAAACTATCTTTGGGATGAAAGCGCAAATCTTTACGATCATTCAGTCAAATTGTGGGAAAACTTATCTGAAGAATTAAATTTTAATATGATGTTTAGTCAAAGAGGCGTAATGAATTTAGCTCACAACGAACATGATATTAAGGAAATGAAAAGAAGAATTAGCGCTAATAGACTTAATGGTCTTGATACTCAATGGATAGACATCAAGCAAATAAAAGAGTTAGTACCAATAATGAATACTGAGAATTTAAGGTATCCTGTTCTAGGTGCAGCTTTTCAACCAAGAGGTGGAGTTGCTAGACATGATGCTGTAGCCTGGGGTTATGCATTAAGATCAAATGAGATGGGTGTAGATATAATCCAAAACTGTGAAGTTAAAGATATAAAAACTGATAACTATAAAGTAAAAGGCGTAAACACTTCCAAAGGATTTATAAAAGCAAACAAAGTTGCAGTTGTGGCATCTGGCCATACAAGTATATTAGCTCAAACAGCCGGCATAAAATTACCTTTACAAAGCAGGCCACTACAAGCTTTAGTCTCAGAACCAATTAAACCTGTTATCAATACAGTTGTAATGTCTAATGCCGTTCATGCTTACATAAGTCAGTCTGATAAAGGAGAATTAGTTATCGGTGCTGGAACTGATGGTTATAATTCTTTTACTCAAAGAGGAGGATACGATGTAATAGAAGATACGGTGAGAGCAATAGTTGAGCTTTACCCAATTTTTGGAAAAATGAAAATGTTAAGACAGTGGGGAGGAATTGTTGATATATGCCCTGATGCAAGCCCAA
>MDSZ01020686.1_pt1 | contig 16983 bp, 8 predicted proteins | sample 811201 | NCBI WGS metagenome assembly MDSZ01 (sample SAMN05326647, study PRJNA326480) | marine metagenome | isolation source: seawater | place: Indian Ocean: North | collected 2010
AGAGCTTCATCGCTGAAGTGGCGCGCATTCTACAACCCACAGAACGCGCGTCAAGCTTAAATTGCAATTTTATTACTCGGCCGCCTCCAGCGCTTCGCGCAGGCCACTGCGCCGCTCGACACGGCGCAGCACCGCCTGCTCGAAAATACCGGCACGGCTTTCGATCAGGCTGAACCAGCGCCGGGCACGGGTGATGCCGGTGTACACCAGCTCCTTGGTCAATACCGGGTTGAGCGCATCCGGCATGAGCAGCGCGCAATGCTCGAACTCCGAGCCCTGCGACTTGTGCACGGTCATGGCGAACACGGTCTCCACGCTGCTCAATCGACTGGGCAATATATGGCGCAACTCGCCACTGCCATCGTTGCGCGGGAAGACCACGCGCAGTACCTGGCGCCCCAGCTCATCATCCGGCAGGTTCAGCGCAATGCCGATGTCGCCATTCATCAGGCCCAGGCTGTAGTCGTTGCGCGTCACCAACACCGGCCGCCCCTCGTACCAGCCGTGGTCGGCGGCCAGCAGACCGACTCGCAGCAGGGCCCGGGCGATGCGCAGATTCATTTCCTCGACGCCCCAGTTTCCCTTGCGCACCGCGCAGAGCAGCTGGAAGCGGTCGAATGCACCCAGTACCGCCCTGGCCCAGCCGTCCCACTGCAGCGAGGGGGCGTCAGTGGCCGGGCGCTGCCCATGCAACACATCTAGATAGTGCCTGTAACCCTGTGCCAGGCCAGCGACGCCATCGAGCATGAAGCGCTCCAGCGCAGCATCCTGCTCGCCAGCCAGTTTCAGCCGCTGCAGATCCTCATGCCCCGCCTCCAGCACGCCCCTGGCACGGCTCGCGTCACCGGCGTTGACCGCCAGTGCCAGCTGGCCGATGCCGGAGTCGCTACCGAAGCGCCTGGAATGACGCAGCATGACGATATGCTGCGCCAGCGCCTGCTGCCCCTCGACCAGCGACGCATCATTCAGTTGCTCTCCCGTGCGTGCCTGCAACCAGGCCCTGGTCTGCGCGCTGTAGCCGCCCTGCTCGGCATCTCGGCAGAGATCGCCCAGCACGGCCCCCGCCTCCACCGAGGCCAGCTGGTCCTTGTCCCCCAGAAGAATCAGTCGCGCATGCAGCGGCAGCGCATCGAGCAGGTTGGCCATCATTTCCAGGTCGATCATCGAGGCTTCGTCCACCACCAGCACGTCCAGCGGCAACAGGTTGCTCGCGTCGTGGCGGAAATGACGACTGTCCGGCAGGCTACCCAGCAGGCGATGCAGGGTCGTCACCGTGGTCGGGATCTGTTGCTTGATGGCGTCATCCAGCGGCAGCGATGCGACCTGACCACCGATGGACTCGGTCAGCCGTGCCGCAGCCTTGCCGGTCGGCGCCGCCAGGCTCAGGCGCAGCGCAACACCCTCGGCCACCGCAGCCTCCTGCAGCAGGGCCAGCAGGCGCACGACAGTGGTCGTCTTGCCAGTCCCCGGGCCGCCGGTGATCAGGGTGAAGCGCCCGCATGCGGCCAGGGCGCAAGCCAGCTTCTGCCAGTCTGCCTGGCGCTCACCGGCCACCTGCAAGGGTTCCGGGAACAACCGGGCCAGGCGCTCGGCCAGCTGCTCCGGCTCTTGCGCCGTGGCCTGCAGGCGCTTGCGGATATGCGCGGCGACACTTTGCTCGTAGTCCCAGTAGCGCCGCAGGTACAGGCAGGTACCCCGCAACACCAGTGGCGCCGCCAGCTCCGGCGCCAGCAGCGCGCTGGCCCGGCAAGCATCCAGCCACTGCTCCAGGCTCACCGCCTGCAGCACCTGCGATGGCAACGCCAGCCCCTGTTCGGCCTCCTCGCCCTCCGGCGGCAGCGAGAGTGCGAAGTCCGGATCGTTCAGGGTGACCGCCAGGTCCAGGCACACATGCCCTTGCCCCAGCTGATGACTGGCCAGCGCGGTGGCCAGCAACATGAGCGGCGAAGCCGTTTCATCCAGCCCGGCGAAGAACTGCGCCAGCGAACGGTCCAGTTCGCGCAGCCAGCCCTGCTCGCTCCAGCGGGCCAGCATCTCGAAGAGCGCCTCCCGCGTCTGCAATACCGCACTCATGCCGGCACCTCCCCGGCATCGCCGACAAAGAGTGCGTCGAGCTGCTCGATCAGTGCCCGTGGCGGACGCGCCAGGTACTGCCCGCTGTGCGGCGAGCGCAGGAATAGATAGAGGGCGCCGCCCAGATGCTGGTCATAGTCGTAGTCAGCCAGCCGCAAACGCAGCTGCCGGTGCAGGGCGAGCACATAAAGCACGTACTGCAGGTCGTAACGGTGACTGGCCACCGCCTCGGCCATCGCCTCGGTGGTGTACGCGCTGTCGTCAGCGCCCAGCCAGTTGGATTTGTAATCGAGCACGTAATAACGCCCCTGATACTCGAACGTCAGGTCGATGAATCCCTTGAACATGCCATTGAGCGTGTCGGCCCGCAGCGGCTGGCGGGCCAGGCCGGGCAGCTCGAAGCGCTGCACCAGCGCATCGAGGCGTCGCACGTCGACCTGGCGCGCCTCGAACCAGAACTCCAGCTCCGACTGGTATTCATCCAGCTGCGCCAGGCTGACCACGCTGCCTTCGGCCAGGCGCAAGGGCTGCGCCAGCAGTTGCGTCAGCCAGTGCTGCAACGGCTCGATCCAGCCTTGCATGCCTCGTCGCTGGCAACGTCGGGCCAGCAGGTCACGCATGACCTCGGGCTGCTCGAGGCAGTGCGCGAACCCTTCGCTGGCGGCCAGCTCGAGCAATCCGTGGAGGAAGGTGCCTGGGCTGGGCCCACGCGGGAAGCGGTGCAAGCCCTGCGCAGACACCGGCAGGCCGGGCTGCTCCAGCACCGCGCCTTCATCATCCGTGGCGTTCTGGATGGCCGCGCTGTCCGGCGCCGCATCTTCGTGACGCTGGACGCTGCGCTGCTCGCCCTCGTCCAGGCGCAGTACACTGTACGAGGCGATCCACCAGTGCTCGGCCGCACGTCGCACCGGCGTTCGCCATTGCGCCTGGAAGGCAGCGGCTGATTGTGGCTGATAGCGCGTGTCGCTCACCTCGGGCGGCGCCTGCAGACGAGTGCCGGCAGCACTGCCGAAGGCGCGCAACCAGCCCTCGAGATCGGCGCTTTGCACCAGCGCCTCGCCACCGCCCAGCAGATAGCCGAGTGCGGACTGGTGCAGCCGCGACTTCCTGGCGTTGCCGATCTTCAGATCCGCCACACCCAGCCAGCAGGCATGCCGCGCGCGGGTCAGCGCCACGTAGAGCAGGCGCAGGTCCTCGCCCAGACGCTCTCGCTCGGCGCGCTCGAAGGCCTCCTCGTCCGCCTTGAGCAGCACGCGGCGGCGTTCGCCGTCCTGTACCAGCAGCGGTTTCTTCTCATCCAGCGGACGGAAGCCGCAGATGAATGGCAGGAATACCAGGGGATACTCCAGGCCCTTCGACTTGTGGATGGTCACCACCCGCACCAGCGCCTCGTCGCTTTCCAGGCGCAATACCTGTTCGTCAGCGCCCTGCCCCTCCCCGGCCAGCAGCTCGCCGAGGTGGCGGATCAGCGCCTGTTCGCCGTCCAGTTCGCTGGAGGCCTGTTGCAACAGCTCGGCCAGGTGCAGCAGGTTGGTCAGCACCCGCTCGCCATCGTCCTGCCCCATCAGGCGTTGCGGCAGGCTGAAGTCCTGCAGCAGCAGGCGCAGCATCGGCAGCACGCCCTGGCGCTGCCAGCACTGGCGATAGCCGCGAAACTGCATGACGCGACGCTCCCAGCTGCGCTCATCGAGGTTGAGGCACTCCAGCTCGCTCAGTGGCAAGCCCAGCGTGGCGCTGGCCAGGGCCGCGCGCAGCGGGCGATCCTGATCCGGCTCGGCGCAGGCGCGCAACCACAGCAGCAGGTCACGCGCCTCCTGAGCGGCGAATACCGAATCCTTGTCCGACAGGTAAACGCTGCGCACCCCGCGCGCGCCCAGCTCACCGCGAATCGCCTGCGCCTCGCTGAAGTCACGCACCAGCACGGCGATGTCACTGGGCTGCAGCGCGCTCAATTCACCGCCGCGCAGGAAGCCGGCCTGCTGCTTCTGCCCCTGGTCGAGCAGCGCGACGATCTCACTCGCGGCGGCACCCGCCAGCGCTTCCACGTAGGCCTTCTTCGACAGCGGCTCCTCCGTGCTCAGGTGCCACAGTGTCAGCGCCGGCTGCTCCTGGCCCTGGACCGTCCAGCATTCCTTGCGCCCCTGCGCACCGACCTCGATGAACGGCAGATCATCACGCAGCAGGAAGGCGCCGGCGCCGGTCTCACGTCGCTCCGCTGCCAGGAACAGCGCATTGACCGCATCGACCATGGCCTGGCTGGAGCGGAAGTTGGTTTCCAGGTTGTAGTGGCGCCCATGGGTCGCGCGGCGTGCGCGCAGGTAGGTGTGAATGTCGGCGCCGCGGAAGGAATAGATGGCCTGCTTGGGGTCACCGATCATGAACAGCCCGCAGTCCTCGCGGTTGGCCTCGACCTGGTAGAGGGTGTCGAAGATGCGGTACTGCAGCGGATCGGTGTCCTGGAACTCGTCGATCATCGCGACCGGGAACTGGCGACGGATGACCTCGGCCAGGCGCGGCCCGTTCTCGCCCTGCAAGGCGACATCGAGGCGGGTGAGCATGTCGTCGAAGCCCATCTCGGCGCGCTGGCGTTTCTCCCAGTCGAAACGCGCGTGCACCCAGGCGGCGGCATGACGCAACGCCGCCTCGCCCGGATCGCTCAGTGCGCCCAGGCGCGCCTCCAGCTCAGCCATGGCCAGCAGTGCCGGATGCTGCGGCGCCTCGCCCTTCCAGGCTTCCGCCAGGCCATCGGGCGTCAGGCGCTTGAAGCCGGTTCCCAGATCGACCACGGCCTCCTCGCCGCTCGCCCACTCCCGCAGCTTATGCAGCCACGGGTTGTAGTAGCGCGCCTGGATCTTGCGCGCGTCCACCTGCTTGTCGGCGACGGCCTGGTCGAGCAGCAGCTGCAGCTCTTCGATCCATGTCGGCCAGGGCGCCTTCAGCGCCGCCAGCTCGACCTCGCGGGCGCTCAATGCCTGGTCGAGCAAGGCGCCGAGCGTTTGCGGGGAAACTTCGGCCGTATCCCCGAGCAGCGGACGCAGGCGCACGCCAAGCCCGTCCGGCGTGCCCCACTGCTGTGCGACCCAGTTCAGTGCCGCGCCCTGCAGGGGGTAGCAATGCTGTCGCCAGTAGTCGCGCACGACCTCGGCCAGCAGCTCGCTGTGATCGGTCTCCAGGGTCTGGCTGAACAGGCTGCCGCTGTCGAAGGCATGCTCACGCAGCATGCGCTGGCACCAGCCATGAATGGTGGAGACGGCCGCCTCGTCCATCCACTGCGCGGCCAGCTCCAGGCGCCGGGCGCAATCGAGCCACCGGGCGGAGTCGAAGTCATCGCGCAGCGTCGCCAGCAAGGCATCGCCCTGGCCGTCACCGCGAAACACACTCGCCGCCTCCACCAGGCGGGCACGGATGCGGTCACGCAGCTCACGGGTGGCGGCATCGGTGAAGGTCACCACCAGGATCTGCGGCGGCAGCAAGGGTTCGGCGAACGCCGCGTCATCGCCATGACGTAGGATCAGCCGCAGGTACAGGGCGGAAATGGTGTAGGTCTTGCCCGTGCCGGCACTGGCCTCGATCAGGCGACTGCCGTGCAGCGGAAAGCGCAGGGCCAGCGGGCGTTGAGCGGCGCTCATGGCTGCACCTCCTCGAGCGCGCGCGGGGCACTGTCGAGCAGAGGCCGGTACAGGCGCTCGCTCCACTCGGCAAACGCGCCATCGGCCGTCAGGCAGGTGAAATCGGGGAACTGCCGCGTCAGGCTGGCGCTGCCCGCCACCTCACCGGTCATGTTGAATCCCCCCTCGTACACCGCACGCGCCTTGTCCTCGTTGCCGTCATGCAGCCAGGCCAGCGAGGTTTTCAGCGCGACCGGCAGCGGCGCGCGCATGCCCTCGCCCCAGCCCTGCAGCCAGGCCGTGAGGATCTCGCGAGCCTGCTCGGCAGGTACAGGGTCGAAGGCCAGCGAGCGGTCTTCCCCGACGAGCAAGGTGGTCAGCGGCAACTCGCAGGCCGCCGCGATCACGTGCAGCACATAAGGCCGCAGCAGGCGGTGCCACTTCCACACGCCCTCCTTGGCCAGCGCCCCCGGTACTGCCTGCAGGCTGGCCAGGGCGCCGTCAGCATTACGGCGCAGGCCGTTCAACCAGCCGTCCAGCAGCACATCGGCCTGAACGAAATACAGCGGCAAGGGCGACTCGAGGGTATGCGGCCAGCGTTCAGCCAGCGCGCGATATCGCAAAACCTGCGCAGGCAGCGGCGCCAGCAGCGCCTGCCGGTATTGCTCGCCAAAGCCTGCCAGTGGCAACACCCCGCTGCGGCGCAAACGCTCGGCCGCGACCGTCAGTGCCGCTTCGGGTGCCTCCTCCTCGGCCAGCAGTGCCGCCTTGAGCAGGCGCTCCTGCAACTGGTAGCGCTGCAGGCCGTCCAGGGCGAAGGGTTCGGAGTCCAGCTGACGCTGGGCCTGTTCATCCAGGTGCACCTTGAGCCGGCGCGTGAAGAAGCATTTGACCGGGTCGCGCAGGAAGCTCTGCAACAGCTCGGGGGTGAGCGTGCCGCCCTCCTCCCAGACCGGCAGCGCATCAGCGCCTTGCGCCTCCGGCAGCTGGCCATGCAGCGCCGCCCATTCATGGGCATAGCTGTAGAGCGAGGTGTCGCCGGCGAAGTAGCGACGACTGAAGGGCTGCAAGGGATGCTCGGTGGTCAGCGCGTGCAGCAGATCGCCACCGTCCTCCAGGCGCCAGGCGCTGGCCAGGTGATCACGCAACTGGCCGATCAGTACCGAGGGCGGCCGCTCGCTGTTGTCACGCACGCTGCGCCCCACCCAGCTTATATAGAGATGGTCACGCGCGGCGAGGAGCGCCTCCAGCAACAGATAGCGATCGTCCTCACGCCGGGAGCGGTCGCCGGGGCGGTAGTCGCCGGCCATCAGATCGAAATCCAGCGGCGTCTGGCTGCGCGGGTAGTCGCCGTCGTTCATGCCCAGCAGGCAGACATGCCGAAACGGAATCGCGCGCATCGGCATCAGCGTGCAGAAGTTCACCGCGCCGGCAAGGAAGCGCTGGCTAAGCCGCCCCTGGTCCAACCCGGCGAGCCAGGCTTCGCGCACCACCGCCAACGGCAGTGGCTCTTCCAGCGCGGCGCCTTCGCAGAGCTCGAGCCAGGTGTCCAGCGCCTCCAGCAACTGATTGCGCAGCACCTCGTCGCGCTCGTCCTGGGCGAGGAAGAACGCCTCGAGCAGACTGCGCAAACGCTCGCCCCAGGCGCCTGGACTGGCCGGCTCACGCAGGTTCTCCAGCAACGCGTCGAGCGCATCGAGCAGGCGGTTGAGCGGGCCGATCAGCGCGGCATCCAGCCCGCCGATTTCATCGAACGGCTCGATGTCGGCGTAGGCCTGGCCACGCCCGACCGCGTAACCCAGCAGCATGCGACGCAGGCCGAAACGCCAGGTGTTCTGCTCCAGGCCGTGGCCCACGCCAAGCGTCTCGCGCTGCGCGGCGTCCAGCCCCCAGCGGATGCCGGCGCCCTCCAGCCAGCGGCGCAGGGTCGGCAGCGCTTCCTCGCTGATGGCGAAGCGCGCACGCAGCGCCGCCACATCCAGCAGGTCCAGCACCTCGCTGACGCTGAAGCGGCTCTCCGGCAAACGCAACAGGTGCTCCAGCGCGATCGCCATGGGCTCCTTGCCGCGCAGCCCCTGGTCGGCCAGGGTGAAGGGAATGAAACGCGGATCGTCGCTGGCGAACTGGCCGAACACTGCCTGAATGTGCGGGGCGTAGGTGTTGACGTCGGGCACCATGACGATCACATCGCGCGGACGCAGGCTCGGGTCGCTGCTGAAGCGGTCCAGCAACTGATCGTGCAGCACCTCGACCTCGCGTTGGGCACTGTGCGCGACGTGAAAACGCAACGACTGATCCTCTCCGGGCCGCAGCGCAGGCCAGGTGCGCCGGCTTTCCTCGAGCGGGCGCAGATCGAGGATGTCGTTCTGCACCTGGCCCAGCAGGCCGCCTTGCGCAGCGGGGCTGAACAGGTCGATGCGCTCGAACTGCTCGCGGTAGCGCTGCGGCTCGTCGTACTGATCCAGCAGGTTGATGTAGTCACGCCCCTGCTTGCCCCAGGCGGCCAGCAACGGCTGGGCGTGCTGGTGCATCTCCGCCTCGTCGAACAGGCCGATCTGCCCGGCGGGATTGCCCTTGCGCCGCTGACGACGGTACTCGTGGCGCAGCAAGTCCTTGTCCTCGACGATATCGCCCCAGTGATGCTGGCAGGGGTTGTGCACGAAGAGCATCACCTGGCTGAAGCGCGCCATGGCCGCCAGCGCCTCCAGCATCTGCGCGGGCAACGAGGAGATACCGAATACCGTGATGCGCCGTGGCAGGCCCGCTGGCCGGCTGTCCAGTTCACCCAGGCGCGCGACGAAGCGCGGGTGCACCCCGGCGCGACTTTCAGCCAGGTGTTCCTGCCCGACATCCGCCAGCAGCGCGCGCCACAATGCGGGTTGCCAGAGCGATGCGTCATCCAGGGGGCGCTCGCCGCCCCGCGACGTGCGCAGACGATCCTGGCCGTTGGCCCAGTCTTCCAGCCAGTCGGCGCGGTAGACCTGGTACTGGTCGAACAGATCCGCCAGGCGCTCGGCCAACTGATAGCGCTTGCGCAGATCCTGGTCATCGGCCAGAAAGCGCCGCAGCGGAGCGAACGCGTCGTCGCTCAGCAGCTGCGGCAACAGGCGCATCAGGCGCCAGGTCAGCGGCGCCTTGTCCAGCGGCGACTGCTGGGGAATCGCATCACGCCCCAGGACGCTGCGATAGGCCTGCCAGAGAAAGCGCGCAGGCAGGTCGACATCCAGCGCCGCCGCGATCCCGCAGCCATCGCGTTCGGCCAGCGCCAGCTTGAGCCACTGCGCGATGCCGTTGCTCTGCACCAGCAGCACCTCATTCTCCAGCGGCCGCAGCGGATAGCGGCGCATCCACGCCACCGAGAGCGCACGCAGCTCTTCGAGGTGGTTACCGTGAATGACGATGAGGCCTGGCGACAGCTCCGGGCTGACGGACATCGACTAACTCCTGTCGAGAATCGAAGCGCAAGTTTGCCAGCATTTTCGGACAAGGTGCGCGATGGCTGCAGGAGTCGCTCGGTGCGCCGCGCCTATGAGCGCTGACGCTTGCGTTGCTGCTTGACGCGATACATCTCGCCATCCGCCAGGATGATGGCCTCCTCGGCGCTGGTTTCGGCGGGCATCACGGCAGCCACCCCGACGCTTGCGCCCTGATAGTCGAGGGCTTCCACGCCATCGCCCAACGGGTAGCGCCCGATCGTCGCGCGACTCAGGCGCTCCTGCATCAGGCTGGCGGCGGTACTCAGCTCCTGGTCCAGGGCCGCGCTTTCCGGCGATGCGCCCTGGGCAATGACGATGAACTCGTCACCGCCAACGCGGCCGACGCTGTCACTGTTGCGCAGGCTGCGCTTGAGCTGGCTGGCCACGCCCTGGAGAAAGTGGTCGCCGGCCTGGTGGCCATAGACGTCATTGATGAGCTTGAACCCGTCCAGGTCGATGACCCCGATCAGCACGTACCTGTTATCCCGCTGCGCCAGGGCATACAGATGCTCCAGGTCGCGCAGGATGGCGCGCCGATTGGCGAGGCCGGTGAGAGGATCGGTCAGGGCAAGCGTGGCCAGTTCGGCGTTGGCGGCCTGGAGTTGCTCGACCAGCAGCTCGCGCTCCAGAAAGTAGCCCAGCAGCGTCGACAGCAAGCGCAGCACCGGTTCGACCTTGGGCGAACAGGCAACCTGCTGCGAACTTGCCGCGCAGACCGTACCCAGCACATGGCCGGCCTGGGAACGGATGGGCGCACTCAGGTAGGTCTTGATTCCCAGCGCCTGGGCGGCGTCGGAATCACCCCAGCACTCTGAAACGTTGTCCGAGTACGGGCGGTTCTCTTCCAGAGCCCGCTTGCACAGGGTGTCAGCCCAGGGCACCACGAGCCCTTCGGGGATGACCATCGGCCCCGTGTTGCGGGCGATCTCGACCCGCTGAAAGCCTTGTTCAAGGTTGATGGTCGTCAGATAGGTCGACTCCATACCCGTGAGCTGGCCGAGCAGCGCCAGCAGAGGGCGAGCCAACTGTTCCAGGGAGCGGGCCTGGGGAACGGTTTCCGACAGGAGGGATAGGATCTGGTCCATCTGGACGTACCAATAGCGAGGCCACAGAACCGTTGTCGATCAGGAAAGAGCAATCTGAATGAAGCGCGTTTCCCTAGATGCCGACGATCACTGCTGACAGCCCACCGCTGCTGAGCCATTCCCTTAAGGTGGCATCACTCTAAGAATAGAGGGTCTTTGCCCAAGTCGCGTTTTTTTCAGAGAGCTCGGCGGAGCTTCAGGGCTGCGGACTGGCGCCGAGCCCTGAAACGCTACTGACTAGCCCCGGCTCAACCCGGTCAAGCGGGACGACAGCGCCTGCATGGCGCTACTGACCTCATCCAGCGCCTGGGCATCGCGAGCGTTCTCCTCGCTGATGCTGTGGATGCGCACCGCCAGTTCGTTGATCTCCTGAGTGACGTGGCTCTGCTGCTGCGCCGCCACGGCGATCTGCTGGGCGCGCTGGGAAATATCGTCGAAGCTCTGTACCGAACTGGAGAGCGCCGAGGCGGCGCCTTCGGCCTCGACCACCGCATGTTCCGTGCGCGCCTCCCCTGCCTGCATCGCCTGCACCGCCTGGCGTGACGCCTGCTGCAGCGCACTGATCATGGTGCCGATTTCATTGGCCGAGGACTGGGTCTTGCCCGCCAGGGTGCGCACCTCATCGGCCACCACCGCGAATCCGCGGCCTTGCTCACCGGCACGCGCAGCCTCGATGGCCGCGTTCAGGGCCAGCAGATTGGTCTGCTCGGAGATGGCCTTGATCACATCGAGCACCGCCCCTACCTGCTGGCTGTCTTTCTCCAGCTGGCTGATCACCGAGGCCGCACCCGCCATTTCCGTGGACAGCGCCCTGATCGCCGCACTGTTGGACGCAACCTTCTGCTGCCCCTGCTGTACGATGACCAGCGAACTCTGCGCGGTGTCGGCGCAGTCATTGGTGTTCTGCGCCACCTCCTGCGCGCTCGACGACATCTCGGTGATCGCGGCAGCCAACTGGGTGTTCTCCTGCCGCTGCTGTTCGGCACGCCCCGCCAGGGTGCTGCTCAGACCGCCCAGCTGCGCGGCCTCGGCCTGCAGGTGATCGGCCTCTTCGGCAATGCGCTGAAGCATGGTGCGCAACTGCCCGGCGTAGCGGTTGACCGCGTGGCGCAGTGCGCCGATTTCGTCTTCGCGCTCCACGCTCAACTCGACATCACGGCTGGCCGAGCCGCGCCCCAGGGAATCGATCTGCGCAGTGGTTTCCTCCAGCTGGCCGATCAACTTGCGCCCTGCCAGCCAGGCCAGAGCCAGCAGCACCGCCAGCAAGGGCAACAGAAGCAGCAGAATTTCCCAGGTCAGCGCATGGGCCAGGCCCGTGACCCGCTCCTGCGGCGTCGCCAGGCCGATGACCCAACCGGTGTCCGGCATCACGAACAGACTGACGCGACTGGCCTGGTTGAGCTGTTCATCCTGCTCGAGATCAATGTTGCGGATGCCCCCGGCGCTGCTGCCGCTCAACGCATCCTGAATCGGCTTGAGCCAGCCGTGCTGCTGCGCCAGGTCGGCGAACTTGACCATCGCGCCACCCTTGCCGCCGGTCATGCCCGGAAAATGCAGTACGTTGCCGGCCTGATCGAGCGCGAAGGCATAGCCGTCGGTGACCTTGCCCTGCTCGGTCAGAAAGCGCGCCAGGTCATCCAGCAGCAGGTCCAGCGTGGCGACCCCGGCAAAGCGGCCACTCAGCTGGTATGGCACGCTACAGGTGACCATCGGCACACCCGTCACCGCATCCTGATAGGCCTCCGACCAGAGGCACTGGCCGAGCTTGCTGCTACGGGCGCCGGTGTACCAGGCATCGTTGTGATAGCCAGGCCCGTCTGCCGCGTTGTAATCGTCCGAGTAGCTCAGGCGACCATCGGCCCCACGCGCCCAGAAGAAACTGCGGCGCTCGACGCCGTCACTGAAGGCATTTGGCTCGGGCCAGACACCACCACCGGCGATCGCCCGGTCCCCCTGATTGTCGATCAGATTGGGCAGGCTATCGCGATACAGCGCCTCCTCACGCGGCAGCACCTCGGCCAGATGCGCGAGGCTGGCCGTCACCCCCTCGATACGCGCCAGCTGCAACGCCAACTGGCGCACGATGGCGCTGCCGGTTTGCTCGATCAGCTCACCACTGGCCGCCACCACACGTGGCTGCCCACGCAAGGCCATCACCGAGAACACCGCCAGCGCGGTGAGAATCAGAAGCACGATGCAACCCAGGGTCAAGCGCTGGGACAGTCTAACGGGGACCAAAGCCATGCGATTACTCCTACTTGGGAGGGACCTTACAAGGGGCTACCAGAACTGCTTACGAACGCTCCTAGTTCCACCAACAGGATCAATTGCTGCGATACTCCATCGCCTGTGCCATCTGCGTACAAGCGCCCTGGCCAGGATGCCCGCGCCAGATGCCTACCCTGAGTTATAGATGAACAGGCGCGGCGTTACACCGTTTAGTCGGCGGGCAAGGCGTCGACTTGAGCGCAATCGCAAGGCGCCGGGAACAGAGCAAGCTCGCTTCCGGCCAGCAGCGCCCCGTGTTTTCAACCAGACCTGCCCGGACAAGGATGAACAGGATGCAGATCCGTGAACTGACCCGCGATGACCTCCCCAGCGCCAGCACCCTGTGCATGGACGCATTCATGCTGGCAGTTGCGCCCTCGCTGCAGCCCCAGGGCGTGGAGACCTTCAGCAAGCTGGCAGACGCAGCGGCGTTCGCCGAGCGCATGGCCGGTGACAACCTCATGCTCGGCTGCCTGGAGGATGGCGCGCTGACGGGACTGATCGAGCTCAAGGAAGGACGCCATGTGGCGATGCTGTTCGTGGCGCCGGATTGCCAGCGCAAAGGCATCGGTCGGCGCCTGATCGACACGGCGATGGAACATGCCCGAGGCGACGTGCTGACGGTAAGAGCAGCGCTGTCTTCAGTAAAAGCTTACGAGCGCTATGGATTCATCCTGACCGGCGAAGTTGGCGAGTTCGCCGGGCTGATTTTCCAGCCCATGGAAAAGAGGCTGGCCTCCTTCTAGGCCGGGTCTGAGCCGCTATTGCCGGCAAGCAGAGCTGCACACCGCGTATCCACGGTGAGTCGATTCGACCCGATCAGCGCAAGGCTATTCGGACACCTCGGCCCCGCCAGACAAGTCCGAATGGACTGGGGCCAACGTAGTACCTCAACTATGGAAATAGGCTTACACACATGCGTCACTGAACTTCGGGCCATTCAGCTAAGCTGGAGCCTGGACTCGATAGGAGCACGCAATGTCTGCCAAGGAAGAGCAGCTACTGCAGCTACTGGGCCTGATGGCTCGCAGCATGACCCACATGACGGCCTCCCTGACGGCCATGGCCTTCGATCAGCTGCAGAGCCAGGACGCCACTGTGCAGAAGTCTGCCAAACGCATGATCGAACGCATGCAAGCCATCAACGAGGAACTGGACCAGCAGTGGGAGCTGGTCGGTCAACTCACCGGCGAGCGCGACCAGGAATTGCTCGCCGAAGCCCTGGACTTTTCGCTATCGCCGGCACGCAAGGAAGCGGTTGATTGAAGGCCCCGTCATAGCCTCGCTTGCTGGCGAGGTTTTTATCCTGCGCCCTTCAGCGTCTACTGCCAGCTCACCGGCCGCTGACTCACCCCAGCAGGCCAGGCAGTTCTGGAGCGTTCCCATGCCCAGCGGTGACAGACCTTACGACCTTCTGCAATCCAATGCCGAACACCCCTGAGCACGACGAATATCAGGAACACCGTGAGCGTGAGCAACGCGAATTCGACGACTACTACCGGGATAATCCCGATCTGATTGCCTGAGGAACCAGCATGGCAAATTCTTTCCGGTCCTTTGTATTCAAGATGCACTTCAACAAAAGTGCGATCGCTGCGGTGCCCCATGAGGAGCAGTTGGAGCGCATACACCGCTACCTGGGTGCGTTGGGCCAGTTACATCCGCTTCTTGGCAAATGGTATTTACAAGGAGCCTCAGTTCAGGACGCGTTGCGCAATGACGTGCTGAGCGCCCCCCAAGCGTTGTCCGAGGCTGCCGCCGCAAGTTTCGACGCCGAGTATCCAACATGGCTGTCCGTAGCTGTGTGGAATGGGCAGGAAGATCCGCTGCAGGGAGGCTTGGCCTTCAGCTACGACGCACACGACATGGAATCCATATCCAGCATGGATTTCGAAGATGCCGGAGCGCTGGTATCAGCTCTTGAGAACCCACGTCCGGAGTTGGTGGAAATGCTTCGCCTAGCGGTATCCATCTGGCCGGAAATCGATTGGGGTGTAATCGCTCCCGACAGGTACTACCTGGATGGCCAAACCTTCTCCGACCGTCAAACCATCGGCTGGATAGGTTTCTGTCCGCACCCACTAAATCCCAGCGATTTCTCAGATGCAGACGAGCTGATCGACATACCAGGTCGCGGCACGATTCTGGTGAGCAGTGCTCAGGTTATGGATGAACGCAATAGAGAGCACTTCCGAAGTGTCGGCGCGCTGGACACAAAGCTCGTCGAGCTGGGCTATCTACCCTTGTTTAACAACTGACGTCGGCCAACATCCTGAGCTACGCGCGCTGAGTTTGGGTTGCCATGAATCAAAGGGGCTGAGACCCCTTTTCGCTGCGCCCTTTCAGGCGTGTGCAGCGTGTTAAGCCGGTTCCTCTTCCTTGGTAGCCAGCCCACCGTCCAGTGCCCGCCATCTCATGAACCAGATGCAGCAGGCCGTAGGTTCTGATCATATCGAGTAGACCAGAGTGGCCGTAGGCGTTTGGCGAAGATGCCGGATCGGTGCGTTTGAGGTACTACCCAAGGGCACTCAGGGGGACCGTGCCTTCGCTGGTTCAACCTGCCAGCAGAGATACGGCAGACGCCTACATCGACTGGGCCATCCTTGAAAGGAAAGTGCCAAGGGACATGATCACTCCTTCGGTTCGGTGTGAGCTTACTCGAAAGTGCCAGTGTTAACGGGGTAGAACCCAACGGAACAAACTGATCGATGAAGCCAACAGGATTTCGGCCAGCGACTCGCGCGGGCCGGCCCTGACAATTTTGAGGAGGATGGCAGGATGAAAAAAGTCCCGCAAAAGTCCCTACGCTTCTACGTGTGAAGCGCCCATAAAAAATCCAGCCACCGCTAAGTGACTGGATTTTCTAGGGATTTTTTGGTAGGGACGGAGTGATTCTAACACTCTACCCCTTGCACCCCATCTAAGTATGAAAAATGTAATCCACTGATTTTAAAGCACTAAAAATGGCGCTCGCTGCAATCGACGCCCAACGATGTCGGACGATTTTCAACGATTCCCCGCAAAAGTCCCTATTGCTTGTGGAGGCGCGGGATGACCGCGTCTGGCCGGACGTGACCGACTCCGCCCCGTTTTAAGCAACAGAAGCCAACCCAAAACAGTAAAGTGAAGCTTTGATGGTCAACGGGAAGCATTGGCTAAATCTCACCAACCCTGTCGCATCCATTCTTCAATCAAGCCATTGTCTAAAAGAAACTTGGTGCCCTTGGGGGTTGGCAACCAGACAGGGCCATAACTGCCAGATTCGCGCGAGCGAGTAACGAGCTTTTTTGCAACCAGATTCGCAATGGCAATTTCGACGTCTAGGTCATCTGTTCCTGTGCGTTCCTTTAGGCGCCACTGGGCCATGCCATAGTGGCTACCTGCACTGACCAATAACTGTAGAAGTAATATCTCACTATCGGAAAACCCGTGATCCTTATGGATAACCTTGGGGGGCTCAGTGGATGCCGCTCCTACAGCCTGGACGACAAGCGGCAGGATCAGCTTAAGTGCTTGCGAGGGTGAGAGATGGAAGAATTCTCGGTTCTGTACCGGACGATGTTGGGTAAGTGTAGCGTGAACTGCCCGCTCCAGTGACTCAGGATCATCGACAAGAAAGCAAGCCTCAAGTACAAAGGGCAGAGGCACACCAGTTGTGTTTAATTGACGCAGCCGCTGTTCTGGAAGGTCCATAGTGTGCCCGATTTTGAGCAGGTCTGGCATGGACGGATTCGATACGAGATAAATATATCCGGGCATTATAATAAGGCCTAACGCTCGGGCTCTGAAATCATTAACTCTTTTTTGTACTCATCTCGAATCGTCTTCATTGCCGGCTGGACAACCCCCATGAAATCTAGCGCCTGCTCCTCTGAAAATGAACCGTCACCTGGCTCTTTGTTCTTAATGCGATTTATTGCACCCATAATTTCACCAAACGCCCTAGATGCAGCATCATTCTCCCAGAGAAAAATATTATTCTCCCAGCGAAATTTTAAGAGCAACTCGAATGACTCCTCCGCCTTCTCGATCAATGCTGACCGCGACATTGGCTGATATGTCGTATAGGGGGTCAGGAAACGCTCCAGGTAATAACAAGTCTCTCCCGCCAGACGCGAAGCTTCGATAAGCGCTTTAGCTCGTAGGGAAAACCGCTCTTGGGCTTGTATAGATGCAATTTTAAAAACATGATTCAGTTCAGATATATGCTTCTGGTGCTCCCTGTTTAATTTTTCATTTATGCGCGACTGCCTTTGTACATTCCGACTTGCTAGCCAAGCGATAATTGCCGCAACAATCGTTGTTAAAGGAGGTAGAATTTTAAGCATTGCTTCCACGAACTAGACTTCCAATCTGTGAAGGTTAGAGTGTTTTAGTGAATCGCCCCAGGTTTCCTAGACACTCTCCAAGCTCTGAAAATAGCGCTTTTCATACTCCACTGGCGATAGCTGCATAGCGCTGCTGTGCCGGCGC
>MDSZ01209488.1_pt1 | contig 16983 bp, 1 predicted proteins | sample 811201 | NCBI WGS metagenome assembly MDSZ01 (sample SAMN05326647, study PRJNA326480) | marine metagenome | isolation source: seawater | place: Indian Ocean: North | collected 2010
ATTTAAATTTGTCTTTTGTGGCATTTTTCTTTAGAATTCCAGGATGATTTTGACGTCTTCTTTTTGTCTCTCATTACGAGCAATCAAAGGTCTATTGTCCAAATAAACAATTTCCCCTGATCCTTTATTTATCTCAGAATTAGATAACCCATTTGAGAAAGTAATTCCCAAATCAATTAACTTAGTTCCAGTTGGGTTTGTAGTTATTCCACTAAATGATGTATTAATACCAGCAGAGAAGTTGGAACTGTCACCTTTTATAGCATTTGATGATGCTTCAAAAGAATAAATTGCACCAGAATTTGATATACCAGTGTAATCTGTTTGATCTCTTGTAGTAGTATAATTTAAAGATCTATCCCTAAAATACTTCATAACTTTAGTATCTTTATCATATGAAGCAACATATCCTTGAGCAATTCGCCCAGATGTTAATACTTGCGTTATACGTTCACCTACTTTAGGTTCATCCCCAGAAACGGTATCAAAAATAAACGCTTGTACTGCTGAATATGTAGAATCAGTATATGTTACTGAAGTTCCCACTTTAGTTGGGTTTTTAACAATCCCCACCTGTGCGAATTTAGTATCAGATGGGAAATCCTTTGTAGAATCATCAAATCTTGCATATATCAAAACCCTATCAGTTCCCAATTCTTTGTAAAGATCATATCCATGCCCTAAAGAAGGTGGGATAATTGGAACAAGTTTTGCTCTTTGATTTGATGGGTGAGCAGCATCTTGCAATGCACCTAAATCCACCAACCCATAACTATAACCACTTCCACCAGAACTAACAGTAGCATTAACTACTTTTCCACCTACAATATCAACTCTTGCTTTACCACCAGTACCATCACCCAATATATCAACTTCCTGTCCTAATCCATCTGCATATTTACCGCCAGCATTAGCAATATAAATGTGCTTGATTTGATTACCATTTAATGTAGAATCTCCATTCTCTCTAACAGCTTTAATTTGAGCGTCTGTACTCGTTGACCAATTGTTAGGAACAGTAATATATTCAGTTGAGTCAAATTTTAAAATATCTGCTGGAGAAACTGTATATAAGTATTTCCAGATATATCCATCACCACTAGTACCTGCTCTAGAAGGTTCTAAATCAGTGAACATTGGTTCATCTTGTGAAATATTTCCTGTTGGATTATCTCCACTTGAACCGTTTGAAATACAAAGATATACTTTAAATTCCGAATTCATTACATAATAACTTGCACCATATAATCTACTAGAATCATTTATTGGACTCTGAGCACCTGCCTCAGTAGAATAATCATCACGATACATTTCATATCTCTTACCTGAAGTCCAATCTATTCTTCTAACAATTCTTCTTATGTTAGCAGAGGCAATCCTCTTACCAAACATCATAGTATCACCAACATGAGCAACACTAGAAAAACTGTCTAGTGGTTTTGGTGTCAGATTAGTTTTATTCCAATCACTAGACCTACCATATCCAACCTGAACACTAGGTGATGGTGTTCCTGTTGGGTTTGGTAATCCAATAAAAACATAATATGAATTTTTTTCCGATTCTACTGATTCGACAAAATTGCTTGCGTTTAAAATTCTAAACTGATCAGTAACAATTGCTGGCATGATTATAAACTAATGCACTACTTTTTTTCTTTATTTATAGACATAATTTTATAGTCCACTAACAATCCTAATAGAACCAGTATTTCTTAGTCCAAATTCAGAATTTAAACCTTCATAATACCTTCTTTGTATTGTTGGGAAAGTTGATAAACCAGAATCAACTGTTAGTCCAGTAACACCAATTGAGATTGGTGAAGTTGATCTAGTTCCATTATATATTCTACCCCAAGATATAGTTCCTAAAGAAGTTGTTAATCCAACATTGGTTATATCATAATAACCAGTTTGAGCGAAACCAGTAGTGTTAGTTGAACTTAAAATATCACAGGTAATTTCTGCTCTAAAGTCACTAAGTTGTGTAAATGTATGAACTTTATAGATGTTATCTAAGAAGTGTGTTCCAATAGCAACTACGCTATTGTCATTTCCATCAACAGAAGTAACTCCACTTCCTATTGTAGTATCTTTAATTAGAAGAGGATAACCAACTGCTAACTTATTAGCATTTGATTTATGTGAAGTAAAGAAGAACTTAAGTGCTTTAGTTCCTGCACCACCAGAACCTTGTGCCGTAGAAATTCCAGTAATAATACCCGTGTAACCTTCAACATTATCAAATGAAGTCATTTCCTCTGTCTGATACAAAGGTTTTTTAATAATTACTTGTGGTGGATTTGTATAAGTATATCCTAATCCAATATTGTCTATTGTTATAGAATCAACTTTACCATTTACGATGTTAGCAGTTGCTTCTGCAAATGTAGAAACTCCAACTTGTGCATATTCATTTCTAACAGTTGTTCCAATACCAACTCCTATTGGTGCTGCTATTGATAGTGTAACTGCAGAACCAACATAACCACTACCAGATTCAACAATAGTAAATGCTGATATATCACCTTTATCAGAAACAGTTGCGGTAATCGCTGCTGCTACAGAATTAGAAGATGCCATTAATATTGCATCTACTGCTGTAATATTAACATTGTACCTATCATCAGTTCCTAATGCAGGGTTAGCATCATCTTCATAGAAGAACTGTTCAGCGTCATCAACAAAGAATCCACCAACTCCACTTGTACCAGTGTTTGCATCAATATCACCAATAATTTTTGCCGTTGGATATATTTGTGGTTCAATAACTTCTCTTGCTTTAGAGATTAATTCACCCTTAATAATCTTATCTTCTTTCTGTTTTGTCCAATCAACTGGTTTAAATACAGATTCGTTTATTCCAACTCCTCTATACAATGTTGTTTCAACAAGATCTGATCCAAGAATATCTTTAATAATTCTATCATTTTCCTGATCTACAGTATCTGTAAATGCAGGATTCTTATGGATACGAATATCATCACCAATTTTGATAGTTTCGTTAATATTAACTATCTCAACATCAACACCATCCTGTCCTTTATAGAAGAAAACATCAACTTTATCTTTTGGTGATGGTGCTTCTGTGAAAGTAAATGTAGTTCCACCTTCAAACTGATATGCAACATTAGGAGTCTGCATAACACCGTTAACAAAGATTACTAGAACTGCATTTAAATCAATTTGTTCACCTAATAGTGACTCTTCATCAATTTCAAAACTTAATAATTGACCATTACGGAATAATGGGAATCTCTTTCTAGTTCCAGTTTGCATAGGTGAAATATCATCTATGAAATCTAACTCTCCAAATTGCCAAGCAGAGAAGAAATCATTAAATGTTTGAACAACTTCAAGTTCAAATTCTTGTAAAGGTTTCTGCAATCTCTTATCGGTAACTAGTCCAATTGGTTTAAATTTATCACCAACATTAAACGAGTAACCAGATCTAGCAATATCAAATTCAGAAATCTCAAACATACTTCTAGCAATTCCAACATTAGTTGTTGCTGCTCCAACCTTAAGATTTAATAGTAAGTTTCTACCAGTATCTTCTGTTTTACCAACACCCAATCTAGAAACACCAACAACAGGCATATTTTCGTAAATTGGTTCTGGAGTTGTAATTTCAGGATTAACGTATCTTGCACCTTGATTGGTAACAGTAAAGTCTAAAGCACCACCAGTTCCTGCAGGAGACTTACCAACCTGCAATCTCATAGTATTGACTGTAACTCTACCAACAGGTAAATCTGCATTATATGCAGGATCAGTTACCCTTGGATATGGATGAACTGTTTGATAAGCATCTTGAGCACACTTGAATACTAAGGATCCTTTTACAATACCAACCTTAGCATTTGATTTTTGAATACAGTTGGCTACAGTTTTACCAGGTACAAATGTATGAGTAAATTGAGATAATGATGGACTTGGATTTACATTAACTTTAAATGTATTAGTTGTTACTGCATAAATTGAAAGCCATCTTCCACTTGCATAATCAGTTGGTCTTGGATATCTGTGTTCTGTTTGATTGTTATCCTTTGTACAAGTGAATGTTAAACCATAATCTTCAATTAGAATTTTATCACCAACAGAATAACCATGATTTGCCTTAGTTAATGTTAGATTTCCAGTATTCTTAACATAAGATGCATTTGTTGGTGTTATGAGAGATGCACCAGGAATACCATGATTATTACTAATAACAATCAACTCACCAGTTGTTGGATCATAAGTTGCATTACTTGCTGTTGTAGATCCATATGAAACAGAAACACCATCTTGTTGATGTGGAGCACCAACATTTACAGTTACTGTGGTTCCTGTTACAGCAGTAATTCCTAATGGTGAATTATATGCAGGATCAGAAGTTCTTGGATAAGCATGTAATGTTTCATGATTATCAGCGTCACAAGTAAAGATAAGTGATTTAGGTTCTATTGTTAAAGTATCTAATGCTCTCTTAATACCACCTGCTGCTCCACTTACAAATGTATGCGTATCTGTATTAGTAGAAGGAATTGTATCTAATACCTGAATATCAAATGTATCTGTTTGAACATTAGAAATTGCAACCCACTTATTACTAATAGGATCACTAGCACGAGGATATGCAGTTGTTGCATTACCACTTACAGCACCAACATTACATGTAATAGTACCACCAGATTGATCTACAGCAGTTATTGCAATAGCAGTATTATATGCAGGATCAGTTGTACGTGGATATGTCTTAGTCTTGACATTACCATCAGCAGTACAAGTAAAGGATAACTTATTAGCACCAATTGTAACTGTATCACTAGTTGTAAAACTATGTGATCCAATAGTCATTACACAAAGACCAGTATTAGGATCATATACTGCATTTGTTACATTTTTCTGGACACTACCAGCAGTAATTGTAATAGCGTTAGTTGATGTTCCACCAACCCATGTATGTGCTGAACCTACACCATAATCACACTTAAAGGTAACTGCACCATCATCAAGTCTTACATAGTCGCCATTAGAGAAATTATGACCAGTAACCTTCAAAGTCATAATACCTGTAGTTGGATTATAACTAGTGCCTGATTCTGCCTGATGTGAAGTGGCAGCAGATAATCCAGTAGTAGATCCAATAGTTAATTCTAATACACCTGTTAATGGATTATATGCTGCATTAGAAACAGATCTCTTTGTAGTACCAACAGTAATAGCATCCCACTTCTTAGTTCCTTTAAAATTATGAGTTCCGATAGAATTTACAAACTTATGTTTGTTTGCTCCAACCTTAGCTGAGAAAACTGCACCAGTTCCTCCTCCACCACCAGATCCAACATTAACACTAATAGTATTAGTTGTAGAATCATCTAATCCTAATACTTGACCAGCAGCTGGATCAGTGGAACGAGGATATGGGTGAACACTATTATGCTTATCCCTAGAACATGTAAAGTTTAGAGATTCTGTTGCAATAGTAATTGTATCTGTCGCTCTCTTAATTGCATTTTTCGCTGCATCCAATCCAGGAACAAATGAATGTACATAATTACCACCCGTCTTTAATGCATTAGGATTTGCACTACTGAAAGTATGCCTAGAAACATTTGTTGATGGTATGGTAGTTAAAGTTTGAATCGTAATAGTTGTGTCTGTAACAGATTCAATTTTAATTGCAGTATCATAAAATGGATCAGTGATTCTAGGATATGCCTTTTCAGAAGCATTATCATCAAGATCACAAGTAAATTTAATCGATTCTGGATCAAGTTTAATACTAGTTCCTGGTCTTAATGTATGAGCACCAATCGTTATTTCCATCAATCCTGTTGTTGGATCATACTCAGCAAAAGTTGGTGTGAATGCTATTTCTGGTGAAGAACCAACATTAACATCAAAGGTAAATTGTGTTACGTTTGAAATTGTGACCCACTTACCACTTATTGGGTCAGAAGGTCTAGGATAAGTATGGTTACTAGCATCATTATCCATTGAACATGTAAGTGTTATTGAATTATCTTTTATCTTAATATAATCACCATTAGAGAATCCATGACCGTTAGTCAATACACCTGCAGTAATTGTCATTACACCAGAAACTGGATTATATGTTACACCATTAATATCAGATTCTGTAGCAGCAGTTAATCCATGATTATTACCAAGAGTTAATATTAATTCACCTGTTGATGAAATATAATCAACAGTTGATGGTGTATAACTTACTGATGAATTGTCTGTTATTGCATTTGTGTTTGCAGAAATAAACTTATGTACAAATTCTATATCAGTAGCACCAATCGAAACTGGATCTCTATAACCAGATCCAAATGTTAGATCGTTATACCACTCATATACATTTCCACCACCATGATATATGTGTGATATTGTTGTTAAACCTGCTTGAACTTCAAATGTTCTCTCGGATATAATACCAACTATAGGTAAACCTCTCTCATGGTCTTGGAAGAATGAAGTTGTAACACCAACATATCCACCATCACCAATTGTTCTTACTGCATTAGGTGTTGCTGAAACGAACGTGTGTGCATCTGTATTGGTTGGAGTTGTTCCTAATAGTACATTTACCTTAAAGGTATCTGTCGTTACGTCAGAGATGTATAGGTACTTGTCATAGGCAGGATCTGTAACACGAGGGTATGCTTTCTCTGCAGCAGAACCAGTAGCACCATTATAATTGCAACTAAAGGTTATTGATTCCTTCTCAAATTTAATTGCATCACCATCATAAAGACCGTGATTATTAATCTTTATAACCAAATCTCCAGTTGCAGGATCATAAGTTGTTCCTGTAATAGGAGTTCCAACAGCATCAGTTGGACACTTAAATTCTAAATCTTTTAAATGAACTGTAGTTGGATACTGTAAAGCATATCCATGAACAGAATTTGTTGTAACTGTTATAATTCCAGTAGTATTATCATAAGCAGCAGTCTGAATACCAAGTTGATACTTAGAGGAAGCACCTATTCCAGTTATCTTATCAATCGAACCTGCAGCAAATAAATTACTATTATTTCTTAGGTTTGGTTTTACTTTAGCACCTACAAGTGGAGCATATCCAATACCTGGAGTAGAACCCATTGAAACTATCAGTCCACCTCTTGGTAATTGATTCTGATTGATATCAAAATCAGATTGCATTGGTGTTCCATTTTCAGAACTAATACCAGTAAATATAACACTAGAAATACCAGCAACAGGATCTGCCTCTATTTCATAATTATTACCAGCATTATTCAATGTAAGAGGAGTTTGGAATACTCCATTAATGAATAGAATACCATTTCCAACAGTAACTCCAGTTACTGTATTAGCACCTCCAACACTTAATGTGTAAGTTTTACCAATACCTGTAAATACATCAGAAACATCGTCAAACAACATGTTAGTGTCATAATTGCTTCTAAGGAATGTTCTACCGCTAAACTCAGCTCTTACATATGGTAAGTTTGTATCATTTCTTCTCGCTCTAGTATTTCCTTTTGGTGGATCTAAGAACCACACAGTACTATCTACAATGTTAAATGATCCTCTATGTACCCTAGTAGCGGCTCCGTCAGCGTGTGTAGTTGCAGCAATACCCAAAGATCCTCTATTAACTCTAACCACTGGTAGAGTGCAAATACCAAGGGCAACATCAGTAGAATCATTGATTGTTCCTTCAGGTAAACTGGAGAATCCAACCTGTTCAACCTTCATATATTCAGGTCCAATCTTTAGCACATCTCTTGGTTGAACGGAACTAATTCCACTAAGAACAAACTGTGAATTTCCAACACCAATAGCACCATCAAGAGTATGTTCAATTGAAGTGAATGTAATTGGTTGTTGAACAATTCCATCTAATCCAATAACTGTCTTAGATAGTTTCTTAGTCATATCAAGTTTATGTGCATTACCTTCACCAACACCAGTAAATGTTATAGCAGCACCTGCAGAAATATATTCTTTCCTACTGAATAATTTAAATTTATTCTCATCAATAACTTTAACAAATACAGTTTCTGGTAAAATATCAGTTGTAATACCAGAAGTATTGGATGTAGATCCTATGGATACTGCAGTTGATCCAACACCAACGAATGTTGATCCAGGAGTATAGGTTAACTGTTCATTAGTATTAAAGAAATGATTTGGTATTGTAAATTCACCAGTAACTTTATCTAATTGAGTTGTATCTGCAGGATTGAAAACTTTAGTGTAAATTGGAATATTATCATGTTCCAATTCAAAATTAACTTTATTTGCCCTACTTCCATTTACACCATCATAAGCAGATAATAATATACTCTTCTCTGCAGGTCCAACAACTAAGGAGTCTGGAGTATTAGAGAAATCGTTTATAGTATTGAAAACTTCATTATATGCTTGAACTTCAATTAAAGATGTTTGTGATGGATCTGGATAGAAATTGATATTAATATTATTTCCAGATGTAACTGCTCCAATAGTACCCAATCCACTATTAGATTGACCTGTAAATGGATATTGTATAGTAGTTGCAACTCCGTCATCTTGCAAAATTACTGCCTGATGTATAGCAGATTCTGTATTGCTGGAAACTCTTACAAGACTCTTAACCGCACTATCAATTCTCTTATCGATTGTAGAAATCAATATTGGTGTTGAAGTACCTGTATGATATGTTGATTCTAATCTAGCAGACCTTTCAGAACCTGCAGGTTGTCCAGGAACTGCATATCGGTATGTTCCAACCCCAACAGGTCCGTTATTATCAATTGTTGCACCTAAACCAACAATATTTGTGCTTGCATTAATTACTCTCTTTGTATCATTTTCACATTCAAAGTAAATTGTACCAGAATCATATCTTGCAGTTAAGAAACCAACCCTAGAAGCACTATAAGAAACATTTAAAGTATCAACATAAGTTTCTGCATAGAAGATATTTGTTCCATCAAAATCTACTATAACTTCACCATAGTTAATTTCTTTAGTGATATCATCCTGAATTAAAATATCTGCAAAGAATCCGTTGAAATCTGAATCGGAGAATTGTGCTATTGTTGTTGTAGTAACTCCAATAATATTATCATTAGCATCTGTTTGTCCAATTGCAACTTTTACATTAGTACCAGTTAAATCAACTTGTCCTATAGAAGAAGATTCAGACTTAATCGCATTAGTAATAAACTCTGTTTTAAGAATCTTAATATCATGATCCCTATCATACTTATCGGTAGGTAAGAAGTTTAATGCCTTTCTTTGGAATGCATCTGATGTTGCTTCAAAATCACCCAACTTCATATTTGTAAAGTCTGATGATTTCTCAACTAAAAATGCATTATTTGTAGTTGTTAGTACTGCTATCTCTGATAACTGAACATCAAATGTATCTGCATTAACTATTTGAACCAAATATTTTGTGAAATTGCCATCTATTTCTTCAATTTCAGAAAATACATCTTGGAATCCCTTACTTGAAAATCTTCCACTAATATCATCATGAATTAGAACCCTATTTGATTTACATTTTGTATAATCAGTTAATTTAGTATTCTGGAATGTTGCAAATTTTGATTTTGTTGGATTTAATTCGGGTCTAGCATCATAATCTCTTCCAAAATCAAAGTTGTTAATTGTATCAACTCTCTTATCATTCATAAGATCAACAACAATAACTGGAGTTGCTTGAATTGTTGTTCCAATACCAACAACAACCGAAGATGTTATACCAACATCAGTGAAATTCTTAAGACCTGATGGGTGAACTAATCGGTTAACTGGATTTACTAAAGTATCCCAAGGAACTGGACTCTTAATAGAATATGATAAATTTTGATAATAATCATTATTTGGAATAACTTGGAAATCTTCATTTAATTTTCCAGTGTTATCCAACCAACCATAATCTTGTCTGTTAGAGTAATCTACTACAAACTTAGCTCTATTTCCAACAATATTCGTTACTGTTGCACTTATATTACTATTAGCACCTTGTATTCTATCTCCTATTCTTAATTGATAATCACCATCAACTTTAATAAAATCTTCCCTAGATTCTACTACTTTTAAACCCCTTTCAATAAATTTATTTGTACCTTTAACAAGAAGACTTTCATTGAGTAATAATAATCCTCTTTCTTGAACAACTTCAAATACAGGATAATTCTTTCTATTAATAATATTTGCATAACCAGACTGATAAGTTTTAGCAATACCAGGATTGGTTGTTAATCCAGCTATACTATACTTAAGAACTGCTGGATTTGAATTTACATAATCATCAACTACAAAGAATCTATATTGATAATCTGCAGAGTTATAACCATCTCCACCAGTAGCAATACCAGAGGAGTTTGTATTAGTTTGTGTTCCAATACCTGCTTCACCAAATAATTCAACACCTTCTACAAAAATCTCATCTCCAGTTGCAAATGGTGGATTTACAAATCCGTTTATTGGAGTTTCTAAAATACAAGTAACTATTCCACTTCCACCACCAGTCATGGAACTAATACCAACACCATTAGAGTTATTAACAGTAACAATTCTATGAGTTACTGATTGCAATCCCTGAATAGGTGCAATGATATTAATATCAGATATTGATTGATGTGGTGTAGTTGCAGTTAATGAAGTATCATCTACAACTGTATCACTTTCTGGATTATAAACAATAACATCTGGTGCAGATAAGAATTGATTAGCACCATCTATAACATTAATACCTTTAATGCTATCTACATTATCAATTCTAATTACAGGAGAAACAAATGCTTCTGGACTTAATGTTTTATCTGATGGATATTCATAACCTATATCAAGTATTCTTACATCATTAATTCTTGCAATTGATGTAGAAAGTGCCACGATATTTGCATTTGTTCCATCTGAACTAACAACTCTTTCAAATTTTGGTATTTTCTTATAATTAACACCCTTAGAAATTACTTTTACTTCTTTAATTGGACCAAGTACAGACTTAGATTCTGTTGAATATTCTAATGTTTCACATTGGTCTGCTTGATATGAAAGAAGTTCTGGAATTTTTGTTGGAGAAACTTTGAATGTATCTGAAGTTATTCCAAATATCTTATAATCACCACTATAAGCACTATCTACAAATTTAATTTCAGAATAATTATCAACTAATGGATCAGCAGTACTAATATATCCACCTTTCTCTATTGCATAATAGAGTTGAGTTGGAGTAGTCTCAGAGAATGAGAGTGATACAGTAGATGTTGTTCCAACACCAACAGTACCAACACCAGTTCTATTAAATATGCTACTATCTTGAGAACTAATAAATTCATTTTTAAATTCTTTATCGTAGAAGAACTTAAGTCTATATCCAGATAAAGAAGGATCAGAAACATTAAATGATAACTTGGCATTTTTAGTTACTTTAAGTTGTGGATTAATTAAAGCAACAGTATGATTTTGACCTCCTATTGATTTAATATCAACCAATAAAGGTGGTTGATTCTGTACATCACTTAAAGTTTCACCTAAACTAAATTGATTTGAATTTTCTTCATAAACATAATAACAAGGATTATTCAATCCATTTGCAGGATCATCACTCTCATATAAAACTCTATCACCAGTTTTAAATCCATGATTATTAATTGTAATTCTATTTTCTGCTTGATCTATGCTAGTTGAGTTAAATCCAACTCTATTAACCAATAATTTTTGAAATTCTGAGTTGAAGATAAGACTCAATGGTGCAGTACTACCTACTCCAACAACAGTATTTGGTATAACATTCAAATTAACTACTTCATTATTACTTAATCCGTGAGTAGTAGTTCTTGCTGCTCCAATATTTGTAAGAACTGTTGCTGTAATCTTATCAACATCACCAATAACTTGATTATGGTTAGATTCTAAAGCATATTCAAAATCATCAGATCCATTTCCGTGGAAGAATAATCCTTCACTTGTACTACCTATTGAAGTTCTCTCAGTTACAAGACCAATATAATTTTGTCCCTTATTAATAGCATATACAGTGAAAGTATCTGTTGTTACGTCAGGAAGATTAAATAAATTATTTGCTGTAGTACCAATTCCAACAATTAATGAAGTTGCAGTTCCCTTCTTAGTAAATGTTAGTTCTTGACCATTAACGAATGGATGATTTGGTAGATATATTGTTCTTGTTGGAATAGGAACCTCTTTTGTAGTTTCCCCAACAGTATAATCAACACTAATACCACCACCTTCAGTAAGACCAATACCAACAGATTGATGTGCATTAAAGTAAACTTTATCATTAAGAGAAGATTCAAACTTTTCAACTTTAACTGGTATTGTAATTTCTCTATTTAAAACATCTAATTTAGAACCATAAGTATGAGCAGCTCCTACACCATATCTTTTTACTCTTAATATAGAACCTACATCGTAGATATTAAGAACCTTAACAATCTCATCATCATTAATTTTTATAGATGAACCAATTGAAACGGATTTTGGAATTACATCTACGTAAATATCATCAACCCTTCCAGTAACGAGTGGTTGATATGTCATAGATTGAGCAAGTCCAATCTTATCAGTTGAAACACCAACGGTAAATGAATTTGTAAGATGAACTATTGAACTACTTAAACCTGATATAGAAACAGAATCTTTATCATTTAACTCAAAAAATGGAGAGTATGTTGCAGATACTTCCGTACCAGATTTCCAAGTAAATACTGCATTTTCAAATCTATTCAATTCAGTCGTAACACTAGAAACTGCAATACCAACTAGAGATTTAACCTGTCCTCTAAGACCTGTTCCATTAGTTCCAGAATTGTCAAAATCTGTAAAATCGCCAACTTTATATCCATCACCACCATCTAAAACTACTAAACTATCAATTTCTCCAGTAGTTACAGATTCAATAGTTGTTAACTGTCTTAAGAATTCATTAGATTCTACAATAAAATCATTATCTGCTAATGCATTACCAACTTTGTATGGGAAAGTATTTCTTGCTAAATTAGAATTATTAAAGTCAAATTCCTGTGTTAATGTAGTGTTTGATGAAATATATGGTGATCTATAAGTTTTACCTATAAAGTAAGGGAAACTTGGTTCTAAATCAGTTGTTTGCTGACTAGGTGCTACACTAGCAAAATAAGCGTAAACTCCATTTGGAAATTCATTAGTTTTACAGAATCTACCATTATGCTCATCAAGTGTACCTGATCCATTATAATACCAATCATCAGTGAAATATCCTTCTTCAAATTCAGTTATCGAAGGACGATCTACAACTTTAGAAGCATCTAAAACATATCCAGAAGTTACAATTCCTACATTAGGACCTAATTTAGTAGTATCAGTATATCCATATGGACCATAAATGGGATTTCCATCATACGCCCAACCAATAATTGGAGAATGCTTTGTTCCATCATCTCCAAAATATTCTCTAATAGATGATTCATACCCATGAACACTTAGATGTAAACTATTATCTCCCTCAGAATCTAAACTATAATTACCTTGTCTCTTACTATTATCAATTGTTAGTGTTCTAACTCTTGGTTCAAACTTTGCATTCTTTCCTCGTGCTTTAACACTAAATGTAACTTGAGATGCAGTATATCCAATACCAGAATTAATTACATCTACACCAGTTAGTCTTCCTTCACTATTGATGGTTGGTTTAAGAACAGCACCATTTCCTTTAACGTTAGTAGTTGTAAATCCTACAGCATCTATAGTAATTTCTGGAAGAGAATAATATTGCTGTCCTCTATTTAAAACTTGAACATCAACTACTTTACCATCTACTATAGAACCACTTACAATAGCACCTTTTCCATTTTCAACAGTTACTTTTGGATTTTTCTGTAAATTTAATACTTTTGATCCATATTTGGTTCCATTTTCATACAAATAAGTATCAATTATTTCACCAGTAACAACTGGAGTGAAATTAAAGGTTCCAGTAACAGTTGATGCAAAAGAAACTTGTGCAGTTACTTTAATATCTGGGAACTTAAATGTCTGGAATCCTTCACCTTGAGATTCAAATCCAACATAGTCACGTCTTTCAAAATTAGTTCTAGTTAAAGATCCACCTATTGTAGAACCAGCATCTGCTAATCTAAATGAATCATCATCAACCTTTAACACATGATAAGAATGTGTTGTATCCAATCCACCAATTGAACTTGCGTTCAAATAATCTTCTACTTTTATCTCATATATCTTTGAAAGACCAGTATTAACTGCCAACGCACCCATACTATATCTCTTACTACCAACTATAAATGATTCTCCAGTTGTATTAGTTCCTACATCAATATAATTTACTGTAAATGTATAAACTCCAGTAGAAACATTAAGTCTTACTCTGTTTACAGGAGCAATACTATAGACAAAATCTAAAGAAGTTTGCCAATAACCAGTTCCAGTATTTTCATATTCAACAAGATCACCATCACTAAATCCATGTCCCTTAAAGTTTATCTTTGAATATGCTGTAGAAACATTAGATGGTTTAATATGTAATTTTCTATATTGATAACCAGAACCAGAATTTATTACTTTAACTGACTGTAATGTTTTCTTAGAACCTGTTCTAAACTTATGAGTACCTGCAGCATTAGTTGCAGTTGAAATACCAATGGTGTTAATACCAGCCATTGCATCATCATAATTTTTAAATAACTGAATTGTGCTTGAATTAACTACTCTAACGTTATATCCAGCACCAGTTGCTAATCTACCACTAGCAGTGTTTGAAACATCACCATATACACCTATACCAATTGGTAAATTTCCATTACTATTATAGTAAATAAGATCACCATTATCTAAGAAATGCTTCTTCTTAAATGTAATTGTCTCATCTGCAATGGATAATCCACCAGAGAAGAAAATATCTCTACTATCAAACTCTAATTCCCTATATCTTATACCAATAACTGGTTCCAAAATACAACCAGTTCCATTACCACCAGTTAATGATATAGCTTTTACTTCATCTATATCAAAATCATGAGGATCTACAAATACTTGCTTAACAGATCCACTAATAACAGGTTCAACTAATGCAGTAACTCCAGCACCAATGCTATCATCAATAGTTAATCTTGGTGGATTTATTACATCATAACCTTCTCCACTGTTATATACATCCAAAGAATCAATAGGACCATAATAAATGTAATCATCAGATATTGGTGTCCTGATCTGAACACCATCAATTAATACTCCAATGTTATTAACTGGTTTTTCATTTTTACCAGAAACATATAAATCTTGACTTAATGGGAATTTCTTAAGAATTTTATTAGCAGATAACTTTTTATCATACTCAGATTCTTTTGTAAAAGTATGAGTGGAAGTTATTGCAAGTCCTTCAGCAGCAAATCTGATAGAATTTACTACATTACCTATCATTCCCCTAGAACGATAAAGTCTAATCTTACCAGGTTTCTTCTGAACTATTTCAACATAATAGGTTGTACCAGAAATTAGATTAGTTAATGGATTAGTTGATGAATAAACTACAGCATCTCCAGTAATTAATTCAATTTCATCATTATTACCAGATAAAATTACATTATAATCCTTAGTTACATTACTATAACCTTCTAATTTATCAGTTGTAGATGTTATTTCAAGTAAAGTTGTTTTAAGTGATGAGGGTAATGTATAACTTGGTAGAGAGTTAGACGCAACATATCCATCTACATCATCATCAGTATATACGTTTAATATATCAGATATAACATTTCCATTACCTTCTTCTATTTCTATACCACTACTACTTGCCTTATTTAATTTTCGTCTTAAATCATAGTATAAACCAACAACAGGAGTAAATCCACTTAAACCAGAAACTATTATTACATTACTTGATGGATCAATATTTGTAACTTGAACTAGTGGAACTTCAACATTTTCAGAATTTCTACTTAAAATTTCAGCTCTATCACCAACTTTTAAACTAGATTTATCAATCGAACTTGATAATGAGATAGTAGAACCAGAAATTTCCGAAATTTGATATCTACTACTAGTATTGTATATCCAAGAATTAGCAAATACCTCTTTATAAGTGCTATCTATAGTTGTATTTGGTATAGATTCACCAACATTCTTAACAAAAATTCTTTCTCCTTCAGAAACTAAAGAAATATCCGAAATAGTTTTAAACTCTGATAAAACACCAGTTATTCTTAAATCTACTCTTTTTGTTAGATCCCCATCTTCATATCCATATACAACCTCATCTGCTCTAACATCAGATCCAATACCAATGTTTTCTATTATGTTAGTACATCCAAAGAACTGATTAACTGATTTTGAAGTATATGTAATTGAATTAATTCCACACAAAACATAACCAGTCTGATCAAATCCAATTGTAGAATCTACAGAAATAATAGAAGAACCTATTGAAACAGGTTCCATTACCTTTGATCTACCAGGAATGGTAAATGTTCCTTCAATTAGATCTCTATCAGAATATCCAACAAATAATGAGATCTTATAATATACCTTTTCATTTCTAGTTAATATCTCAACCTCAGAAACTGAAGCACTTGTTCCAGAATCATTGGACTTAGTAATTGTTTGTCCAACAAGTTTTTGAGGATTACCACTAATCCTATCAGCAATTATAACTTCTCTTCTTATAAACTCTGCACTAGAAGGTTTAAATAAACGCTCTTCTAGATCTAATATTATAGATTCTTCTCCATATAGAACCTTTAATAAAATCCTTATAGATTCTTCAATACCTTTTGATTGGTAAAAACTTCTTGCATGTTTAATAAAGTTACCAACATCAAGATCTTGAGCAAAATCATTATCCTCTAAACCAGGTAAGAAGGTTTTCTTTAACTTTTTGTAAAATTCTTGTATGAATAATACACTTAAGTTGGTGACAATTGCACCATTAACATGAGATTCTGCCTTTGTATTTTCAAATATTAAACCTTCTCTATTAACATTATCTAAAGATGTTGATATTCCAACTTCAAA
>MDSZ01098973.1_pt1 | contig 16980 bp, 19 predicted proteins | sample 811201 | NCBI WGS metagenome assembly MDSZ01 (sample SAMN05326647, study PRJNA326480) | marine metagenome | isolation source: seawater | place: Indian Ocean: North | collected 2010
AAATAAAAGCCTTAATAAAAACTCTTTGTCTTTACTTAAAACCTTTACCCCATTTTTAAACTCTAGATTATCGAATGCTTTTGCGATGAAGTCATAAGAAAAACAGTTAAATTCTTCTTCAATTATAGAACATATGTCTACTTGAAAATGAAGCTTTGTCATTGGTAAGCCGTGAATTAACTTATCATACGGAGCTGGGTTTGGCCTCAAAAAATAATTTAAACTCTCGATCCTATACCGATAATGGTTTCTTGAATCTTTTGCTAATCTTCTTACTAAAGAATCAAATGGAACTACGTGCTCTTCACACCGGCAGCATATTTTATCAAAATCTTTAGGGTGTACTACAATATCTACGTCTCTTCCCACTGGATATTCTTCTGGAAAAGAATCACTGAAAAACGGAGTCTCTATTTTAGTAACAAAATATCTAAATTCTTTAATAGAGTCAAAAAATTTTTTTATTTCTAAAGACATTTATCCGCCTAACAAAATATCAATTTCTATTTTGTCTTTAAACCTATTTAAAGTTTCTAAAATTTCTGAAGTTTGGTATTCATTATCTCCTGCATGAATTATAAGGTCAGGAGTTCCATTAGAGGGATAATTAGAAATTTTTCTTCTGTAGGTTGATCTTATAAAGCTTTTTAAATCTTCTATGGCCATTGATATTTCATTTCCTGTTTTTCTTTTTATTCTGTGTCTAGCATCTTCAATCCCAAACTCTAAAACCATAAACTTCATAGGAACATTGTCGCAGTATGGAAACTTAGCTTGTACTTTCCATAAAGCAACATCATCAGATTTATAAAAATCTACTATCATACTATGTAAATCTTCTCTACTAGAGCATGTAGCAACGGTTATTTTTTTGACTTCATGAAAGCCTTTTAAATCTTCTAGCATTTCTTCCCAGTGTTCGTGGCTCATAGGCCAGAATACGGCAGCTCCTTTCATCGGTATTTTTTCTGTATCGGTAGCTAACTCTAAATCAGCAAATTTCTCTATTGTTTCAACAGGTATGTGCTTAAAAATCTTAAAAATCCGAGGATTATTTTGATCTACGGGAAATGGAATATCTACAGTCTTTGGTTTAGCTACAAAAACAGAGGGTATCCCACAATTAGTGACTATTTCAATATCAATAAATTTCATTCCTAAAGCTCTAGCCACAGAAAGTCTGTGTGCGCCATCTTCCAAATAGAACCTACCATTAAGTTTTTGAGCTTTTATTGGCTCTTTTATTCCATTAACTCTTATGTCTTGGTATAACTCTAAAAAATTTTCATAGCTTCTAGGTTTTAAACCATGCGCGTTTGCGCCTTTTAAAAACTGTTTCCAAACATGACCAGCCCTATTCAGCAAAACGTACGTTCTTAAATTAACGTCGTCTCTTATATCAAGAGCTATTTTATCGATTGGAACTTGTTCTATTTTTGTCTTTTCACCCATTGTCCTGCCTTATTTTGCAAACTAACATTAACCTTTCTGATTTTTCGCTCTGGGGAAACCCTTTATGAAAACCAGCTTGGTCTGTTATTAAAGCTGTTCCTGCTTTTTCTAAAAAAATCTTCGGATTTAAACTTAAATCTAAATCATTTTGAGATATTGGTTGAAGCTGCTTTGAATATTCTTCACAATTATCCCATGTATGTGTTCCAGGTATATAAGAGTATGGTCCTTGGTCTAGCGAAAAAACGTCTGTTATATACATAAAAAACTTATAAAGTCTCTTAGTTTCTCTAGGGTTTCCAGGAACAGGCAAAGGAGAATTATCTCTGTGATAACCGCGAGTGTTGGTGACACCTTTATTATAATAAATAGAAAAACTAATTCTGTATCTTGGAAGGTTAGCCCATAATGCAACTTGCTCTATATGTTCTCTAATTTTTTCAGTTGGCAAATTAATTAATTTTTCTGCTTTAAAAAGCTCTATCATATTATTATCGAAACCCTGAAGGCCTCTTGTCACTAAAACTGGAGTTGGAAGATTACCTAAATTGCCTGGAACTTCTCTTTTCTCTGTGTGGTTTACAACTTTTAGCTCAGGATAATCTGCAGTTTTTGAAAGATCAAACTTTTCTATTAAATTTAGAAATTCAGTTTTTATTTTTTCACAATCTTCTGCGCTTAAAAAATCTTTAATTACAACATAGCCATCGTTTAAAATTTCTTCTCTACATTGCTTGTAGCACAAAGCTGTTTCACCCCAAATATCTCTATCTCTTTTGTCGTTAATTGGAGATTCGTCTCTATCCCAGCGAGCATAAGGAACTCCTTCGCATTTAACTTTCTCTATATCCATTCCAAGCTTGACATAGCAGTTGGTAAAAGCTATTTCTCCGTGTATTATATGCGTGTGCTTAAACTTTACATTATCAGTAAGATCTGGAATAGATTCGTGGTGTGGCAGCTTTCCATGTTCAGCCCAAACCTTTTCAAGGTTTTCTTTGGAAGTACAGCCAATGCCGCCATGCGCATGTTTCCTGCTTCCGTTAGCTAATCCATAACAAGCAACAAAGCCTAAGTTCGGATTAGAGTTAAGCTGCTTAACAGCAATTCTCATTAAGTTTTTCTTATTTATAAGAGTATCATCTTCAGTAAACATCCAATAGTCATATTTGTCTTTAAATGTTTTATAAGCTAAACTATGGGCTCCAAAACCCATGCCGATGTTATCTCCATTTATTACTATAAGCTTTCCATTTTTTACTTTAGAACCATTTATCTTGTCTAAAAAACGAGAAGCTTCTTTAACTTCTGGAGAATTGTTAACAAAAATTATATCAGTCTCACAACCAGAATCCCAACGAAGATAATTTTCATAGCAAGCTTCAGCTAACTCAATTACATCTGAACTACCTTTAAACGTTTGATAGTTAGACCTAATTCTTCTAGCTGCAAAATAAAATGGAACCACTAAACAAGTCTTCATTTTTTAACCTCTTTCTGTACAAAATCTACTTTCTTAAAATATAAAGTTCCGGTGTCGTCTTCCATGTAGACGTTAGGGTATGGATCTTCTCTGCACCTTATAAAATCATAGAGCTGCTTTACTGTCATGTTTTTAATTGGAAAATCTATCTTACTATCTCTTGGTTTAAGCCTCCTACAGCTTTTACCATTTCCAGATTGAGGGTGCAGTAATATGTTTGGATAGTCTGTAAGCATGAGATCTAAAACTTGAATACTAGAAAGAGTTAAGTTTTTAAAAATATTGTCCATTCCGCCTGATAAGCTGAGCTCAGACTTATACAAAATCTCTCCTTTATCTATTTCGGGGCTTACTTTAAAAAGAGACATTTTTGTATTTTCTATTCCATCTAAAACCTGATTTTGTATTGGCGATCCTCCAGCATAATTTGGTAAATCTGAAGGATGCAAACCCACCATAAAATATTTTTCCACTATATCTTTCGCTATAATCCAACTCCAACCGGCAAGAATAACAATTTTTACTTCTTTTATTTGAAGTAAATTTTGCAGTTGCTCTGGGTTTTCTGCAGAATACCAGTTAAAGTTGTTGTATTTTTTCTTTAGTTCTGAGTAAATATTTTTTGCCCAGGATCTATATCCGCAAAATATAACAACTTCTTTTTTGTTTTTATGCAACAATTTAGTTACCTTATTTCAAATGGGTGATTATCAAACCACCAATGGTTATGAGTAAGTAGATACACGCTTTCTCCGCTCTTTATAACATCTTCAGGTCGATGATTTCTCCAGCATATGTGGGGATTAAGACCTTCATTGACATACACAGAGTTTTCAAAAATAATAGATTCATAAGCTTGGCATTCTAGTCTTGTTATAGATTTAATCTTTTTCCAATTTTCTTCTAGCCATGGCAAAGAATTATACATGTAATTTAAATCTCTGTGGGTAGATAAGCTCGTTATGTTAAATTGGCTTTTTAAAACATTGCACTCTGCTGTTACCACATCAATAGGGTCTATTCCGTTTATTTCTGCAAACTCTACTGGGTTAGTGTGGAGGCCGATTTCGTGGCCTTGCGATTCAGCGACTTTTAAACAGTTGAATATGTTATAATCAAATGGATTATAAGGAGAGCCAAAAACTCTTACATAATAAGTTGCTTTAACTTCTTCTTTATTTTCAACATCTATCATTTGCTGAACTGAATTTGGCACAAGATCTATATCATGCCTAAGAATAAAATGGCCTTTGTTAGGACAGCCTTTTTGATAAAACTCAGAAACAGTGCAGAATTCATATCCAGTTTTTTTAGCTTCACTAATAATATCTCTATAGTATCTTAGACTAAAATGATTATTTTTCTTAAATTGCATCGTTTGTTTTTCCTAAAATCCCAGAGTCATAATCTTCTAACTTTAAATAAATTTTCTTGTTATCAAGCTTTATATACGGAGAAGGCTTGCCGCTAAACGTAAGAGATCTTATTTCTCTTAAAAAATCATTTTCGTGATTTACGAATCGGCTAGATATTTCATGAGATAAATCATTTTTCTTATAAAGATACTGATTTTCGCTTAAGTCTATTTTTTTATCGATCTTTCTTCTAATCAGCGAGCTAAAATTTTCTTTTAGCATCTGCAAGCCAATGTTATTAGCTTTTTGAAAAAGGTCTTCTGCAACATCGCTATTATTAATTTTAAAGCTTCTTGAATCTATGATTTTTCCTTGGTCTAAATTCTCATCTAAATAATGCATCGTGCTTCCATGAAAAGATTCATTGTTTTTTAAAACCCAAGAAGAACAATGCCTGCCCCTATATTTTAGTTTATAAGAATGGTGAAAATTTACTATTCCCAAAGGAACCTTTTCTATATTTTCTTTTTTTATTATCTTCCAAAAACCTAAAGAAATTAATAAGTCAGAAAAATTTAAAATTTCGTTAAAAGAACTTGCTAGTCTAGAATCTTCAATTAAAAATTCACTCTTTACAAAAGAAATATCGTTAGTAAACACTTTTAAATTCAAGTTTTTATTTTCTAAAGCATAATCGTTAAGCCACAACAAATATTCAGAAAAATTATTTTCTTTAGCGTTAAAAAGAATTCCACAGTTAATTTTCTTCAATTGGCTCATGATTACTCGCAAAGTTCTATTAAGCTATTTCCAATATATTGAACATCTTTTTCTGAAAGCCACCAACCGCAAGGAATGCAAATTTGATGCTTAGCAAACTTTTCCGTGTGTTGTAATTCTGAGTTTTCTTCAAAACAATCGTATGGATGGTTAGGTATATGCACCATTCCAGCGTGTATTTCTTTTTCAGCTAGCTTTTCTATTATAGAATCTCTGTCTATAGACTCGTTTAAAAGAACAGTGTAAATCCAATAAGACGGATCCATATAGTCTTCAACTTCTAAAGAATTTATATTGTTGTTTTTTAAAAACATTTGTCTGTAGATAGAAGCGTTTTTCTTATGAGTTCCTATAATCTTTTCTCTTCTTTCTAAATTAGAAATTCCTAAAACAGCTGACATATTATTCATATTAAGCTTCCAGCCAACCTCCTTAATATTAGAATCCCACCTCTTTCCTTTCCAGTTTCCATCTTCATCTTTAAGACGATCGCGATCAAAGCCATACCATTTTAGCCGGCCGGCTTTTTCATGGTCTTCGTCGCTAAGGCAAACTATTGCACCGCCATCTCCAGTGGTGATATGCTTGATAGCTTGAAAGCTATAACACGTAATATCTGCCCAGTGGCATATTTCTTTTCCCCTATATTCACTTCCAAACCCATGGGCTGCGTCTTGAATTAATTTTATATTATTTTCAGTGCAAATCTTCTGCAACTCTTCTAACTTGCAGGGTATACCTGCCCAATCAACGCATATAACCGCTTTAGTTTTATCAGTAATTTTTTTCGCGACTTCTACTGGGTCAATATTCCCAGTTTTTGGATCTATGTCGGCCCACACAGTTTTAGCACCAAGCCATTCAGTAGATACATTAGTAGCTACGCAAGTCATAGATGGAGCTATAACTTCATCACCTGGTTCTACGCCGGCTATTTTTAGTGCCATTATTAATGAACCGGTACAAGAACTTGTCATTGTTATATTTTCGGTTTTCCAAATTTCTCTTAACATCTCTCTTATTTGAAGTACTTCTCTTCCTTCATTTAAAAAACCTGACTCAAATACTTTTCTGATTCTACCTAACACGTCATCGATATCGATGTGAACTTTAAACAATGGATATTTCATGTCTTTTTACCTACGTTTATGTCTTCTATATTTTTTCCAATAAATTGTGAAAGAGGTTTTTCTAAAATTCCAAGATTTTCTAAATGCTCTTTAAGTTCTTTTTTATTCATCAAAGAATTGTCGCTTCTCATACTAAACTCTTGACTATTAAAAGGCTTTGTATATGAAGGTAACACTACAGAATATTTTTCTCCAGGCTTTGTTCTTAGAGACTCTGAATCGTTTATCAAAGACTCATGGAGCTTTTCGCCAGGGCGCATGCCAATTACTTCTATCGGTTTTTCATACATTTCAGAAAATATTTCTGCCAAGTCTAATATTTTCATAGCAGGAAGAGATGGTATCCAAGTTTCTCCAGAAGATCCTTCAAGCATAGCTGTTTCTATTAGATCTACGCTTTCATCTAAAGTCATAACGTATCTTGTCATTTCGTTGTGAGTTATAGTTATACACTCTTTATTTTCTGCCTGGTATTTAAAAAGTGGAATAATACTGCCTCTAGATTCTAAAACGTTTCCATACCTTACAGCAACAAACTTAACATTAGAATTTAAAGCTGCGCATGAAGTAACCATTCTCTCTGCGATAGCTTTGCACATTCCATAAACATTTATGGGGGAACAAGCTTTATCAGTACTCACCATTAAAACTGTTTTTAAATTTTTAAGATTTGAAATATTTTCATTAACGCACTTGACTATATTTGCCACTCCTTCTACGTTAGTCAAAACACTTTCATAAGGAGATTTTTCGCAAACATCTACATGTTTAAGTGCAGAAGCTATTATTATATGCGTAGGGCGATAAGAAAGCATAGATTCTAAGCAGCGCTGTTTATCTCTGATGTCCCCTATAAAAAATGAAAGGTTATCATCATCTATCTCATTCCTAAGTGTCCAGTGCTTAGATTCGTCTCTAGAATAAGCGCAAACTTTATTATCTTTCAAGAATCTTCTAATTAAAGTCTTCCCAAGAGAGCCTGTTCCGCCGAAAATTAAAATTCTAGCATCTTTTATTTTTTCAATATCAGCCATTTAAAACTTTCCTGTAATATTCTATAATTTCAGGCAAACTTTGTTTCAATTTTTTTTCTTGACTCCAACCTAAATCTTTAAGTTTTTCACAGTTTAAAGCATATCTTACATCTGCTCCAGATCTGTCTAGAGAAGTATCTGTAACGTCTTCATAATTTACTTTCATTTCTTCGCATATCATCTCCACTATTTGCTTTACTGAATATTCTTCATCGGAAGATATATGATAAGATTCATTGACTTTTCCAGCATCGATTATTTTTAATATTGCATTTACGTTATCTTCAACATGTATCCAGTTTCTTACGTAAGATCCACCACCGTGGATTGGAACTTTCTCACCCTTTATAATATCTGTTATGGCTCGTGGAATTAGTTTTTCTGAGTTTTGGCGAGGTCCATAATTGTTAGTTGTTCTTGTTAACAGAAAAGGAATATCAAAAGTGCGAGCCCAGGCAACAACTAATTGCTCAGCAGCAGATTTAGTAGCTGAATATGGGTTACTTGGAGTATGAACTGCTTCTTCTTCAAAGAAACCTTCCTCAATATCTCCAAAAACTTCGTCGGTACTTATTTGAACAAAAAGTGGAAAATTATATTCCCAAGCAGATACAAGACTGTTTATTTTAGTGTTCTTTAAAATTTCTAAAATATTGTATACGCCAAGAATATTAGACTTCATAAAAGAAAAGCTTTCTTCTATAGAGTTATCTACGTGCGACTCTGCAGCAAAATTAACGATTATATCACAAAAGGGTATAGCTTTAAGCTCTGCTATGTCTGCTTTCACGTATTCATAGTCGCCTTTAAATTTTAAGTTTGTATGAGCAGCATAAGTTTCCTTATCGTAGTTTATAACTCTATGGCCCATTTCTAGCACCTTGTCTACAAAATGGCTTCCTATAAAGCCAAGGCCTCCGGTGACTACAATAGTAAGTTTTTTATTGAATCTTCTCATGATATTCTTTCCATCCATTAAATTTTTCTGTATCCTCATCGTCTGGCCGCCAAGCACGGTCAGGCAAATTTAAAATCACGGCTTCTTCCTCAGAATTATTACAAATTCTATTTGGTACGCCGGCAGGAATTATAAGAGCAAATTTTTCATTCTCGTTATTCCTTATCTCGTATTCTTGTATCTTATTTTCTACTAAACACTCTACAGTAACTGAACCTTTAAAAGCCATCATAAAACCTCTTCTTCTGGAATGCAAAATAGGGCCTTTTGACGTGTGCGGCGCTATAGAAGTTATGTAAGCCATTTTTGGAACGTACCCATCATGCCATGGTTCCCAATCTTTATATACAGGAACCATCTCACCTTCTGAAGTCCCGAAAGTTTCTAATTTTTGTAGCTTAGGAATTTTCATTTTTTAAAAATCCTTCAAGGCTAAGTTTAAATTTTTCAACAGATCTCGATATATCTTCATCTTTAAGAAGTGGAAATTGGCCTGATACTTCTTTTTTATTAACTAAATTATCCCTTACGAACAATCTAGCAGAACCCTTAGGGTTAAATGTTCCTAAGTGATTAAAGACACCACCGTTTAAGATAGCTAATTTTAGATTTAGTTCGTTAAACTTTTTAGCCATTCTGCCTTCTTGCGCTTGCAGTGGTTCTACGTCTCCCTCGACTACCACCCTTTCAAAAACTTTTGATTTAGCAAAAATTGGAAAATTGTACCAATGCCAATTAACTTTAAAAAATGTGTACTCATCTAGTTTTATTGGGTCGCTCCACTTTAGAGGCACTCCACCAACTATATTGCTAAGGGTCATGAAATTAGATCTATCGACATCAGAAGATGAATTTCTTTTATCATATTTTTTTTGATTATAATAATCAAATTTCAACAACCTTACTCCACCAACATCTTCGTTTTGATCTAAAAACTTTTTTAAAGAAGGAATACAGTCTGGTTCCATAAGCTCTAAGTCATCTTCTACGTGGCAAACATACTTTGCGTTTATCATCTTTGCAGTTTCGGAAATAGCTCTTAAAACAGGCACATCGTACAGATTTTCTTCAGAAAAATATTGAAAGTTAAAAAATTCTAGACTCTTAAGATATTCTTTTACGTCGTCGCTAGAACCATTATCCCATAGCATTAAAAAAATAGATGGATCTTTCGAAAAAGACTCTAGGGTAGGAAGAGCTTTTTTCATCATTTTATATCTTTCGCTCATCTTTTCCGAATCGCAAAACGTAAGCACACTTATAACAGTATCAAACGACATTATTATACTCCAGTAAATCTTCTGCGGTCACTTTATAAGTTCCTCTTTTTTCAACTGCTATTCCTGCGCAATAATTCGCTAAAGGAATAGAAGCCCTGATATCTCCATAAAGCATGTAGCCGATAACTAAAGCTGTTAAAAAAGTATCTCCAGCACCGCAAACATCAAACACGCTTCTTTCGAAAACAGGGCTGTATGTTTCTCCATTATATTCTGCGCCTCTGGAACCTAAAGTAGTAATAATTTTTGCTTTAGGGTTTTCTACTGTTATGGAATTTCTTTCTAGTTCATTTATTTTTATTATACAACCTGAATAGCAGCTCAAATCTGTTTTTTTAGTATCAACGAAAATTGGTCCTTTAAATTTTTTTCTTAAAAATTCTGCAGCAGAATGTGTGACAAAACCTTTTCCATAATCAGAAATTACTATGCAGGAATATTTTTCTAAATCAATGTCTTCTAATTCAGACTGTTTTAATTCTTCAACTTCATCAAAGCTATCTACTCTTAATAGATGATAGCCAGTTTTTTCTTCTACAAATCTTTCTTTTAGACAGCTATTTTGAGGAGATACTAATTCAGCTTGGATTCCGACATTTAAAAAACCACTCAAAACATTTGAAGCCATTCCAGGCTTATTAAACGTTTCTTTTTTCTTAAAAACTGGAACTGGAAATTCTGGACTAAGCCTTTCGCAAACTCCAATATGATATCGATCAGTACAAGATTCACCCACTACCAATATTTTCAATGATTTTAGTTGTTGAGTATCCATCTACCGTCTCAAAAATAATCACTTCTGCCAGCTTATTTCCTACTACTTCTTCGCAAGAATAATCTCCGCCTTTGATTATTATATCTGGTTTTACTTTTTTTATAAGATTTAAAGGCGTTTCGTCATCAAAAATAACAACTTCATCTACATAAACTAAAGATTCTAAAAGAAATTTTCTATCTTCTTGGTTGTTTATAGGCCGGGTGGTGCCTTTTAGCATCTTAACGCTTTTATCAGAATTAATCCCAACCACGACTTTTTCTCCAACGCTCTTACAATATTTTAAAAGCTCTAAATGACCGCGGTGAATGATATCAAAACATCCATTAGTAAATACTGTTTTCATTTTTTGTAGCCATATCTAAATCTAAGAGATACTTCTTGATTCCAACTTCTGGATCTATCATTTTTTCTTTGTATCCTGCAGATCTTAATTTTACTAAAGTGGCGTGGGTATTGTCTTGGTATCGACCCTTTAGCTTTTCTGGAAAATCGATTAAAGATATTTTTGTTTCTTTGTCATCAAAGTGCTTTTGAGTTAACTCAGCCACCTTTTTAAATGAAATCTTTTTACCAGACCCGACGTTATAGATTCCAGGGTTTATATTTTCAAAAGCGCATGCTAAATTTACGTTAACGACATCTTCAACAGCAACAAAATCTCTATAAAATTTATCTGAACCTTTAAATATCTTGATTTCTTTTCCTAAAGATATGGCATCATTAAAAAATTTATATACAGGAGAACTCATTCCCCTTTTATGTTCTTCACCCATTCCATAAACATTAAAATACCTTAGCCCAAAAATTCCATAATTTCCAGAAAAAATATTGCTTTGTCTAAGCCAATTGTCAACTAAACATTTTGAAAAACCATAAACGTTTAATGGAGATTCACAATCTACTTCTTCTTTAAATCCATTTTTTCCATAGCCGTACACAGCAGCAGAAGATGCATAGACTATTTTAGTTTTATTAACAATGCAAGAAGAAATTAAACTTTTCGTATAATTGTAGTTCATCTGCATTACTTCTCTTGCGTTCGGGTGCGTTGTATCAGTTATTGCACCTTGGTGAAAAACATAGTCGGTGCCTTTCATTAACTTTCTAGCATTAGACAAAAAATATTCTGGCTCCATCCAATCGTAGATAGAGAATTTAGAAATTTTTTTGACATTGTCATCTGTTAGATAATCTACAACTACCACCTTTTCATTGTGGCCTCTTTTAAAAAGCTCTTCTAATATTCTGGATCCTATAAATCCGCAACCGCCGGTGACAAATATCATGCTATACTCTCCAAAATATGTCTAGTAACTTCTCTGTAGTCATGAGCTTCTACTGCTTTTTCACAATCTAGACATTTTATTTTCATACCGCACGGCTCAGGGCCATGGTCAATCCAGATATTTATATTCTCATAATAACAAGTCATGTTAGGGTGAATATATCCAGTGTATAAAATAACAGACTTTATTCCACAGCCATTAGCTGCATGCATTAAGCCACCCTCAGAAGAAACGAATAGTTTAGATTTAGATATTACACAAGCTGCCTCTCTAAAAGTTGTTTGTCCAGTAAGGTTCACAACATTAGACAAATTTTTATCTTTTGTCTCTCTTCCTACTTGTACGACTTTTATTCCAGCACTAGACAAATCATCTACTATTTTTTGCCATTTTTTAAAGGGATAAACTTTGTTTTTAGAATACTCATCATTTGACTGAGGTTCTATTACTATAAATTCTTCTAAGTTATTTTTTCTTAAAATCTCTGATGTTCTTTGAGTTTCTTCTTCAGTAAAATATATTTCACAATTTGTTCTGGCGTTTTGAATTCCATAATAATCACATATTTGCTGTACTACGTGTTTATCGTATCTATGGTAAGCTCTTTCCGGTGTATCTTTTTTGCAATAATTAAGCTCTTGATTATTCAAAACTAAAGGAAAAGCAAATTCGCTTTCTTCGAAATCTTGGAAAAATCTTGGATTGTTTTTAAAAATTTCGCTCTTTATAAGTTTTATCACACCACCATTGCAAGCTTCTAGAGGAAGAAATTTAATTTTGTTGTTTCCAAATTTTTTCTCACTTATTTCTCTTGCTACAGCTGTCCAAAATAAATAACCGCCTAATCCCATTACGCACTCTCTATAACTTTAATGTATCTTTTAGCAATTTCGCTAATGTCTAAGATAGAATTATCAATATCAATACTCTCTGGAATTTTTATATTAGAAAAATCTATTTCAGGTGGAGAATCATAGTCAGCTAATTGATATTGATACTCTTCTTTTTCTTGAACTATTATTCCATTTTTTCCAACAGCTTCTTTTGTGCCTCCAGAGCTTGCACATATTATTCCGCAATTTTGAGACATGCCTTCAACCACAGAATTAGGACAGTGGTCTAACCAAGCTAAATGAATCATCCAATCTGCGGCAGAAAAAACTTGCAAACATATTTCGTGTGGCATATTGCCGGCATAAAATATATCCGGATCTTTTACTACGTGATCAGGATTGCTTCCTAAAACTATTAAGCAAGAGTCATCTTGAGACTCTTGTAACAATTTAAAACATTCTATATTTTCTTTTAGTCTTTTCTGTCTATGCCAATTAGCAGAAGACACAAATATTTTTGAATATTTTTCTCTTAGTTTTTTAATTTGTTCGTCTTCTACTTTAGAACGAATCAATTCAATTCCATTGTTTATTACTGTGGCTTCTACATCTCCCCAATAATGGGCAGCCATTTTTTTATTAAAATCAGATATACAAATAACTTTGTCGGCTCTATCATAAGCCCATTTAATAAGCTTGTTATGAGAATGAAATTGTTCTGGTTTAAACCATATTCCATCTAGCCGGTGTATAAATTTAGAGCCTGGGCGAGGCTGGGTTTTAGGTTCTATAAAAGCTAAAAATACTTCGTACTGGTCTTCAGGACCTACAATTTCATGACCCATTTTTAAAAATTGCCTTGCTAATCTAGTTCCAAAAGTGTTTGGACCAGACCTAGAAGAAAAGTCTACATTACTAAAATGAATTTTCATTAACTCAATAACTCCAAAATTTGATCCGCTGCAGTAACGCAGGTATCTATTTTTCCAGAAAAAACATTTATAATTTTTTCGTTCATTGCTGTTACAATTGTCGGACGCTCGTCAGAAGAATCTCTATAAGGAAGCACTGCCCTTACAGTAAACATTGACCCGACATATTTGCATTGGCCGAGGTCTGAAATATATTCAGAACCTGAATTTATAAACTTGCTGAAATTAGAAATTTCTTCAGCACTTAATATTCCGCGATTTAAATATGGCAAGATATGATCTGGAACTATTGGATTGTGCCCTATATTTGTAGAGTGAATAGCATGAACCACGTTCCCAAGCAAAGACTTCCCGGTAGATCCATAGGGATCAATACACATAAACGGTCCGTCCATAACAACTAAGCTAGACCCGTTTAATTTAACAGTGGGCTCTACACATATTTTTTCGCAAACTTCGAATTGATACTCTCTTTTTTGTTCCCAAGGAGTAAGCTTATTAATAGATGAGTATGTACAGTTAACAAGCTTGTCATACTTTTCAAGATCGCTATAAAAAAATTCTTTATTAAGATTTAAGCTAACGTTAGATTTTAAAAGAAGATCTCGACATATTTCATATATTTTGTGGTAATCTAAAAGAGACTCTTTGACTTTTACTAAAATATCAATATTTTTTGGATTGACTATTGACATTTCTTTGTCAACTATTTCATATTCTAAACCAAACTTTTCTAAAAAAGAAATATATTGATCTCCACTTAGATAAGAATTGCTTGATGCTATTGCATAATGGTGGTCATATTTTTCTATAGCGGCATCACCATAAACATCTAGAAAACGAGGTAAAGACTCTAAAAGAGATTTTACAGTATCTTCGCTTCTTGGGTAGTGATAGCCACGATGCAATCGGAGTTGATTTGTTCTTGATGCTGAACTTAGTATATCTTCTTTAGAATCAAAAAGAGTTACTCTATGGCCAGCATTAGAAAGTTTTAAAGCTGCTGTTATTCCAAAAAAACCAGCGCCCACAACAGCAATTTTCATTTTATATTCTCCAACTGTTTTAATACCTTACTAGCAAATTCTAATCCAATATCTGAGTTTGTTTTGTCAACAAAATTTTTGATAGAATCGTTTAATAAACTGCTATTATTTAAATCAACTTTAGTTATTTTTCTTTTAGAGTCTTCTAACGCAAAATGAAATCTTCTATCTTGAGATTTTCTACAAATCAAAATTCTTCCTCTCAATTTGTCTGAAAAGCAGTTAACAACTACAGAATTCTCTTGCAAATCAGAATACTCCATATAAAAATCTTCAAGGGGAAAAAGATATTTTAAAATTGAAATTGGATGACAAAGAAGATTTAGTCTTATGTCATTATTAAAACTTCCATACTTAAACCACTCGAAACTAAATCTATTAAATTGTCTACCAGAACTGATTTGTTTTTTTAAATTTAGTAATTTTTCGTGAAATAAAAATTTATAATTTACTTGGATAAAATTATTAGAGTTTAATCTGTTTATAGACAAGGACTCTTTTAAAGATGATGAAGCAGGTTTTTCTAAAAATAAATTTTTATCATAAGCAATAAGCTTTTTAGAAAATTCACCTAATTTGTTTATTGGAACTGAAACTATAACATCGGTTATACTTGAATCATGGCATATTTCTTCTAAAGATGCGCGTTTTAAATGCGGGTATAGAGATAAAATTTTTGTTTCTGTCTCACTAGAGTTGCAACAAAAATATTTAAACTTTTGCGTTTTAGAAAACTCCGATAAAAGTTTTAGACCCCAATTTCCTACACCACATATAGCATACATCTAAAAAACCTAAACCAAACTCACGATATTTTCAAAATAAACCTTAATTACTTCATCCCAATTTTTTGGAGTAAAAAAGGAGTTTTTAGAAAAGTTTTTACTCTCAAGTAAGCTAACTAGCTCAGTTTTATTAGAGTACGTATGAGTTTTTCCTACGAATTCACTAGCTCCACCACCATCTGAATGAGCATACGTGGGTAATTCACACGCTAAGCTTTCGATAATATGATTAGGCCCTGGGTCCCATCTTGAGGCTGAGATGTATACATCATAAGAAGATAATAGTTCTCCCAACTTAGGTCCAGCTATTGGAGATATTAAATCTGAGTTTGGCAGAGGGCCGTGAGATCTACCAATATAAGTAAAAGAATAATCAGTTTTTGTTTTTATCCAGTTGTCTATAAACTCATAGATATCGTGCCCTTTCATAGAATTGTTTGACCAATGATGAGTAACAATGTTTACTTTTTCATTTTTCTTTTTGTTACTGTGATCCTTAAATATTTCTTTGTTAGTGCCGTTTGGGACAACCACATTAGTTGGACAAGCCCAACCTACGTGCATAGAGTGATAATCTTTTATCCAATCCGATATGAAGAAACACAGATCAGAAATTTGTCCCATTGCTCTAATCAATGGATCGATCTGGTTTACTTCACCTTTTCGTTTATCGCATTCGTTAGCTCGATATATTATTTTGGTGTTTGGAAATGCTCTTTTATACGCAAATAATTCATTTATAGAAATTCCTAGCTCGTCATATCTAGGGTCTATAAGAAAAATTGCGTCTAAGCCTGGTTCGAGCTTATGCTTTAGATCGACACCGAAGCTTGAAGCATTATCATGAAGAGACTTAATAAAATGATTTCCGCCTCCCCAAGGTCCAACAACCGGCTTTCGATTAACTAACAATTTCATGGCTATTTTACGTAACCTCTTGTTCTCAAGTATATCGCTTCTTCTCTTTGGAATTTTGCATCTTCAGTTTGAAATGTTTGCGGTTTCATGTCGATAGTATAATGATAAGCACAAATTGGCTCATGGTGCCAATTACCTTTTGCTTCATGAAGTACAGGCAAATAAATAGCTTGATCTCCAATTCTCTTAAAATATTCTCCATCTTCACCACGGAAGTTTTTATCATCAACATTCTCAATTAGTTTTTTACGAAAAGTTTTTAAATGAGATGATACCCATGGGTGAGTATAAGGATTGGCATTTTTAGGAAGAGGCGCTGAAATATTATTAGAAGAAAAATCCCACCGGTGGTTTGTCCATATAGCGTCTACCCCTAAAGAATTATATCGATAATTTAAAATAGTAATGACGTCGCAATCGCAAAGCCAATCATCAGCATCGAGTCGACATATAATATCATCAGAGTCGCATTCCTCGAGCATATCCAAGATATTGGCAACTTCCCACTTTTTGTCTGTGTTTCTTTTAATACTAACTTTTTCATCTGGTATTCCAAGCTGACTTTTTAAGTTTTCTACAGCATCAAACGTTCCATCTGTCGATAAATCGTCTCTTATAATAATTTTCCAGTTTGGGTGTGTTTGAAACCAAACTGATAATATACTTCTACTAATAGTTTCTATCGCATTATAAGCTGGCATAATAAATACAAACTTATTGTTTTTTATATTTGTCAATTATTCTTCCTCACCATAGTACTCTAAAGCTAAAGCCGGCTGAGTTTGGTTAATCGTAAAATGAGGCGTCGGTCTTGAGTAATCTACTTTTGAGTGAAAAACCCAGCCTCCCATCTCTGATGAAAGCTTAGTGGCTGTGGTTTCGATATCTTCTTCTGTAGCTTCACTCCACGGTTTGTCTAAAAACATATTA
>MDSZ01051192.1_pt1 | contig 16979 bp, 12 predicted proteins | sample 811201 | NCBI WGS metagenome assembly MDSZ01 (sample SAMN05326647, study PRJNA326480) | marine metagenome | isolation source: seawater | place: Indian Ocean: North | collected 2010
ATTATATGAGTAAATTATCTATATATTATTATAATGGATATACCACTTTATATTTATAAATATCTATTAGGATTGAGTATCTTAGTAGTTTTACTTTTCTCATCTACACAATATTTTAGAGAGGGTACAACTAGATTAATTAAAATAGCCTTGGGATGGTTTACAATATTAATGGTTGCAAATATAGTAAATATGATTGTAACATTAAATCATTTTGAAAAAAACTCAAGAAAGTTGGGAGTTAAAGGTCCAAAAGGTAGAATAGGTCCTAAGGGTTTCAAAGGTAAAAGTGACACATGTGGTTCTATATGTGGCGCTGAAGGACAGGATGTATGTGAAGAAAATCAACGTGATGAAAACGGTAAATGTCAGATTATAGGAAATGAAATAGACGACACCGGGCAGCCAAATTTAGACAATCGTATTCGCCCAGGTAAGTGTATTTTTCCATTCGTTCACAGATATCAAAATCGTTATTTAGGTAGTGGTTGTGTGACAGACAATCCACCTGAAAATTATCCAGATTTAGTAAATTTTAGTGAAAACGGTTGGTGTGCAACACAATTAAATAAAGATAAAACCGCTAGAAAAATAGCATACTGTGGAGAATCGAATAAAGAAATTGCTATGGAAAATTACAACAGAGCCCAAGCCGCAGAACATGATGAATTTGTTAAAAATAATACAGGAATAACTGATATTAGATTAATAAGTGGAAATCGCTCTAATATCGAATGTCCTAGTGGTTACACTAAGGTAGATAAAGATCTTAATGAGGGGTCAGGTGGTGCGTATGTATACATGTGTAGAAAAGACGGTCTTTCATCCAAGGGTGTTAAAGGAATACGTATCGCAAAGGGAAATGAACAATGTGCCGATTTATTTAGCAATCCATCTAGTTACATGAATATTAAAAAACTCAAGACTGATCTAAATAAAGACACTAATTTAGATTATCAACCAGAGAGACTATTTATGTGTTTAGGTTATAGTGATTCTAAATTTTTAACAGATGTTAAAGTTACAAATGATTTACTTGGTGCAGGAGAGGGATTTGATTTAATTAATGTAAATTTAAATGAAGACACCGATGGTACTGATTTGTACTTATATACAAGTAATACACGTATGGAAGTTAACCCATTAAATACAGCGTTTTTCTATCCCAAAGACAAAAAAATATACTTTTTCGGTGGTCCAGATGGTAAGTATTACTATATATACGAACCTAAAAACGGTAAAGTAACGCCTGCCGAATTAATTAAAAATAAATTCGGACTTTTACCAGATGGATTAGATGCTGCTTTTGTGTGGAATTATGACGAAAAGACATACTTCTTTAAAGGTAAATTTGTTTACAGATACAATTATAAGACTACAAGTATAGACGACGGTTATCCAAAATCAATTTCAAGAGAATTCCCAGGTGTTCCAAATAATATAGACGCAGTTTTCAGTTGGGATAAAGATAATAACACATACTTTTTTAAGGACAAATTTTTATACAAATATGACACGGATAAAAAACGTGTATCAAATGGATATCCAAGATTAATAAAAGCTCGTTTCCCTGGCGCTCCTGATAAAGTAGATGCCGTTTACTATAACAGAAATGATAATGAAACTTACTTTGTTAGAGCCAACGATTACTTTATATTAGACTCTACTGAAAAGGTAAAAGATGGTTACCCTCAGAAACTCAGTCTAAAATATCCGGGTCTGGGATTACTTCCTACAGTAAATACATTCTTTACGGCACTTGGTGTAAATCAAACTATGTATTTCTTTGGAAATGATAAATATTACAAATATATGGCCGATAAATTAGAAGAAGGCGTTATGATAAATGATAAGGACAATTCAGAATTTCAGGGAATACCAAGCAGTTTTGACTGCGCTATGAATACTGAGGAAAATAGTATAATAGTTTTCTTTAAGGGAAATAAGGTATATAATTATAATTTAGGATCAAAAGATATGGTATCAGGATTTCCCAAGGAAATTGATGAAGTTTACCCCGAAATACCTAATAATTTAGACGCCTGTTGTCTATTTGAAGAAAACGTTTATTTTTTCAAGAATAATCTTGTGTGGAAACTTAAGTCAGCTTTAGATGATTCAAACGAGATAGAAGATGGATTTCCCAAGAAAATAAGTGAAGAATTCCCTAATATGCCTAGTAATATTGACACATTTACTAAATATAAAGATAAATATCATGTCATAAAAGGAATACAATTTTACATAGTAAAACAGGATAAATCAATTAACTTAAAGAGTGGATCAATTGAAGATTCAACAAATCCAAATAAATATCCCCAGTATCTCGATACTAAATTCAGTAAATTAAACACAGCTGCTGATAGGACAAACATTCTAAATAACGCACAGGGTAGTCAGTAATTATTTCTAGCACACAGATGGATTTTTTAAAAGGTAAAAGTCATCGATTGTTAATTCTTTTACCATAGAGTAATCGGGTCTTCCACATCTTTGATTTTTCTGATCTGGTTCTATAGAATTTATAGAAAAGAAAACCTTAAAGTTTCCGTTTTTAAGTTTCTCTGTAATTACACCATACCATTTTACATGTTCGTCGGTGTAAGTGATTGTTGTATTTCCATCAATTTTGGAAAACCCCCCATTTTTTCCTACTATTTTTGCACCTAATTCTAATTTATCCTTTGGTGGTATGTACTGCAAAGCAATTTCGTCTAATTGACTTTCCCTATTTAATGTTATAACTATGTCAGGGTACTTTATGTTTCTAATTCTTATGATATTATTTTCAATTAATATTACTTTTCCTTTTATATACATGTGAATATTGTCATAATCATATTCTTCTTGTAAAAGGTTTTCAACTGGTAAATTAAATGTATTCTCTGATATGTAACTTTTCTTCAGTCTAGTTTCTTTTTTAAAGTAATAAACAATTGAACCAACTGTTATGCAGTAATCATTAGGCATATTTTTGAATACCCACTGTTGACTAGCTAAAACAGGATTACAGGGATTCAATCTTAGTGAACTGTCATATTCATTTGTTAAACACAAATCTGTCAATCCCTCTGTATTTGATAAATATCTTATGTTTCCTGTATTATCTAACTTAAATTGTTGACCTAATCTTGACGCTCTACAATTTTCCATTTTTATTTTATTGTCGGGTCCACTTTCCTTTGGATTCTTTTTTCTCTCAGTAACAGCTTTACCACTATTATCTAGTTCAACACTCATACAATAATCTTTATTATCTCTTAATCTTATAGTATTATCGTCATGGTGTTTGAAACTTGTACCGAAAAAGTTTTTATCTCTACAAAATGACACATTCAAATCAGTACTTTGTGCTACATCATTATAATGTAAAGGCATATCGCAGATACTACCATCATATATTGAATCGTTATGTGTTCTATAACATTTATTTCTTAAATCTCTTTCACCTTGAATTACATCCATTTTAAATCTAGCTTCTGCCATATCTCCCTTAGATTGTACGCCTCTTGGTAGTTTATACTCATATTTAGTAGGTCTTTTACAAATATCAATTCCGCATTTTACGATAGAATCAGGACTTAATACTGGACCAATATATTCGCCTCCCATATCAATACAATCTTTATATGGTATTTTTAATTTAACATCGGCAATTTTATTTTCCTCATTACACGCTTTCTTTTTATTCATATAAAGAGTGTCGTCTGATCTTGTTTCACAAAGGTCTAAATAGCACTGTCCAGTTCTATCTTCAGAAACAGACGCCCTAAATTTTTGAGAGTTAGTCATATATCCACCTATTTTAAAACAATTCTCTTCAGTAGCGAGAACTGTGGCGCCTATTAATTTATTTTCTGCGGGACACTTTCCATATTTTGTTAAATATGAATATGTACCTTGAATATTTTCTGCGTCCTCGGTCGCTGTATCTGGTTCGCTTATTTCTTTAAATTGCGGAGACCAGTAGGAATTTGGAAGTGATACACATAACTGTCCGTTATTTCTACTTCTCAAATAAGCAATAATTTTACCATCTTGATCTGGCATTTCATTAAGACCATTATATAACTGATAATCACTAAATTCACCGGATTTGTAACTTACAGTATACTTGAAACACGCGGACTCTCTTTCCGATAAGTTTGATATGTTATCATCCAAATAAACTATATCATCTGTAAATGTACTGAAGTCTACAAAATCATAAACCGGATTCTCAAATTCTGATGGTGGTTTTAAATTAAATACTTGATCCGACACATTATAGTCAATTATGTTAGTATCGGTAGGGATAAAATAGTTAAGGTTTTTACCTTTCCAAAAACTAATTTTTTTATTATAATATGTTTTATTGTATCTAGATGCTTCACCGCCGTCCAAAATAATTTCTGCTGGTTTAACAAAATTGGCTTTTACACAAACTACAGCATTCTTGGGTGGTGGTGTTTCACCACCATTTTTTACTGTGACATATCCCATAGAAATGTATCCATCTGGAGCAATAGGTTTCCAAATAGCAAACTGATCTGTTTTATCCATAGGATCATTAGAAGTTATTTTAGGTTCAAAACTGTAAACCTTTTCATAACCAGTTGGATGTTTAGTACCACCGGCTACAATACTTGATCTTAATAAACCGCCATCTTCAAGAGTGGGTACCTGTTCGCCTCTAAAAATCACATCACCAATTGGTCCAAAATCACGATATTTGAACGGTCTCCAAATAGTATAAGTTTCAACTGCTTCTTCATCATTACCTCTCGTAAAACTTCCGGCTTTTAATGTCAATATTTTTTTATATTTGTTTTGTTGGTAAGTATAAATTCGATTATTTGTTGAAAACAAATTTCGTATTTTTAAGTAGTTTAAAACAGGTGTTGTCTGGTTATTTCCTATGTCTTCGTTTATTACATGTCCGAAACTACAGTAATTACTTTTCCCACATACTGGTTCAAGTAACAAAAATGTAGTCTTATCTAAGAAATCGGTTTCTTTGGACTCTGGACCGTCACTCAAATAAAATCTTAAGGATTTGTCTTTATTTACACCTAAGAAATGATCGTTAATTACAATTCGAACTGAATTATTTATTTTTTTATTATAAGAATTTACGATTTGAAATAAAAAATTTGCTCCTTGGTATGCAATACTCATTCTTAATTTATTCTGATTATCCTTTATAAGTCTCAAGGATGAATTAAATAAGGGTTGAAAAAAAACATTCAACGATAAGTTTTTTTTAAGAAAATCATAATTTACTGGGTAAACTCTGTCTTCCTGTATATCAGATTCGTAGTCTTTTAATTTAGCCTCTAACTCTTCTGCTGATAATGTTGTTGTTGTAGTAGGTTGTGGTCTTTCGGTAATTTCCTCACAATCCGATCTAAATTTTCTTTGTAAATCTTTTTTTACCTTGTTTGTAGGATATGTATTGTCCCGCTCCAAGTCTTTAACATTTTTAAGTAATGAAGATTGCTTCAATTTTAACGCTCTTTTTTGAAAAAATTTGAGATTCATTTTCATATTTTCGTCAATTGTTTGAAAGTTTAAAGCGACAAACTGAGAACCGGTGTACCAAATATTTTTTGGATTGAAATTGTCACTAAAAAGGTCAAAATCAGGTACGACAATTGTTAATCTGTATTTATTAACTTCTTCAATATCTTTTGCTTTTTCATTCATAGTAAAACCCTGGACTAAAATTGTATTTCCCTGCTCCTCTTTTCTGAATGAAACCGTATCATGTTTTTTAAAGGAAATCTTTTTACTTGTTATATTATCAATTGTCAGTAAATTCTCTTTAGTTCTATTTTGAGGGAATCTACTGTTTCCAATTTTTATTTTCATATCTCTTAGTAGGTTTGTTTCTTGTAAATTTATATTATAGTCATGAATTTCTATATAGTCATTAGAAATACCTTTATGGAATGAAATTTTATTACTTGATAAAGAAAAATCGGGTTGATTAACATTAAATTTCTTTTGAATAATTAAGTCTGAGTAATTTACACGTTCAAGATAAGGATTATCGGTTGATATATTTACTAATCGCTCAAGTTCAGAATCTCTGTAACCTTTACTTGTCATAATTACAACCTTTTCCAATAAATCACATACTTTTGCCTCAGCTATATTTCTACGTTGAAAATTGTAAGTACTATTAAGTAAATAAATTTTAAGAGTTTCCTCTATTATTCCGGCTAGTTTATCCAAGACCTTTACATTATCTGTTTTTATATCCAGGAATATAAATAAAGGATCCCTATAATTTAAGAGCAATTTCTGTGAGAAAGCGTGAACTGATATTAAGTTAAAAACATCCTGACAATCTAGTACATTTGCAGTCATTTTCCAGTCCCCTGTTTTTGAACCTATTGATACAACTGGTACTGCCTCAAGATTCTGCTCCTTAGAAAAAATTTCAAATTCTATATATCTTGTTCCAAGTTTTAATACTTCATAAATCATGTCAAGTGATACATAATCATATTTTTTGAACCCAGTAAGAGCGGTGTTGTAACTACTTTTAATATGAAAATCACTAAGTGTATATTTTTTATAATCGGGATGACAGTAATCAGTCTGAAATTGTATATTAGATTTATGCTTATCAATTATTTCAGATAGTTTCTTATTTGTACGATAGTTAAAAGAAAGATAATACCCAATAGTGATTACAGCAATAATTGCCACTATCACAAAAATATAATGTTTAACACTACCTATTTTTTCGGATATTAAACTGGCGTATTCTTTGATTTTATTACTAGCTGTTGCCATTTAATAATTTAAAATATTTTTTTTAAAGATATAATTATAAACATAAACTATTTTTTCCGGTTGTTTAAAAGTACAAGTTCACATTCTTTTTTAAGTGACGCCACCATTTCTCGGTCGCCTTCATCGAAAAACTTCCTAAATTTAAGATACTTAGTTCTTACAACAGGGTTAAGAGCGTTACTATTTTCAAGCTTATCATAATGTGTATCAAGTACGTTGTATTTACTATCCATCAAATCATTAAGAACTTGAGATTTATCTTTGTAAATCCAACCATTATTTTGATAAACCTGTATTATATTGTCTTTTTTATTTGCAAGTGTCATTTTTATATTATTATTTTCCGGTTTTTCTTCATTAAAATGAGTTTCCTCAATCATCTTTGGAATCATACCATAAGGAATAGTAACTAAATAATTTAGTAATTTATCATTTATATGGGAGTAATCCTCGTGTCCATAACTATTTATATTTATAGTATTATTTATAGTTTGAATATTTGTGTCCCCCACCTTGTCAAGTAATTTATCAATTTTTTTAAATAGATCAATTCTTTCAACTTTCATAGATTTAATTTCTTCTTCTTTGTTTTGCAATTCAGTTATCAATTTCTTACCATTTTGGTTACATCTGTGTAATTCGTGTCTTCGTTTACTTGGTTTACTTTTAAATTCTTTATTACAAAATTGACATGTAAAAACAGTTGGTAGACTTTCTGTTTTTTTAATGTGTTTTTTCGTTTTTAGATGTCGATTGAAATCTGTTTTAAGATTAGTACCAAAATTACATAACTGGCAACTGTATTTAAAATTAGATAAATCTACAGTTTCCTTCATATACCTATTTTAATATAAGTTTTTTTTAAGTTTTTTTATGTTTTTTATGTTTTTTATTTATTTTTCCTTTTAAAAATATTTTTTTAGTCTATATTTCCTTTTGTTTTTCTTTTAATTTAAATTTGGTTCATATTGGTTCATTTTGGTTCAACTTGGTATATATTGAATTTTTAAACTTGTAATTTTTTTTATATATATTTATTTTAATGAATAATTTATTTGGATTATCTTTAGTGGGTATTATAGTAGGTATTTTTGGGGGTCTTATTGGTTCTGGTGCTGAAATATTAATTGTACCTTTACTTACTATTTTTGGATTACTAGGATCCTTGAAAAGACGTATTGGTACATCTCTTTTTATGATTCTTCCACCTATAGGTATTTTCTCTGCCATGAAATTTTATAATAATGGATTAGTCGATATTCCGGCTGCACTTTATCTTGGTTTAATATTTACAATATTCTCTTATTATTCATCAAGATATACAATAGTTGCTAATGAAATGTACGTAAGAATTATTTTTGGAATATTTACAATATTATCCGGGTTTTATATAATTTTTAACAAGGAAAAATAATTTTGGTTCATTTTGGTTCATAAAAAAGAATGAAAAAAGAATGAAATCTGGTTCATCGTGGTTCATTTTTGGTTCATTTTGGTTTATTTTTCACTTTTTTAAAAACATAAGGTTTTCCTTTTGTTTTTGTTTATTTTTCTATTTTTTTGTTATCAAAATTATGTAAAAAATATGTTTTTTTATGTTTTTTTTCATAAAAAAACTTACTTTTTTTTTATAAGGAAACCAAAAGGAAATTTAACACTTTTTTACAATTTTAAAAAGAAAAAAAAAATTTATGTAAAATAATGAACCAAAAAAATGGGTATTTTTAACTGGGGTGGAGGAAAGTCCATTTTTTCTGGAAAGTATTTATATTTTTTTTTTCTAGTATTTTTTTTTATTATATTTATTTAATAGTGTTGATGGAGAAGGAACTTGATTTACTTAACAATAACTATTTAAACTACTTTGGTATAGGATTATGGATCATACTTTATCCTATTCTTGTACCAACTAGATATTATATTGAACACCCACTAATCTTAATAGGATTTTTATACACGATTGTAATACTAGGATTAAACATTTTATTTAACGGCGGTTACACTAAAAACAATAAAAAAAGTGATTTCAACAGAAACTCCGCATTAAAAATATTAGATCTAATAAATACCAAGGCAGTACAGGTTTCAACAGCAATTTTCGCCCTAGCAATCGCAACAAAGGAAGTTTTTCCATTTTATAAAGACGTGCTTATACTTTTAATATACACATTACTATTTGGTGTAGGTATAATTATACCGATTTACTTTATTACAAACCAAAAACGTCAGAAAACTATTGATATTCATAATGAATTTTTAGCGAGAATAAGAAATATTTCATTATCATATTCAGTAGGATTCATGGTTTCCGGTTTTGTATTTGTCATAAGTAAGTTATATAAATTACGAAGATAAATAGAAAAAACAATTACTATAATTCTTCAAAAAATTCAAATTCAAGAGAAACTGGAATTAAGCAGTGAAATGAATCTGGATCATAGTATTTTTCTGGCAGATTTAATTTAACCGCGCGGTGATATAAATCAAGAGTTTTTTTAAAGTATTGGTATTCATTCATGGGTGTGAATACGCAACTTCCATGTTTAGAGTATTCGTGTTTCCAAAAATCAACATTTTTTTCACTATCTGAATACCAGCATTTTTTTAAATCTCCAAGGATAGGTACTAATTTACTTATCGAGAAATTTACCTTTTTGCAGAATGATGGAAAGTCAGTTTTTGAATTTTGTGGCCAGAGACCATGAATAGAAAATTCGAGATCGCTGTAAGTATCATTTTTAATTAAAGACAAATAGTAAAAACGTGTATCTTCTGGTTCTGGACCCCAAATTATATCACAAATACTGTCATAAATAGTTTTAATCATAAATTTATTATTTATTAGGTAGTTTTTAATTTGTCGTCCAGAAATTAATTAGAATCAATATACATTTTAAAAGTTGATTCAATTACATTAGTAACATTATTTACGTTGACACAATTTCCCAACTGCTTGTATGCGTGCTTGTCCTCGGTGAGCAACTTGAAATCATCGGGAAATGACTGGAGACGGAGACATTCCTTCGGTGTAATGTATCGTTTTTCTTTACCATAAATAGGAATCTGTGAGATTGCTACTAGAGTAGGAAAGTATTTTGCTTTCTTTACCCGGATCCCAGACTGGCGAACTTGGATAAAGTAATTGAAGATTGAATCATTTGGTTTAATCTTACCGACCTGCCATTCAAGTTTTGCGTAAATTTCACGCTTTCCTAGAGTTTCCTTATGTTTCTCATACCAAGCGTCCCACTTTTCCTGATACTTTTCATAAAGTGGTCGGTTTTTTGTAATGTAATCTTGACGCCAAATAGCAAGATTTTTGAATTCTTCATCAGTATAATTTTTGTAAAATTCATTAACTAGAATTGTAGGTGAAATCTTTTCATCTACTTCAAATACTTGGATCATTTCTTCCCAAGCATTTAGAACTTTCAATAGGTCACCCTTGATAAAATATTGGTCCGGGACGTTTTCCATCTTATCTAGATGATCTTCGAACACGATTTCGCTCTCTGGAATCTCGGGATAGATTAGTTCTACATCCCGGTTCTTGTAAATATCGTCGCGGATACAGATAAAGTAAACACGCTCACGCTGCTGTGGAACACCATAGCGATGGGGTGACATCTGAAACAACTGAAGTGTGTATCCGGTTTCCTTGAGTTTGTTTTTAATATATTCCATAACCTGACCCTCACTAACCTTAAGAATATGCTTCACATTCTCAAGAAACATAAATCTTGGTTTCTTTGCCTTAGCGAGACGGATAACTTCGTCAAAGAGTAGTCCACGATCATCACTAAACGTCTTTTTCTTTCCAGCGTTTGAAAATGGTTGACACGGGAATCCTGCACAAATGATGTCAAAATCTGGCATGGTTTCAACGTCAATTTTCTTAACATCATCATTTGGTTCAATATCATAATTCATCTTATAAACCTCACGGCAAAATTTATCTTTATCACTTGCCAAAACACACTCATGTCCCATACGAGTAAGTGCTGTGTGAAACCCACCGATGCCACAGAATAGGTCAACAAACTTCATATTTCTTAGTAATAAATTAGGGTTATATTTTAAATAAAGTCAAAAAAAAATATTCAATTTAATATTATTTGTAAAAACTGTTATTATAAAAGACTAATTATGGCACTAGTCTATTAAATAAAATTACTTTAGAAATCATTAAGTAAATTCATAAATAAAAAATAAAATTAATAAAAATTGATTGATAATTATTTATAATAATTAAATCACAATCCCCCTTCCATAACACATTAATAACATGCCACAGAACACGAAATATTCTACCGGTTACTCTACCAAGAGGACTACTCACATGAGTTTCCCCACGAAGATGGATAATACACGAGACAATCGGTATTCACACCAGCAGTTTTGTAAGTCAGATGGAACGCGCGACATGCGTACCAACCTCCGAAAGTAAATCTATTATAACTGATTAATATCTTATAATCATCGTATTACCTATAATCACTTTTTCTTTTTTCTTTTTTCTTTTTTAAAAGTTTGTTACTTGTAATTACTACCACACAATAACGCTAAGTCAATTTTTTTTGCTTGTTCCATTTTCATTTTACTTTCAAGTTGCTTATTGATTGCTTCCTCGGCACGCTGAGCTTTGTGTGACTTTCTGACACTATTTATTACACGCTCGGCAATATCCACCTTACTTTTAACTATAACTTCATTTTGTTTAATTTCTTTAAAAAGCAAGTTGACTCTTCCACATGCTTGAACTAACGCACTTTCAGTATTTATTACTGGCGTGTTTACAGAGTAAATTTCAGTCAAATACTTTATGCTGCATAATAAAAGTGGCATTTTTTTTGCTTTTTTATTTGGTTGATACTCGAAAATATACAATCGATAAAGCGATACAAGTTGATTCTTTACTTGCGTATCACGATTTTTTGCCTGTGTGAGTATAATTTCCCAAAATAACCAAATGTAATCATAGTGATACTTATCTTCAACATTTGCTATTTTACGGAATCCTTGGCGATAATCCTGACCGGTTTGTTTAATTGTAAGTTTTTCAATTGTTGAAATCCAGGATAACCAAAAAAAAGCGCGTGCAGAATCATTTCCTTTAACAGCATTAATAAATTCATTTCCGGCTAATTGAAGTTCTTTACTATCTCCATACTTTGTATAAGATGCAATTTCGGTTTCATCTCTTGCAGACATTTTATCAGTAACAGAAACAGTTTTGATTGGTGGTAGATTCAGAGATTTACCTTTATTTGAATTAACTACTATAACTATTAGTTCTATTATGTGATTTCTTATTGCCTGAATATTACGCATTTTGAGTAAAACTTCTTTTTCATTTATTTTTTTGGCATTCATAGAAAGAAGGTTTTTAATATTAATAAAAAATTCGAATCGAATTAGTAATTTTTCCGCAAAAAGAGGGTTATTAGTGTATATATTCTTTGTAAAAATATTAAAAAGGCAATTATAAATTTTATGTATAAATCCGGAACACAGTAATTCAATACCCCAGTGACAAGCTTCCTCTAACTTATTTTCAGTTAAAGATTTCTTAAAAATACTTTGGACTTCAGTAACCTTATAACCTGATATTGTTTTTACACGAAATTCCAAGTAGGACCGTGTATCCTCAATAAGGTACTTCTCTGGCACTAGTGAAATCATTAGACACCTTTAAATAAAAGTAAATAAAAAATAGGTTAATTATACGCATAATACGGGAGTAACAGAGATGTCATTATTAATTATCATAGTAGATTGAACTAAACACATAAAGCCAGGGAAGCACACAGAGTTGAAAGATAAGTATATAGAAGACAATACGGATGTAGTAAATACCGGTGATGTCCTTAGTCATATATTCACCCTCAAGAGTGTATCCTAGTTTTTCATAGTATCCACGGACACCAGCACCACTAATAATCGCCATCTTGTAAATGCCGTGATCAATTGCGCGCGCCTCTGCCATTTTAACAAGACGTCGACCAATACCCCGATGTTGTGTGTTTGAGTTCATCAACTTTGAAAGATATGTAGGAACGACCTTGCCATAAATATGAAGTTCTCGGATAATTGCCGAGTTTTTCAACTCTTCTATAGAGTTATCAGTCAAGTCTTCACCGTGATTGATTCGCACCCTGACATAACCAATAATATATCCCCAAAGTTCAAGCATTCTTCGATATTCGTCATCAATCTTGTAAGGATCATCTGGGGGTGGAAGATAAATTGCTGAAATAAAGTATTCAGTACCGCCCTGTGCCTCGTACTTAATTTCGTTGAAATAAACATGTTCAAGATTGACTTCACGATTCTTAATTTCCCGACACCGGATACACTTACAGAAGTCTCCCTGGAGTGCCATCTGCTTTTGAATTTTCTGACGCATGTGGGGAACATCTGCACCACCAACAATATTGTCAATTGGAATGTCGCGGAAAATTCGGGAAATTCTGATATATCGAGGTGCTAGTTTCTTACCATACTTGACTACTTCCTCAAGTTCCTCCTGACTGTATGGCAGATACTTTCCATCGTAATACCATTTCTCAATTACCGTGTCCACATCCTCAATATCCTTGACTGATGTTGTGGTTATAGAAGTAGGATAAATCTTCCATTCATCCGCAAGCAGATCAGGATTACTGGTGATTTCATCGAACATCTTCATGTCCTTTTTGGGTGTAGTACCAGGAAGATTAGGCATGTAGTGACAGAGAATCTTAAACCCCGCATTCTTCAGAAGACGCATACCTCTAATAGTATCGGCTGTGTAACACTGGCGGTTAATTTTCTTAAGGATGCTATCGTCTGTGTGCTGAATTCCTAACTGTACGCGAGTGACCTTATAGTAATTAAACCGCTTGATTTCTTCAACAGTAATCTTATCGGGGCGTGTTTCAATTGTGTTTCCGATCACCTTGAAAAGTGCGGTCTTGTTGATTTCCGCTTCCTCGTTCAAAGAAAGACGATTACGCTTTTCCTCATCGTACATCACATTACAAGCATAATAAATGTCCCTCATAAATTCCTCGGCATAATCATGCTTGTAACTTGAGAAAGTGCCACCAAGGATAATTATTTCGCCTTTATCCGCAGGTTGTCCTGTAGCGGCGTAAGATGAAATACGGGTCCAAATTTGCTTAGCACAGTCAAATTTATTTTGGGCGGCTCGACGAACCGCTGGTTCTTCTCTTACATAACTTTTAGGCATATCCTTTTGAGTTGGACAGTAGTAGCAGTCAAATGGACAGGAGAAATCGTCGGGTTTCATCATAATCGCTACTTCGTCTACACCGGAAAAATGACGATTCTTAGTGGAAAGCAAGTCAAACAGTTCATACATTAAATACGGCGACAGTTCATTTGCTTGAAAAAGTTTTCGAAGTTCATTAATAATTACTGCCTGACGGACTTTGGTCTTGTAGTGATATTTTTTGTCTAATTTTCTGAGAATCTTGCCAACATTTGTTTTGAGATACTTGAATTCTTTACTGACTCGTTTAGCTTCGTTGTACTCCGATATAAAATCGTTCACATATCCAAGAATATTTGGATAGTGTTTTTCACTATTAATGCAGTCGTCTTGTAGGACAAGTACTTTTGGATTATTGATTTTCTTGAGAATTTTCATATCATCACATGTAAGTGTCCTTTTTTCAAGTTTTGAATGATAATTAGGCATTACTTGGCGTTTGGCACTATGTGAGTTATATTTAAACAATCTGAAAAAATCAATTTTATTTATTCCTGTAAGTAAATAATTTCTAGCGTTATTTTATAATGGAAACTTTAAATAATAATATGGACGTTAAAACTAGAACTAATCAGGTAAAATACTCCTTTTATTTAACATACGCTTTCTTAATTACGACTGGTACTATTACTTTCATAGAATCTATGAGAACAAAGATTCCAAAAATTAGGCACATTCTAAATCTTGAAACTTGTATTTCAGTAGTAGCGGCTTTCTTTTATTCACAATTTATGGAACGAATTAAACAGAGTAAAGATGAGATAAACTATAAACAAATTAATGTTACCCGTTATACTGATTGGGCAATTACAACACCAATTATGCTTTTGGTTTTAGTTTTAGCTATTCTCTATAATCGTGGTGGATCACTTAACTTCTTCGATTTTCTCTTAATCTTGGCATTTAATTATCTAATGCTTGGTGCTGGATATCTCGGAGAAATTGGAATAATCAGTAAAAAAAAGGGTCTCTTGGTTGGTTTTGTCGGATTTTTCCTTTTATATGGTTTCATTTATGTTAAATACATGACTGGTACACCCATATTTGATAATCAAATGATTTTCTGGGCGTTTGTTATTTTATGGGCGATCTATGGATTAATATATGAGGCAGAAGAAGAAAAAAGAAATATTGGATACAATATCCTTGATTTATTTAGTAAATGTTTTGTAGGTATTTTCTTCTGGGCGTACTTCACCAATACATTTACATTAAGTTAATTAATACCTAGAACTACAGTTATTAAAATTCTGGTTGTCAAACCGGTATAACCGCTTAAAGTATGAAATGTTGATATTATTAGGCAACTTGCCGATGACAAATAAATGCTTGGGAACATGTCGTTGCTCTAAATAAATACGGTAGAATATATAGTGTATACCAATAATCCTCTCCTCCAAAGTATAACCATTAAACTTTTCATCATTATTATAAAACACCTTTCGACAGATAGGACAACTGTTATTTAAGAGTAACCAATTAGCGATACAATTATTACAGAAATTATGATTACACTCTGTACTATAATCTACTTCAGATTCAAAGCAAATAGAACAGACCTCAGACTCTAGCATGCCAGAAATTATAACGCTAAAAATTATTGAGATTAATAATAATATTTTTAAATTCAATTTATTTCAGGGTGTTTTACTTAAAGAAACCAAAATGATATTTATTATTAACAAATTATGTGGGCCACATTTGATGATTCAGAATATCCTTTAATTAGAGTTAAGTTAAAGGGTAAAATTAAAAATAATGTAGATTTCTGTAATTTTACAACAACTTGGGAAAGTTACAATTCCAGAAGGACAGAGTATATTTTCGTTTTTGATTCTCGTGAAGTTGGATATGTAAATATGAAATACGCTTTTAAAATGGCAAGTTTCATTAAAGATTTAAAAAGAAAGGAACAGTATCTCAAAAGTTCAATTATCATAGTAGAAAATAAGTATTTACGATTTCTTTTAAATCTTATTTTTAAACTCCAGAAACCGGTAGCAGATGTTTATATGACTCGAGATGCTAGTGAAAACCATATTCAAAGAATCCGTAATGTGATATATGGTAGTTATAATTATGATTTGACGCAGGTTACAGTTGTTCAAAGTTATAGAAAATCATAGTTGTAATTAATCTCTAGGCGTTGGATACTCACCTACTGAAATAATATCGTTGTAAAGTTCAATATAATCAGTAGAATATCTTTCAAGTGTTTCTAGTCTTAGTAATTTTTCAATTAGTGGGTCTCTTACTGCGGAATTTTTATTTATTGTCGCTATAATTTCCTTGAAATTATCCTCATCATAAATGTGATCTATAATGTTTTGTTTTTCCCTGTAAGTAATAATGTCTTCTTTAGATTTCAGAGGTTTCAAGATAAGTATATCCATATTGTCTATAACACGATTAATTATTTGGACGTTGTGGTTGTAAAGTCTTTTTAGAGAGTAGTCTAGTAAAACTTTATCCATACCATTATTCTCGTTTTCCCAAATTAAGGAATATCCAAGATACAAATTACCTAGGAAATCAGCCATGTCGCCTGACAAATACTGCTCTCGTTTAAGTGCGCCACCTCTTAACGCAACAAAATTACTTAATGCAGCAAAAGTTGTAGTTTGATGATCGAGAAGATCTTTATAGGATTTTGAATAGCGCAAAATAGTATTTGTGTTGAAAAGAGAACTTATATAATTACTAGCAGTCATAGAAATATATTTGTTTACATTTTCTTTAAATTTAGGTACATCGTCGGTAATTAATGCTTCAAAGAGGTTGAAAATTAATGGGTGACTCTTGTTGAGACCTTGACCGAAAATAATTAGTGATTTTGTAAGAGTATTGCTGCCTTCCACAGTAATTCCTACTGGAATGCTCTTGTAATATTTTTCTAATGTGTTATTCTCCCCAAGACAAATTG
>MDSZ01246288.1_pt1 | contig 16979 bp, 18 predicted proteins | sample 811201 | NCBI WGS metagenome assembly MDSZ01 (sample SAMN05326647, study PRJNA326480) | marine metagenome | isolation source: seawater | place: Indian Ocean: North | collected 2010
ATTTTTAATTTATTGCTAATAATTTTCTCAACTAAATTTTGAAAAGGTTCATAATTATTTTTAATAGAGTCGCTTAAATTGTCCTCAGATTTAAAATGATTATAGGAAATAGTGTAAACTATTATATCAGGTTTGATTTTTAAAATTTTTTTTAATGTATTTTCTGATTTTATATTTCCAGTTATTATGCTGCTAATATTTGTATAAAATTTTTCGTCTTTTATTTTTTTTCTACTATGAGCTATGATGTGAAAATCTTTAACTAAGTTAAGTGCTAAGTGACTACCTATGTAGCCTGAACTACCTACAATACAGACTTTCAATTTATTCACTTAAATTTTATGTCCCATTGATAGGGCACTTTATCACCAAGAGGGTCGTAACTTATCATTTCCTTTGGATCGTGTGGTATAGTCGAGCAGTTTGCTAATATTGAAGTTTTGTGTCCTATACATTTATAACCCATAATGATTCCGAAAGGTATTGTTACTAAGCAATAATTTAGGTCTCCAATAAATACTTCTTGTAATGATTGGAAAGTTTTTGAATTATTTCTATTATCATACATAACTAGTTTTATCATTCCATCAATTACCGCATAGTTTTGCACTTGTTTAGTATGTTCATGCCACCCTTTAATAACTCCAGGGTATGCTAATGAAAAATAAATTTCTCCAAATTTTTTAAAGTGCGGATCATCACTTCTAAGCATATGAAAAATACTACCTCTTTCATCTGGTATTTTTTTTAATTTAGTTATTATGACGCCTTCTATCATTATCTATCCAATAAAGTTTTTTATTTAATTTTTTTTCATTAATTAAGAAATCTAAATTGACTTGTCTAGCCCATTTTTTATTTTTTCTAAAATTTTTGATTTCATTTTTATAAATTTGACAAAATCTTTTTAATTCTTTCACTGCAGATCTAAAATTAACAGAAGGTTTATAGTTACCAGACAGTCTATTAAATAAACTAAAATCTACTTTATAAGATCTTTTATCAATGATGGCATTATTTTTTATTTTTATTCTGACATCCTTTCCAACAATTTTTCCAATTTTTCTAGCTAAATCAATTATTCTAAAGTTCCACTTGTTTGATCCTATATTTATAGCCAGAAAATTATCCTTTAAGTTGAATTTTATAGCCCAAAGTATAGCTTTTGCCATATCTTTGACATGTATTAAGGGTCTCCATGAAGTTCCTGAACTTAAAAGCTCAATTTTTTTTTTTAAAACTGCATTTGCGATAAAGTCATTAAAAACTAAGTCTAACCTTAAGTTGTCACTATATCCTGCAGCGGTGGCAAATCTTAAACAAATTATTTTAAATTTTTTTGACGATATTTTTTTTAATTCCTTTTCTGAATTTACTTTAGATATTGCATAATCTGTTAGAGGATTTAGATTATCTGTTTCTTTTTTTGAATTATCATTATTTGCTGCTCCATAAAGACTGCAGCTAGACGCAAAAATAAACTTCTTAACTTTAAGTTTTTTAGCTTCTTTTGCAATTCTTATGCATGTTTTAAAATTAATTTCTCTAGTTGGTATCTTAAATTTTTTTCCCATTGGGTCATTAGATACTGCTGCTAGATAAATTATTATATCTGGCGTAAATGATAAATTATTTAAGCTTATTTTTCTTATATCTGAATAAATTTGAGTATGCGGTAGGTTATTGTAGTTAAAATATGAATAATCATTAAAATAAAATAGATTACTATCAATTCCACTTAAATTATATTTTTTATTTAATAATGACACAAGAGGTAATCCAACATAACCAAGATTACTTATAATTAAGATTTTGTTCTTATTTTTCATAATAATTAGTTTTATTTTAAAATTTTATATAAGTTTTCAGCTTGCCTCCAATCATCTTTATTGTCTATATCCACAGCTCTCCATTTAGGTATCTCGTATCCAATAGAATTTGACAATATATCTTTACTTTTCAACCATATTTTATAATTTGCACAATAAAACTGTCCAGCATCATGGTAAAAGTTTTTGAATATTTGGGTTCTTTTTGAGGAATTTTTATTTTTTAATTTTATTCTACCATTTTTTTTTATCGTAAGAGCTCTTTGAATAGGATGAGAATATTTTAAAATTGGATATGAAAAACAATTATTTTTTTCAGAAAGTTTAATACATTTATTTATGTCATTGGTTTTTAGAAAAGGATTGCATGGATAAACACAAATAATATTTTTTAATTTATATTTATTTTTTAACTGTTTTATACAATGCTGAATTACATTTAATGTTGAACTTTTATCAGTCGATAAGTATTTAGGTCTATGGATAATTTTTACTTTCATGGATTGTATACATTTTTTTATTATATTACTCTCTGTGCTTACAAAAATATTATTTAACTGTTTGTTTTTTTGCAAAATTTTAATCGGATAATTAATTATTGGTTTATTTATAAATAGTTTAATATTTTTTTTTTTAATTCTCTTGCTACCGATTCTTGCGGGTATTATGAAAATATTTTTAATGTACTCTTTTTTCATTGAATTTAGTCATATCTAATATATTAAAATTATCTTTCAATGAAAAAAACTTTAATACACATGGCATATCCTTTATCTCCAATGATTTATTATGAATTTGATTTAATACAAAAAAAGATTGATGAAGGTTGTAAAATTTATTTGCTATACTGTAATGCATCAGCAAAATACTGTGCTGCAAATAGACCGAGCTTTAACAAATATAACAAAATGCAATCTATTTGTACATTGTGTGTATCAAAAGTTAAAAACAATCTTAACTGGTTTAGTAATTTAGATAACATAGAAATTTTAGATTTTGATAATCTTAATATAGCAGAAGAGAGATATCTAATTTCGATTGAAAAAAGAATTAATGCTAAAAATCTTTACAAGACACTTAGACATTTAAATAAAAAGTATAAATTAATTGATTTGGAAAATACTATTTATACAACTATGTCTTCTGATTTAAAAACTTTAGACTTTAAATTTGAAAATTATTTTAACCTTTTTTTAAAAACACTTTTAGAAACCTTAAGATCTTATTATTCAATTATAAATCATATTAGTCATATTAACCCTGACGAATTTTATTTATTTAATGGAAGAAATTATAAATATCAGCCAAGCTTAAAGATCGGACAAAATATTTTAGGAAAAAGAAATGTTAAAATATATGAAAAACCAAAATGGGATAAATTAAATTATTTAATTATTAAAAATAATTATCCTCACGATTTATATAACTTATCTAAACAAATTTCTAAAGAAAAAATAAATTATAAAAACGATAAAATTTTCTTACAAAAAGGAAAACTATGGTTTGAAAATAGAATAAAAAGAAAAAAAACAAATTTTTACCAGCAGTATAAAAATTTACAAGTTAAAGGAAATTTACCTCCTATACCATCAAAAAAAAAAAATTATTTCTATTTTTTTAACTACTGAGTATGAAAACATGAGTTTAGTCGAAAATTTAAAAAGATTTAAATTTAAGAAACAATCTGAAGCTGTTGAAAATCTACTTAAATCATTTTCAAAAAATAAAGATGTATTTTTTTTTATTAGGGATAATCCTAATGAAAGAAAAAAAAATAGAATAGAAACTTTAAGAAATATATCAAGTAAATATAATTTTATTTCTTTTTATATTTTGCCAAACTCCAAAGTAGATAGTTATAAACTAGCTAAAATATCTGATTTAATAATTACTTTTGGATCAACTGTAGGTCTTGAGAGCTTTTATTTGGGTAAAAATGTTATAAACATGGGATCATCTTGGTTTTGCAAAATTAACAATTTTCAACATTTTTATTCAAAAAAAAAATTCTTAAAATTTATTTCAAAATCAATAGATCTAAAAAAATCTAAAAAATTACAAAAAAATAATGCGATTAAATTCTTAGCCAAATTTTATAAATTTACAAACAATAATACTTATGTAAGGAACAACAGGATATTTGGGAATTATTTGTTTAAAAATAAAATATATTTTATAAACGGCAATTTTATTTTAGAAATTTTTTATTTGTTTATAAGAATTATTAGAAGAATTCTTAAATACTTTAAGATAAAATTTGAAATAAACCAGTACTGATTATAATGAAATTTAAAGAAAATATTATTGATAGTAATTATCTTGTAAGTAACGCACTTGAGAAATTAGATAAATTGAGTCAAAAAGTACTATTTGTTGTAAATAAAAATAATAAACTTCTTGGAACTATAACAGATAGCGACATAAGAAGTTTTTATCTAAAAAAAAATAACTTTGATACGAAAGTAAAAAATATACTTAATAGAGATTTTTATTTTATTTATCAAAGTAAAAAGAGGAGTATAATTAAAAAAAATGTTAGATGGATACCAATTTTAAATCATGCAAAAAAAATAGTTAAAATACTTGATACAAAATCTAAAAAAAATTTAAAAAATAATGTAGTTATAATAGCTGGCGGTAAAGGTAAAAGATTGGGAAAATTGACAAGAATTACTCCGAAACCAATGATTACTTACAACAATAAACCTCATTTGCATGAACTAATTGAAAATCTTGTTCAACAAGGTCTTAAGAACATTAATATTTGTTTAAATTATAAACACAAATTTTTTATAAATTATTTTAAAAATATTAAAACTAAAGCAAATTTAAATTTCATAATTGAAAAGATTCCACTTGGAACAGCTGGATCATTATCTAATTTGAACTTGAAAAATAATTTGCCAATTATTGTAATGAATGCAGATATTCATACAAACCTTAATTTTTCTAATTTAATAGACTTTCACAATGAAAATAAATCAGAATTTACAATTTGTATAAAAAAAAATACATATGTCTCAAAGTACGGAGAAATTTTAATTAAAGACAATAAGATTACTAATATAAAAGAGAAGCCAAAAAAAACTTATTTTTTTAATTCTGGAATTTATATTCTAAATAATAAAATAATTAAAAATATGAAAAAAAACGAAAAAATCGAAATGAATGACTTAATAATTAAAAATATTAAAAATAAAACTAAGATCACACCATTCTATTTACATGAAAAATGGGTAGATTTTGGAAATAAAAGAGATTTAAATAGGCTAAAAAAAAATTATTCTTTATAAATTTTAATAATAAATTTTTTTCCCTTATAAAAAAACCAAGATGGAAATTTTTCATTATCTGATAGTCTAAGTATTCTAAAATTTGACTTTAATGATTGGTTTAAATTTAACTTGTTATCATTTATATTTCTTTTTCTGTAATAGGATACTTCTCCGATTTGTTTTTTTTTAATGAAATTAGGATAAATTTTCAAAAATTTATTAATCAGTTCACATATACTCTTAGCCTGTTTTTTTCGTAAATCTTTATAAAGATCTGTTTTATCTATTTTAAACGTATTTTGTAAAACGATATCACCTTCATCAACTTTTTTTTTAGCGATTATCATGGAATTTTTTATGCTAGACCTATTGTTCTGTACTTGCCACTGCATTGGAGAAAAGCCTCTACCCTTCGGCAAGGAGCTTGAATGAATTACAAGGTATAAACATTTTTTGTTAAAATATTTATAACTAATTACTTTTGTATAAGAGAGTATAAAAACTATATCAAATTTTTTTAAATCTTTTAAAATATAAGTCTTTTTAAAATTATAATTTTTTTTTAAGAACTTAAAATTATTTATAAAATTCTCAATCCAATTATTTTTGATATCAAAAAGAAATCCAACTTTTATTTTCAAATATTGTCTCCTGCTTTAAGATTTTTTTTTGATTTTTTTCCTAGTAATTTATAAAATTTAGGTAAATTATTTGTCTTACATGGTCTTCGAATTATAACATTTTCAAAGGAGTATTTATCACCTTTTTTGATTTCATTTTTAGCATATGCAGATTTCCTAAAAAAATATCTGTTTTGCTTCTCTGTTCTCGAAATATTTAAGCTACCAGTACCTTTCATTTTGAATATATTTTTTGCAAATTTTGAAACAATCTTTAAGTCATGATGGTCGACTGATAATAGATGATCAGCACCTATTTGTCTTTTATTGTCTGTAAAATGTACCTCAATACATTCTGCACCCATACTGAGTGCTAGGATTGGTGCTTCAATTCCAATTGCATGATTAGAATATCCAATTACTGATTTTGGGAATCTTTTTTTAAGAGATTGCATTCTTTGCATATTCACTAAGCTTGGATCACAAGGATATAAAGATGCACAATGAAGTAGACATATATTTTTTTCTCCAAAAATTTTAATTGCTCTTCTAATTTCGTTTAAATTTGCCATTCCAGTAGAAATAATATTATATTTTGAAATCGATTTAATTTTTTTTAAAAGATATAAATCAGTTAATTCTGAAGAAGCAATCTTTATAAATTTACAATTAAGTTTTTTTAAGATTTCTAGACTCTCTATATCAAATACTGAACATATAAAATCTAGTTTATAAAAACTTGATATTTTTTTTAATTTTTTAAGTTGATTTAAATTTAATCGTAATCTCTTCCACATTTCATGATTACTCTCACTTTTTTTGGTTGTTTTTTTATGCTGAGTTGATTTCGCAGTTTTTTTATATGCTATTGTATTTGGGTTAAATACTTGGAATTTAACTGCATCGGCGCCCCCATATTTTGCTAACTTAATAAGATTAGAAGCTTTATTAAATTTGCCTTCGTGATTAATTCCTATTTCAGCTATAATATATGGTTTTTTAAAATTCATTGAAAAAAATTTTTTATTACTTCAATTATTTTATTAATTTCTTTTTTTTTTAATTTTGGGTAAATTGGTAGAGATATTAATCTTTTACTTACATCGTTTGTTTTATTTAAAGGTGTTTTGCTCAAGTAAAAATTGAATTTATGTATTGGGGGATAATGCATACTAACAAATATTCCATTTTTTTTTAAATACCTAACGAATTTTTGTCTTGAAGTTTTTCTAGGTAATAATATTGGGAAAAGATGATAAGAATATTTTTTACCAATCATATTTTCAAAAGGAATCTTAATGGATGGTAGATACTTCTTTAAATTTTTTAAATAATACAATGCAATTTTTTTTTCTTATTTGATTATTAATTAATATATTATCAAGTTGTTGTATGCCAATACTTGATCTAATTTCATCGAGTCTAAAGTTAAAACCTAGTTCATTTACTTTGTAATTTAATTTATTATAATTTCTATCAACTATAGAATGTTCTCTAAATGATTTTAGAAAATCAAATTTTTTTTTATTACAAATTATCATACCACCCTCACCGGTCGTCATATTTTTGTTGGCATAAAAACTGAAAACACCATAATCAAAAATTGTTCCAAGATACCTTTTTTTCTCGTAGCTAAATAATGCATGACATGCGTCCTCTATAATGGGGATTTTATACTTTTTTCTTAGCTGACTTAGATAATCCAAATTACAAGGGTATCCAGCATAATACATAATTATAATTGCTTTTGTTTTATTAGTAATTTTTTTTTCGAGATCACTAATATCTTGATTTAAATTATCCTCAGAAACAATATCACAAAATACTGGTTTAGCTTTGAGCATTTTAATTGTACTAGCATCAGCAACAAATGACAGCGAAGGGCAAATGACTTCATCACCCTCCTTTATATTTAAAGAATTCAAAACTGTATAAAGAGCTGAAGTACAATTCGAAACTGCAATAGATTTTTTCGATTTGGTTCTTAGTTTTTTTAAAAAAAGATTTTCAAATTTTCTGGTAATTTTTCCACTAGAAAGATTACCTGATTTTACAACAGTGTAAGCAGCTCTTGCTTCTTTGTTTCCAATGCTAGGTTTAAAATAATTAATAATATTCATTTAAAATTAGATGATTATAATAATAACTTATAGATGAAAAATAAAATAATATTTTACGTTAAAGCAGATAGAGGAATCAAGTATGGTTTCGGTCATATATATAGATGTAACCATATTTATGAAAAACTAAAAAAATCATATAAGTGCCATTTTTTCGTTAACAAAAACAAATATATAGTTAATTATCTAAATAAGAGAAGATTGCATTATTCGTTTATAACTAAAAAAAATTCGAATTTTGTTTCAAGTATTGATTCGAATACAATTCTAATAGTAGATATATTTAAAAAGGTAGATAAGAATTTTCTCAATATTATAAACTCTAAACCTTTAAAAAAAATTATTTTTTTTGATAATTTGCAAAAACTTAAATCAAACATAATTAGAATAAATCCAATTTGTTTTACGCATCCGAAATTAATTTATAATAATGATAATTATTATGGTGGATTAAAATACTTTATTTTTCCAAAATTTTTTAAAAAAAAAAGAAATTCTAATAAAAATAATAAAACAATTTTTTTTTCGTCAGGTGGTTCAGATAAAAGGAATATTACATCAAAATTTTTAGAAAAATTTTTTTCGATGAGTTCTGAATACAAATTTAATGTTCTTGTAGGTCCAGGCTTTTCAAATCAACAAATTAGAAAATTAATAAAAATTAATAAAAAAATAAAAATTTTTAAAGATGTAAAAAATATTTCTACTTTAATTAATAAGTGTGAATTAGCTATTACTACAGGTGGAATAGTAATGTTTGAATGCATTGCATTAAAAATTCCAACCTTTGCAATAAAAAATTATGAACATCAAATATATAATATAAGTTATTTTAAAAAGAGGAAATGTGTTTCATATATTGGTAGTAATATAAATAAGATAAATTTTAAAGATTTATTATTAAAAATTAAATCTGAAAAATATTTAAATAAAATAAAATTTAATTGTAAAAGATTTTCATCAACAAATGGAATTAATAAAGTATTAAAATTAATTACTTGAATTGCTTGTAGTAACTTATGGTTTTTCTTAAACCATCTGTTAACTTTGTAAATTTAATATTTTTAAATTCACCTGTAAATCTTTTAATAGATGGCTTTCTTCTTTTTGGAGATCCAGGAGTTACTTCGCATTTTATAAGTTTTTTTTTTGAAATAATTATTTTTTTTATTGTTTTTGCTAAATCATATATTTTTATTTCCTCAGTATCATTACCAATATTGTAAGTTTTATATTTAGTATTTTTTTTAAATGATATTAATAAAATTTGCTTAATAGCATCATCTATATAACAGAATGATCTTGTATGGTTTGGTGAAAATACTTTAACTGCTTTGTTATTAAATTTTAAAAATTTATCTATTAATTGCGGTATTACATGTGAGTTTCCCATTCTTGGTCCATATATATTGTGAAGTCTAAAACAAATATAATCGATATTACTAATTTGACATAGTTTCTCTGCAAATATTTTAGATAAAAAATACGAATCTCTCCCTAATATTTGAGATGGAATTAAAATATTTTCTTTTTCCTTAAATGGGATTTTAGAGAAATTAAACCTATAATTATTTGAATAAACTTCACTTGTTGAAAAAAAAATTAACTTTGTTTTTGCTTGTTTTTTTTTTAATTGATTAACAATCTTATACAAACCATTAAAATTATTAAAAAAGGTGAAATAGGGATCTTTATTAACGTTTTCAACTCCCACAGTTGCAATGAGGAAAAAAATATAATCATAATTTGAAATTAATCTAAGATTAACTTTATTATTTATATTTACTTTTTTTAACTTAATTTTTCTTTTTTTTAAAATAGCTTTGAAAAAAAAATCTTGTTTCCCTCTAGATAAATTGTCCCAAACTTCTATTTGATATTTATTGGGTATAGTATTAATTAGATTATAACCCACAAAACCTGCTCCACCAAGAATTAATACTTTTTTCATTTATGAACGACCTAAAGTAAAGATTTTATTAGTTTTAAATCTTAATTGCTTAAATTGTTTTGTGGATAAAACATTATTTAAATCTACGATAACATTTTTGTTACTAAAATTTTTAAAAGATATTTTTTTGTAATACTGATGATTGGTACAAAATATAATACATTTAAATTTTTCTAAATTGTTTATATATTTTTTATAATTATATTTTTTAATCAAAGGATCGTGTATAAAAATATTTTTATTCAGTTTTTTTAATTTATCAACTAATTCATAAGCGGGACTAAGCCTATCGTCACCTACATCTCCTTTATACGCTGCACCTAAAATCAAAATTTTACTAAAATTTTTAATTCTGATCTTTTTTTTAATATAATTATAAGATGTATTAACCATTTTTTTGTTAATTTTCATTGTCAGTGAAGTTAAAGGAAATTTGAAATTATTTTTATATAAATTTTTTGAAGAGTGAATAATAAAGTTTGGATCTTTGGTAAGACAATATCCTCCCACCCCTAAACCAGGCATCATGATATTAGAATGAGTTTTTCTAAGTTTAATGTAGTTAATTATTTTTATAAGGTTTATATCTAAACTTTCACAAAATTTTAACCATTCATCTATAAATGCTATGTTTAAAGATCTATATGAATTTTCTAAAATTTTTGAAACTTCGCATTCCTTTATATGTTGTAATTCTAGAAGTTTAGCTTTTCTGGTTAAAATTGACTTAAAAAAAGATTTAATTTTGATCTTAGAAATCTTATTTATTCCTGAATAGACTCTGTTTCCATTTCTTATTGAATTTAAATAATTTTTTCCTGGTGTGACTCTCTCATAAGAATAACCCAGGTAAAAGTCATTTATATTCATATTTCTTTTATTAAGAGTTTTTTCAGCTGTTGGTAAAATAATTTTATCGAAGGTTCCAGGTACCAGAGTACTTTCAAAAATTATTAATGTTTTTTTTCTAATTATTGTAAATATAGACGAAATTAAATTTGACAAGTTATCATAATTTTTTTTAACATTCTGTAAATCAAAGTTGATACTTACCAATACCACTTCGGTTTTCTTCAATAGTTCTATATCTGTTGTGCAGATTAATTTTTTTTTTCTCAATGAATTAACAAGAAATTTTTTTAATGATTTATCTTCAGAAGATATCGTTAATTTTCCATCATTAATTTTTCTAATTTTTTCAATTCCGTGTTTGTTAAACTTATCAATGCCAATTACCTTATATTTTTTAGAATTTGAAATAACTAAAGCAGACGGTAGGCCAACGTATCCCAATCCAATAACTGCTACATTTTTCATTATATATTATACTATTCGAACTAATTTTTGTTTTAAAAGTAATTTACACGCTTCAAATATTTCGCTAAATGGAACATCAATTTTATCAGAAATATCTACTAAAGTATTTGAACCATCAGCATAAGATATTACATCTAATAATATTTTAGATTTTTTTGGAACATTATTACTTGATATTGTAGGGTAAAGATTTCTTTTGCTTAAGAAAGGTTCGCCAAAAATATTAGATTTTATTTTTAAATCATTTTCAATTGTATAAACAATATTTTTTAAAATTTTGAAACTTTCATTTAATGACTTGCTCGTAACCAATTTTCCCAATCTATCATCTGAGCTATGATACTCTGGATATTCATTAAATTTAGATCTCATGATTGTTGTTACTGGAATATTAACATTTGGCGAGCAGTATTGCCTTTCATCACTACCTCTTGATTTCCAATCGTAAAATTTAATTTTTTTAGTGAAGTTTTTATAGACGTTTTCAGCAACTTTATCTGAATAACTATTACTGTATTTTGACTTTAATATTGAATAAGACCTACCATCACCCATACATGTAACATTATATCCAGCTATTATTTTTTTCTTGTTTTTTAGTAAACGTTTTTTAATGTATATTAATGATCCAATGGTTTCAGGAACAAATGCAATTCTATAATTATATTTAAGTTTTTTAAATTTTTTCAACCATTGACCTAAGAAAGTTAACAAAACTGGTCCAGAAATTTCGTTGTTGGCCATTGATGGATGGCATACGTAAGTTGAGAAAAAAATCTCTTTTTTATTTCTTTTTTTTCCTACAAAAAGTTCACCAAAATTAATTTTACCAGAATGCAAAGTACTATCAATTTTAACAGTGTATATACCTTCTTTTAATTTTTTTTTTTTGAGTGCTGTATACAAAATCCCCAATCTTTTTTGTAATAGGATGTCACATACGGGATTGCATTAGGTCTTGAAGGAATTGAAAATAATTTTTTTTTTAGTGATTGTAAGTTGATTTTTTTATTTATTGAATGTGAATATCCAACTAGATGTAAGTTATGTTTCTTAAATGAGCATATTTTATTTTTATCAGGTGTTATAATGTAAGCGTCTCTTACATTCCATTCGAGAGGTACTTTCCAATCAAAAATTTTAGTTCCTGACTTTACAGAAAAGATTTTTAGATCTGGAATAATTGATTTCATATTTTTAAAAGTTGCTCTAACCCCCGAACCTGACAAACTTCTATTTAATGGAAATATTTTTTTTGCAAAATTGAACAAATTTTGATTTATCATAGAATTTAGTATATTTTAAAATGGTTAATTATTAAAATTAGCATAATTTAAGATAATGAAGAATATAAAATATCTATTTATAACAGGTCATAGAAAAAGTGGAACAACTTTCTTTTGCTCACTATTAGACAATCATCCAAGTTTATGTGTGTATCCATTTGATTTGACAATTTTATATGCTTATTATCCACAATACATAAAAAAAAATATAGCATTAAAAAAGAAGAAAAAATACCTTATCTCCCTTATATTGAGAAGCTGGAACATTAGAGAAAGGCAAATTAAAAATAAATCAATTTTAAAAAAAAAAAAATTTAAAAATATTTTAGAAAAAAAAATTAGTTTAAAATCACTTAATAATATTTTTTCAATCATCAATATTGTTTCGAAAAGTTTTTTGGAAATTTATCCAAACAAAAATTTTAAATATTTTGTTTTTAAAGAAACAAGTATTTCTATGTATTTCAATGAGTTTTCAGAAAATTTCAAAAAATGTAAATTTATACAAATAATTAGAGATCCAAGAGAAAATCTTTTGAGTTTATTGTCAGGCAAAAATTATTATAAAAAACTTGGTGAAGACAAAAACAAGATACTCGATAGTTTAATTTTTAGATCAGCTATTGACCTTAGTTTTGGAATAAATAATGAAATAAAAAAACCAAAAAATTATAAAACACTTAGATATGAAGATCTTACTCAAAGAACTAAAAAAAGTATGTTTAGAATTTGTAGGTTTTTAAACATCAAGTTTGACAAAAAGCTTTTATTTCCAACAGTTTTAGGTCAAAATTTTTTAGGAAATAGCTTTAGAAAAAAAAAAATTACTAAAATAATCAACCAAAAAACAAAATGGAAAAAACACCTGAGCAATTATGAAATTTCTGTTATAGAATTCTTCTTAAAAAACTATATAGAAAAATTAAATTACAAACTTTATAATAATAATAATATCAATAAACATTTAGTTGAATTTTATAAATGGAAAAACTATGAATATTATTTTAATTTTAATTTAAAATATGAGCCAAATAAAATATAAAACTTCTGAAAATACTTCCTACTATATTCTTTCCAAAGCTACCCACTATAATAAAATTAGTAAAAAAAGAATTAATGATCCCAAATATATTTTTAGAAATTCATTAAAGATTGTAAAAAAAAAATTTAAAATTTTTAAAGATAAAAAAATTATTGACCTAGGTTGTGCCAATGGTGAATTTTTAAATTATATATCAAAATCAATAAATAAAGAGAATAAGTTGTATGGAGTAGATATTTCTAATGAATTCATTAAAACAGCCAAGAGCCATTTGGAAGAATCTATCATATTAGAAACAAAAGATCTTTTCAAAGTCAATGGAAGATATGACGTAATCTTTTGTATGTGCACTGCACAAATATTTCCAAAAATTGAAAAATTTTTAAGTAAGGTTATCAAATTAATGGCCAAAAATTCAATTGCAGTTATACAAGGTAGATTTAACAAAGCAGATTGTGATGTGATTATAAAATTCAGAGATCGATCAGTGGTTAATAAAAATATTTGGAGATGTGACTTTAATGTTCATTCAGAGAAAACAATTAATGAATTCTTAAAAAAATATAGAAAAAGTATTAAATGGAAATTTAAGTATTCATATATTGACAGAAAAATTAAAAGAAAAAGAAATAACCCTGATGTTTATACTTATACTTTTAAGGATTCTGAAAATAATTACAGAGTTACTTCAGGACTAAAAATTCTTTATGATCCAGAATTTTTAATTATAGAGAAAAATTAACTAATTAATTTTTTTGAAACTTTTAAAGCATCGAAAGAGTTTTTAATTGTTGCTAATCTATTTGATTTGCCTGACAAAATGAACTTTTTAAATTCTAACATTTGATTTAAAAATCCTGGTTTAAATTTAATATCCTCAGTGCAAACATTAAATCTCTTTATTTCTGGTTTGTAAGTTCTTATTTTTATGGTATTTGTAGGATTAATAATTTTGAAATTTTGGCAAAACCTCGCTATTTCTAATGGCTTTAGTTCAAATGTGGATATTTTATCATTTATTAAAAAAGACCAATTGGTTTTTGAATTCCATGAACAAAATAAATTTATTAGATTGTTGTTTAAGTCCCTGAATATAACTACACACCCCTTATTATTTCTTTTATTATAAACACTTTTTTGATAGATAATTTTTGGTTTAAAAAAAAGGTAGTAAATTAAATCAATTGCATGAACAGAATTAGATAAAACTCTTTTGTAAATTTTTTTCTTTGATTTATTTTTATCATTAATTATTTCTGGTAAATTGATATGAACCATCATATTTTTTTTTTTAGATACAAATTTTTGTGCATCTTTTACAGACCCATAAAATCTTCTATTGTATGCAACTTTAATATTTTTTGTTTTTAAATATGGCTTGAGTAAATTATGATTTAAAGCTAATGGTTTTTCTATTAGAGCTGGAAGTCCTAGTTTTATTATTTTTTTTACATAAAATAAGGTAATTTCATGAGGAACTGCAACCACAAATCCATCAACATCTTGCAAATCTTTAAACATTTCATACGAATTTAAATAATATTTTTTTATCTTAAATCTTTTTGCAAATCTTTTTACATTTTTTGAATTTTTTGAACCGACCACTGAATTTATAATCATACCATTAGCCAAAATTACTTCTGCATGATGGGCTGCTATAGCTCCACAACCAATTAGGTTGATTTTTAATTTTTTTAAGATATGTGCCATTTTTTTAAATAATCTTTTTTGTTCAATTTTTTAAACTGCAATATTTTTTTTTTTTGAGAACTTCTAAGTGACTCTAAAATGATATTATTAATTTTCAAATAATGCTCATGTTTATTTTTAGTGGAGTGTAATTCTCTAATACAATTTTTGTAATAATTATTTTCATTTATTTCTTTAATTAATTTTCTTGTAACTAATGAATGCTTGGTCAATTTTGTTTTTATAAAATTAGAATTTTTACCTAAGAAAATCTTCTTTCCTTCAACATCTACTCTGAGCATCTCTGTATATATATTTAATGAGTTATTTATAGATGAGTGATTTGTATTACTTATACAAAAAAACTTTTTATTTCTAAAGTATAATTTAATCGAACCCTCATAATAACCTAAATTTTTATTTCTGGGATTTATTCCGCTATTTTTCATATCTGAAAAAACTGCAATAGGATACTCATTAAAAATATTGCAAGCTATATTGATAAAGTGTATTCCATTTGTTACAAGACAAGCAGCTCCTCCATGAACATTTATCATCGTTGGTTTTTGTCCATACTGTTTCAATATATTCTTAATTGAACTTTCTAATCCATTAAAATCTCTTTTAAAATGAACAATAAATTTAATCTTATTTTTCTTTGATATTTTATAAATTTGATCTTGTTGAAAATTTGAACAACAAATTGGCTTTTCAAAAATAATTTTTTTTATATTTAAATTAACACCCAATTGAAAAAATCTAAAATGACTAGGTCCCCATGTAGAAATTACCAAAAGATGGCAACTTTCAATTTTTAAATTAAAGATTAATTCATTTAAGGAATAAAAAAGTTTAATATTTTTATGATTTTGACTTAACATTTCATAATTATTGAAATTGATATCAAAAACAAATACATCAAATTCTAAATCTATTAAATTCATGATGTGTTTTACACCTATTGAACCAGAACCAATAACAAGAGCTTTTTTACGCGAATTCATATTTTTATATTAGAGAATAGATAAACATTTTTTATTAAAATTTAATAAATCCTATTTCGTTTTAACAAACAAATAGTCCAGTTTGCTTAATTTTTCTATGAACGAATAATTATAATTAGACAGATATCTAGAGACTAATTCTAAATTATATGTTTCTATTAAGATATATTCAATCATAAATTTATTGAAATCTACTCCTTTTAGAACTTCCATCTCATAACCTTCGACATCTAAAGAAAACAAATCAATTTTTTTTTTTATGTTTTTCTTTATCAATATATCTTCTAGAGTAGTTGTTTTACATTTAATATTGGTTGAATTAAAGTTATAAGCTACTTTGCTCTCTAAGTTTTCATTAGAGATATAAATATATTTGTTTTGATAAAATTTTGAAACCAATGCTTTATTTATAAAAATATTATTTTTATTTCTATTCTTTTTTAATTGGTTATATTTTTCTTTATTTGGTTCTATCAATATACCTTCCCAATTTAAAAATTTTTCATAATGCCATGTATTAGATTGATTTACACCGTCATTTGCTCCACATTCTATATAATAACCATTTCTAAAATTTACGTATTTAAGAAGTTTTTTATCTAATGAATTTATGGAATTAAACTTTCTTTTTTTTTTTAGGAAAGTTTTGAGTTTTAAAGGTATTAGTTTTTTAATTAACCTATACGCCATACTTTTTTCTTCTATAGCATATCCTTAGATTAATGCTTAATTGCATATTTTGTTATTTGTAAAAATTTTTTTCAGTGCATAAATTAAGCCAATTGAGTTATTAGTACTGGTCAGCTACATGCGTTGCCGCACTTCCACATCCAGCCTATCAACGTG
>MDSZ01165469.1_pt1 | contig 16977 bp, 23 predicted proteins | sample 811201 | NCBI WGS metagenome assembly MDSZ01 (sample SAMN05326647, study PRJNA326480) | marine metagenome | isolation source: seawater | place: Indian Ocean: North | collected 2010
TGTAACAAGTTATTTTAAAGAACCTTGGTATTCTGGAATAACAAAACCATCTTTCAATCCTCCAGATTGGGTATTTGCTCCCATATGGATATCTCTTTATCTTATGATAGCTATTGCGGCATGGTTGATTTGGTTAAGCCCTAAAAAAACTGAGAAAATTTTAAATATTTTTTATATACATCTTCTAGTAAACGCAAGCTGGAGCATAGCTTTTTTTGCTATGCACCAAATACTTGCATCTTTAGTTATAATAGGAATAATAATTTTATTTGTTATATGGTTGATAAAACTTTTTTACCCGATTAACAAAATTAGTGCATTATTGATGTTTCCTTATTTAGCCTGGTTATGTTTTGCTTTTATTTTGAACTTTTCTATCTATAATCTTAATTAATAGTAGTAATAAAAATTAAATTTATTTATGGACGATGTCGTTATAATCGGTGGTGGAATTATAGGAACAGCCACAGCATATTTTCTCTCAAAAGAAGGAAGAAAAGTTAAAGTTATTGAAAAAGATCCTACTTATAAAACTGCTTCTTTCCCTTTATCTTTAGGAGGTTTTAGAAGACAGTTTTTCCAAAAAGAAAATATTTTGCTAGGAAAGTTTGCCCGAGATTTTATTTTTGAAATTCCTAATCTTTTAAAAACAAAGAAAAATCCTAATCCTACAGCTAGTGTAGTGCCTAATGGTTATTTATTTTTATTTGGTTCAGAGCATGCGGAAGAACAATATAAGGCTTTAGAAAATCATAAATTATGTGATGCCGGAACAAAAAATGTAAAAGGAAATGAATTAACTAAATTTTTTCCCTATATAAATGACAGAAATATAGTAACTTTTACCTATACAGATAACAAAATGGAAGGGTGGATTGATCCTTATATGTTTCATAGCGCACTTAAAAATAAAGCTATTGAATTGGGAGCAGAATTTACTAAAGGTGAAGTAAAATCAATAAAAGAAATTAATGCGAAAATTATAGTTTCTGCCGCAGGATATTTTACTAATCAATTACTCGATGATATTCCAGTTTTTCCTCAGAAGCACACTGTTTTTAGGGTAAGCTGCCCAACTCACATTCCTGAAATGCCTCTCACATCAGATTTTACTACAGGTGTATATTGGAGACCAGAAGGAAAGGAATATCTCGCTGGTTCACCAATTTCAAAATTTGATGCAAATGATTTAGAGCCAGAGTGGAATGATTTTGAGGAATTAGTTTGGCCTGCTTTAGCAAAAAGAGTTCCAATTTTTGAAAAGTTAAAACTTACAGGTGGGTGGGCCGGATATTATGATTGTAATAAATTAGATAACAATGCAGTTGTAGGTAAACACCCGAAATATGAGAATCTTTATCTTGCCTCAGGGTTTACTGGTCGAGGTTTGATGCAGGCACCTGGGATTGGAAGAGCTTTAACAGAATTGATTTCAACTGGTTCATACCAATCTATAGACTTAAGTGATTTTGCAATAGAGAGAGTTTTAGAAAACAAGAAAAGACCTGAGCCATATGTGCTTTAATTTTTTAAAATGCCAATAAGAAGAACTAGCAGAACTAATCAAAAAAAATGGCTTAAGCAAAACCAACACCTTAAAATTTTGGACCTAGGATGCTCCCCAGTAAATTATTGGAAAGAAGCAAATCATTTTGCTGATATAGAGGATCACAGAGATTATTTTAAGAGTTTAAATTTAAGTTACACATTTTTTAAACCTAATGAAAAATTACCATTTAAAGATAAAGAGTTTGATTATGTGATACTAAGTCATGTTTTAGAACATGTTCCAGAACCTTTTCATCTTAAAAAAGAAATAGAAAGAATTGGTAAAGCAGGATACATCGAGCTACCAACAAAATTAAATGACAATATGGTGTTTGGCTGTGATGAAGAAGTTTTAGGACATAAATGGTGGTTTGAATTTGACGATGATAATAATAAGTTAGTTTTTGCAAAAAAAATAGATGCTCTTGAAAAATTTATAAGTGTCGGCTCAGTTTTTAAACTTATGTCAATATTTGACGACAGTCTTACACTGCAGCTATTTTGGAACGATGATATACCGTTAGAAAAAAGAGAGCCTTTTAAAATAGAAAAAAAAATTACATTTTTTTCTCTTGTAAGAAAATTTTTTGGTAAAAAAATTAGAATTTCTCTTTCCAGTTTAAAAAAACTTTTTAAAAAATAAAAATTTTTTTGGATAATTTTTTTTTAAAATAAATCTATTAATCAAGATTGCCAAAAAAATAATAACTATACTTCCCATAATTACTGGAAATAAAACATAGTCAAATGAGACATCAGAAAATATTGCAACAAGAGGATTTGATGCAGCAGGAGGATGAGTTACATTTAAATAAACCATTAAAGTTACAGCAAAACCAACTGCTAGACCAAGAGAAAGAAAGGAGAAACCAAGTATTTCATTGAAAGCTATTCCAACGACTATAGATATTAGATGTCCAAAAAAAATATTCTTTGGTTGCGCGGCATCAACATCGGGTGCAACAAATATTATTAAAACTGTTGCTCCGAATGAGAATATTATCCATATTCCAACTCCAGACATTTCATTTAATAAGGCTAAAATACTTATAACCACAGCTGCTGCTAAACCTGAGATAATAGCTGTAAAACCTTCTAATTTTTTCATATATATTTTTCTTCCAATTAAGTTATATACAATTATGGATAATAAAAAAATATTTAACTTTCTTGAAAAGTTGTCATTTAATTTAAATAATCACTATACAAAACTATCAAAATTAAAAATTATAACTAGAAATAAATCAATTAATAAAAAATTTTATAATCCAGTAACTAATTTTGATAAATCTTTTGAAAAATATATAAGAAAATTAATCGAAAAAGAATTTCCAAAAGACTCTATATTTGGGGAAGAATTTAAAAAAAAAAGTACTTCTAATGAATATGAATGGGTTGTTGACCCGATTGATGGAACTAAAAGATTTATTAACGGAGAGTCAACGTGGTCAAATTTAGTTGGTCTTACTTTTAAAAAAAAATCAATGATGGGTCTAGCAAATTTTCCAGCTTTAAAAAGATATTATATAAGTAATCAAAAAAAATCTTTTCTAGTAAAAGATAAAAAAAAAAAAAATTTTGAAAACTTCTCAAAAAAAAGATTTTAAAAAAATCAGTTTAATCTTAAATTTTTATGGACGAAAAACTTCACCAAAGGAAAAAGAGATTTTAAAGTTGTTAAGTCAAAATATCTTATCTCAAAAATTTGACTCTTTTAATTATTGTTTATTGGCAGAAGGAAAGATTGATGCAGTTATAGAGACTAACTTGAAATCTTATGATATAGTGGCTCTTGTGCCAATAATTGAAAAAGCAGGAGGATGTGTGACAAATTGGAAAAATCAATCTCCAATAAATGGAGGCAACATATTAGCAAGTTCAAATAAATATATACACAATAAGATTTTAAATATTTTAAAATAGGAAGAAATGATTTCAATTTTTTTAAATAGATTATTTAGAGCTATAAAAATAGATATCGATCTTTATGAAGAGGTAGAAAAAGATAAAACTGCAACTATACAAGCAGGTGTAGTTGTTGTTTTGTCCAGTTTAGCAGCTGGAATAGGTGCATCTCATTTGGGAGTTTCAAATTTTTTTGTAGCACCTCTACTATCTTTACTAAGCTGGTATGTTTGGGCTTATATAATATATCTTGTAGGTGTAAAATTATTTGCTGAACCCCAAACAGATAGTAATCACGGCGAACTTCTTAGGACAATTGGTTTTTCTAGCGCCCCAGGAATTATCAGAGTTTTTGGTTTTACCCCAGAGTTAATGACAGTTACTTTTGTGGGTTCAGCTTTTTGGATGTTAGCCTGTATGGTTGTGGCTGTAAAGTCGGCACTTGATTACAACAGCATGTGGAAGGCACTAGGCGTAGTTGTTGTGGCCTGGTTTGTTCAATTTATTTTTTTATTTATGATACTTATACTGTTTAAAGGTTTTTAAATAGGAAAAATTGTTTTTGATAATTTACAACTGTCACAAATTTTATAACCATGCATCATCAAATTTGCACGGACACTCTCGATAGCTGTTTTACATTCTTCACAAACATCATCTATCTCATCATGGGAAATATTTTTTTTATTATCATCTCTCATAATTTTGTTGGATTGGGTTGATTTTTATAAATTTTTTCTGGATCGAATTTTTTTTTCTTTTCTTCAAATTTCATTTCTACTTTTTCATTATCTTCTTTCACATTTAATGGAATTGATCTATAAAAACACGATTTATATCCTACATGACAGCTAGCTCCTTCACCAATGTCGACAGTCATCCAAATAGCATCTTGATCATCATCTATTCTCAATCCAATTACTTTTTGTTTAAAGCCACTAAACTCTCCTTTGTGCCACAACTTTTTTTTCGACCTACTCCAATAAAAAGCTTCTTTGGTAAGAATAGTTTTTTTTAGAGCCTCACTATTCATAAAACCATGCATCAAAACTTCTCCAGTTTTATAGTCAGTTGTAACTACCGGAATAAGACCTTTGTCGTCAAATTTTGGTGATAAAAATTTACCCTCTTCAACCTCAAAAATACTTTCTCTTTTTTTAAACATACGCGTAAAATAATGAAAAAAAGACAAAATAGCAATTTGCATTCGCTTATTATGTCCTATAAAAGAGTCAGAAATTATGAAATTAGTTAAAAATTTAGACAAAACACAAGCAAAAAAAGAAGTTTCTGATAAAGAAGCAGAGGAAGCGTTTAAAAAAATACTTTCTTGGATTGGCGAAGACCCTAACAGAGAAGGTCTAATAGATACTCCAAAAAGAGTTGTAAAAGCTTTCAAAGAATACTTTAAAGGCTACCATCAAAACGCAAGCGCTGATTTAGCAAAAACTTTTGGTGATGTTGAGGGTTACGATGATATGGTAGTAGAAAAAAACATTACTTTAGAAAGTCATTGCGAACATCACATGGCACCTATTATTGGTGTCGTGCATATTGCATACATTCCAAATAAAAAAGTAGTTGGTTTAAGCAAACTAGCTAGAACTGTGGAAGTTTTTTCAAAAAGGCTGCAAACACAAGAAAGGCTTACAATGCAAATAGCAAAAACTTTAATGACTTCTTTAGAAGCAAAAGGGGTAGCAGTAACAATTGATGCAGCACATCAGTGTATGACAATGAGGGGTATTAAAAAAGAAAAAGCCACTACAGTAACAAATTATTATTTGGGATCTTTCAAAGAAGATTTAAGTTATCAAAATAGATATTTACGATATATAGCAAAATAAATTAATGTCTGAGAAATTCAAAGCTGTTGTTATTGACAATCAAAATGAAAAGTTTTCAAGAGAAATAAAAGATATAAGCAAAAATGATTTAAAAGACGGAAACGTTTTAATTAAAATTGATTATTCAAGTTTAAATTATAAGGATGCATTAATTTTAAATAATGGGGGAAAAATAGTTAGAAAATTTCCTTTTGTTCCTGGTATAGACTTTTCAGGTAAAGTTGTTGAGAGTGAAGATAACAAATTTCAAAAAGATGATAATGTTATTCTAACAGGCTTCAGAGTGGGTGAGGCTTACTTTGGTGGATTTGCACAATACGCAAAGGTAGACTCAAATTTTTTAATCAAAACACCAAAAGGACTGGAAAATAAAAAATCTATGATGTTAGGAACTGCGGGCTTTACTGCCTTACTTTGTTCGTTTGCAGTTAAAGCAAAAGAAGAACTTTTATTAGGGGAAAAAGTAAAAGATGTTCTTGTAACAGGGGCTACCGGAGGAGTCGGAAGCATAGCAGTTATGATACTATCAAAAATGGGGTACGATGTGCATGCTGTAACGGGAAAAAAAGATAAAAACGATTATTTAAAAAATCTGGGCGCAAAAAATATTTTAGACAGAAAAGAATTTGAAGGAGAAAGCAAACTATTAGAAAAGGGAATTTGGGATGGTGTAGTTGATACAGTTGGTGGATCAGCGTTAACAAAGATTTTTGCTCAGACAAGGCCAGGCGGTATTGTAGCAGCTTGTGGAAATGCAGGTGGAATTAAAATTAACACTTCAGTTATGCCTTTTATAATTAGAGGAGTCAAATTATGGGGAATCGATTCTTCAGGTTCTTCAATTAAAAGAAGAGAATTTGTTTGGAACGAAGCTATCAAACTGATCGATTTTTCTAAACTTCAATCGTTTACTAAAGAATTATCCTTTAATGAGCTTTTAGAAACTTATCCAAAACTACTCAAAGGAGAGTTTTTTGGAAGAGCTATAGTAAATCCAAATAAATAATTTATAATTATACTTTAATGGACTGGGACAAATTAAAAATTTTTCATACTGTAGCTGAAGCAAGTAGTTTTACAAAAGCTTCAACAATTTTAAACTTAAGTCAGTCTGCAATAAGCAGACAAATTCAATCTTTAGAAAACGAGCTTAAAATTAAGCTTTTTGAACGTCATGCGAGAGGTCTGGTATTAACTGATAATGGAAAGTATTTACACAAAACCGCTCATGAAGTAATTACAAGACTCAAGGAAGTAGAAACAACTTTAAGTCAAGAAAAAGATAAATTGGGTGGAAAAATCACAGTTACAACAGTTGTAAGTTTTGGAACTACTTGGCTAACTCCTAGAATACAAGAATTTATGACACTTCATCCTGACATCGACATTGAATTAATATTTGATGACAGAGAGTTAGATCTTAGCACAAGACAAGCAGACATTGGAATTTGGATGAGAAGACCCAAGCAATTGAACTATATACAAAAAAAATTTGTTGATTTTCAATATCATATTTATGGATCAAATACTTATTTGGAAAAAAATGGTTACCCAAGAACAGAAAACGATCTTCAAAAACATAAATTTATAACTTACGGTCGAGGATTGCCATCTCCAGTTTTTAATCCAGACTGGGCTCTTAAACTTGGTATAAAAGATAATAAAAAAAAAAGAAAACCTGTTATGAAAGTTAATAGCGTATATGGATTACTTTTAGCAGTTCAAAGTGGTGTTGGTTTAGCCGCATTACCAGATTATATTGCTCACAATGTGCCTAATTTAACAAAGATTCTGCCTAATATCAAAGGTCCTCACACCGAAACTTATTTTGTTTACCCTGAGTCTCTAAAAAATGTTGCTAGAGTAAAAGCTTTTAGAAACTTTATTTTTAGCAAAATGCATGAATGGAAATTCTAAATGGAAATTTTTAATTTTATTATACCTTTTTTAATACTGATTTCAGTTGTAGTTTTTATTCATGAATTTGGACATTATTATTTTGCTAAAAAATATGGTGTAGGTGTTACTGATTTTTCAATTGGTTTTGGTAAAGAGTTATTTGGTTTCAATGATAAATCCGGCACAAGGTGGAAATTTTGCCTAATACCATTAGGTGGATATGTTAAATTTTTTGGAGACAGGAATGTTTTTAGTGAGTCTGAACAAAATGAGATACTAAAAAAATATAAAAAAGAAGACCTGTCAAAACTTTTTGTTTTAAAACCATTATTTCAAAGATCAGTTATTGTTGCAGCAGGGCCTTTAGCAAATTTCTTGTTAGCTATTTTAATTTTTTCTTTCATCTATATGTTTTCAGGAAAAGATTTTACTCCACCAGTCATCGAAGAAATTGAAATGAATAGCCCTGCTGATAAAGCCGGTCTAAAAAAAAATGATATAATTATTTCAATTGAAAATAATAAAGTAAAAAGCATACTTGATGTTCCTACTTATATAAATTCTTCAACGTCTGATAAAATAATTTTGGATGTTTCACGGAATGATCAAATCTTGAATTTTTTAATTTCTCCAAATATCATTTTAACAGAAGATAATTTCGGTAATAAGATTAAAAAAAAAATAATAGGTATAAAAATTGCCCCACTTAATAACGAAATTAATAAAGAGAAACTTGGACCTTCCAAAGCTTTGTTTTACGCTGTAACAGAAACTTGGTTTGTTACTAAAACATCATTAAAATTCATAGCTTCTTTATTTGTTGGGAAAGGTGACAGTTCACAACTCGGTGGCCCCATAAAAATTGCCAAAATTACTGGGCAAGTAGCAGAGTATGGTTTCGTAGCATTTTTGAGTATAATGGCCTATATATCTATTAGCTTAGGTTTAATAAATTTATTTCCAATTCCCCTCTTAGATGGAGGACACTTGATGTTTTATGGAATTGAGAAAGCTCTAGGTCGACCATTAAAACAAAAAACTCAAGAGTTTTTTTTTCGAATCGGTCTTTTTTTGTTATTTTCCCTAATGTTTTTTACTACTTTTAATGATTTAAAAGATATTGGCTTGTTTTAAGGCTTTTTAAACTATAAAAAACTCAATAAAATCAAGGTTTTTAGATATACAACATATTGTGTTAATATTTATTTTTATAACTAATAAAACTGTTGATTTTCCTCACCAATTGTTGAGATTAAACTTTAATAAAAGGGGCATAAAATGAATAAAAAACAACTAGTAGCAAAAATATCGTCCACATTGGGTCAAAGTAAGGCTGATGCAGAGAGAACTTTTGACTCAATAACTACGATTATCCTAGATGCTTTAAAGAACGATGACACTGTAAAAATAGCTGGATTTGGTACTTACAAAGTAGCAAAAAGAAAAGCTAGAGTAGGCAGAAATCCTAGAACAGGGGAGTCCATTCAAATCGCTGCATCTCAAAAGGTTAAGTTTTTACCTGCTAAAAGCTTAAAAGAAATGTTTAATAAATAAGCACTTTAAAATTAACAGCTCTTATCTAGAATAAGAGCTGTTAATTTACTTGCAATAATTGCATAGCTAAATTTCACACTTAGCAATTTATATAATCAATTGATAACAATAAAAGATTCCTCAATGGAGGAATTATGAAAAAATATTTATTCAAATCAGTTTTAAGTATAAGTGCTTTTTTACTTTTGATAGAGCCAAGTTTCGCTGAAACTACTATGTCTGAAGAAGGGCAGTATATATTTAATTCATTAGCTTTCTATATTGGCGGTGTCTTAGTAGCCTTCATGGCTGCAGGTTTCTGTATGTTAGAAAGTGGTTTAGTAACAACAAAAAGTGTTTCAACAATAGCAGCTAAAAATATTGGAAAGTTTGCTATAGCTTCAATAATCTTTTTTTTATTCGGTTATAATCTTGCTTACGGAATTTCAGAAGGAGGATACATCGGGTCATTTTCAATGTGGAAAGAAGGCTCAAAAATAGCCACAGGGTATTCTGATAGCTCAGACTGGTTTTTTCAAACAATGTTTGTTTGTGCAACAGTTTCAATTGTATCTGGAGCAGTAGCAGAGAGAATAAAAATTTGGCCATTTTTTGTTTTTGCAGTAATTATGGCAGGTTTTATTTATCCAATATCCATGGGATGGCAGTGGGGAGGCGGTTGGTTAGCTTCAGCTGGTTTTTCTGATTTTGCTGGTTCAACTTTAGTTCACGCTTGTGGTGGCGCAGCAGCGTTAGCAGGAGTGATAGTACTAGGAGCAAGAACTGGAAGATTTACATCTCAAGGAGGAAAAAGAGTAATGGTTCCATTCGCAGCATCTAGTATTCCGCTAACAACCCTTGGTACTTTTTTACTATGGTTTGGTTGGTTTGGTTTCAATGGATTTAGTCAACTTGCTATGGGAACTTTTGACGATGTAACTGCTATTAGCAAAATTGCAGTTAACACTCACCTGGCCGGTGCAGCAGGAACATTTGCTGGCGCGGTAGTAAGTCGTTTAATAGGTGGAAAAACTGATGTTATCATGATGTTAAATGGTGCATTGGCTGGTCTAGTAGCCATAACGGCAGAACCACTAACACCAAGTCCTATAGCAGCGATTTTTATTGGAGCGGCAGGTTCGATAATTATGTATTTTGGAACAAAAATGCTTGAAGGTTTTGGTCTCGATGATGTTGTTGGTGCTATCCCAGTTCATATGTTTGCTGGTATTTTTGGAACATTAGTTGTTCCTTTTACAAATAGCGAAACATCTTTTGGAACTCAGTTAGTTGGAACACTGTCAGTAGTAGTGTTTAGTTTTGTACTATCATACTTAGTATTCATCAGTATGAAATCAACTATTGGTCTAAGAATAAGCAGAGCAGCTGAAAAACTTGGAACTGACAAAGCCGAAATAGGTGTTGTTGCATACTCAATAAGAGATTAATAACCTCCCTCGTTAAACAGGTTATAATATTAAGGCCCGATGAAAGTGTCGGGCCTTTCTTATTAGAGTTAAAATTTAATTAACTTTATTTTCTTCCCAAATATTCTTCCATTTGATGTTTGGAGACAAACCAAAAACAGAATTTATATTTGCACAATGAAATGCTAATGAAGGTATTGGCGATAAGCACGGGTTCTTAGAATAAATTTCATGAAGAGGTTTTTCCCACGGATCTTCCCACGCAATTCCCATTTTTTTTAGATTATTAAAGTTTTGTAAAACAAGCTCCTTACTAATAAGAAATGTAACTAAACTTTCATCAACTAATCTCCAATGTTTGTTTTCTCCAAGATATATTTTTGTTTTATTAGCTTTTGTATACAAATAAGGATAATCAGAGGGGAGTAAAATTGGCTGAGTATTGAAAATAGTTGTAAATTTTTCATAAAAAAACATCATTTCAGTGATGGTTTCTAGTGAATGGATATAATCATCTTCTACAAAATAATATAAATCTGATTCTCCTTTTTTTGCTAGGAGGAGGGAGTTATAAAAATTTGCCATATTAGACATTTTAGCCTCAGAATACTTTCCTTTAATTTCTTTTTTGAAATTGTTTAAATTAATAATTTGTAATTTATTTTTAATATTAAATTTTCCCAATATCGATTTTAATTTATCAATATCGTTTTCTGGTGAGTTGCTATCTGTTACTATTATTTCAAAATCAACATCACTAAATTTTTTTTTTGCAAATTCTAAAGACTTTAAAATTGAATTTAGTGATCTGAAGGTATATTCACTTTTTTTCTCATTAAAGAGACGCTGTTTATTTTGATCCATAATTAATTCAGATGTACAGCTTCTAAAGATTATTTTTATAGATTTAATTTTATTTGTGATTTTTAACTCTCCAAGGGGAATATTAATAGCTTTCGTTCCTGGAATGCTTAAACTTTCATCAAGCACTTTTCCAACTGTTAGCACTTTGTAATTTGCTTGATCTATAATTTCAAATCCTAAAAAACGACAAATTTTTATGAAGATTTTTTTTAAGAAACTTTTACTATATGAATTAGTAATTTTTTTCATAGAAATTATAATTTTTCTCTATACTATACTGTAAATAATATGAATATAAAATCATCAAAAGATCTTGTTAACGAAGCAAACAAACATATTGAAAGTATAGACGCTAAAAAGATTAAACTTTTAAATGATGAAAATAAATGCATTTTAATTGATGTAAGAGATATTCGTGAGTTGTGGAAAGAGGGTACAATAAAACAATCTATCCATATACCAAGAGGGATGTTAGAATTTTGGCTGGATCCACAAAGTCCTTATTACAAGGCGGAAAAATTTAATGGAAATAAAAAAATGATTCTTTTCTGCGCGCTTGGTTTCAGATCAGCTTTAGCCACTCGGACATTAAAAGATATGGGTTTCAATAACGTTGCAAATGCAATAGGAGGATTTGAAGCGTTAAAAAATGAAGGCTTAGAAATTGAAAGAAAAGAAAAAAAATAATTTATTTTTTTAATTCATCAATTAAATATGGAATTCTATCTTGTCCCCAAAATATTTTGTTATTTATATGAAAAGTAGGTGCACCGAATATACCTTTTTCAAAAGCTTCATCAGTTTTTTTTTTTAATTGATTTTTAATATTTTGGCTTGAGCATCTTAGGGTAAAAGTTTTTGGATTTATGTTAAGATTCTTGAGCACTTTGTCAATAACAATTTGATCATTCATATTAAAGCCATCCATCCAAATTGAGTCAAAGATTTTATCTATATAATAATTCTTATAATCATCTTCCTCTGCTACCAAGACTCCTCTCATAAGGTTTACTGTTTTTATTGGAAAATAAGAATTAAATTTAAATCTAATATTATTTTTTTCGGCAATTAATTTACAATCTCTAATCATAAATTTTGCTTTTGAAGGAATAAAGGCAGGCGCTTTAATACCATGAAGATTGTGAAGTCCTCCTAAAAGAATAGGTTTGTATTTGATTTTTATAGGAGTTTTTTTTTCTATTTTCTTTAGTTTTTTGTGAGCTAAAAATGAATAAGGGCTTATAAAGTCAAAGTAAAAATCAAAAGATTTATTCATAAAAACTTATTTTTTTTGAGAAAAATATTCTAAAAAACCAATAAAAAATAATGCCAACGGGTCCAGAAAAATATGTTAGAAGCAGAGATACAATAGTAAATATTTTTGGAATAGCATATTTCAACGAGTCTCTCGCAATCCAAGATCCTGTAAACAAACTAATGGATAAAAAATGTAACCAAAATATAAGTAAAAATGACTCATTTGAGTAAACAGAGTAAAGACCTTCTAAACCAAAATACAATTCGAAAGAGTCAAAAACATTTTTTTGTAAAAAAATTTTATAACCAATAAAAATATAAGCTGACGCAAGTAAAAAAAAGGGAAGTATTGAGTGAACAAGAATTTTGGTTAAGTTATGACCAGGGATAAAAATTAACATTAACCAAAATGGAAGAACTCCCAAATTAGAAATTAAATAAATATTTTCAAGTGTGAAGAAATTTTCGAGGTTATTTATCATAAAAAATAATATAATATATTAAAATAATGAGTCTAATATCAAATAAAAAAAATTTTGAGGAATTAACTACAAATTTAAAGGATTTAGCTTATTCTTATCTTGAAAAATATAGCCCTTCTAAACAACAGCTAAAAATTTATCTTTTAAAAAAATATTTAACTAAATTCAGAGGTCAAGAAACAAAAAAAGATATTTCAAATTTAATTGATGAGATAATAATCAACTTGGAAAAAAAAAGATTAATTAATGATGAGCTTTACTCTGACTCAAAAACTAGAGTTCTATTAAGAAGAGGATATTCTATTAATAAGATTAATCTTACATTAAGAAACAAAGGTGTTGACACTATTTTTATTAAAAAAAGTTTAGAAAAAATTAAGAGTGGTAAAATTGATCCTGACTTTGTTTCAGCTATAAAGGTTTGTAAAAAAAGAAGAATCGGACCGTTAAGGCCTGACGCAAATAGAGATTTATTTTATAAAAAAGATATGGGTGTTTTAGCTAGAGCAGGGTTTAGTTTTGAAATTTCTAAAAAAGTTTTAAATTTAGAAATTGAAGAGTACAAAAAATTAATCAAAATTATTTGAATTACTTTTTTTTTCATTTTCTACAAGCTCATCTAGCTTCTTTTTTAATTTATTTTTTACAATAATGAAGAAAATCAAACCAATCAAAGCGACACTCGTAACAATTATAAGTATAGTCTTAATCATCTAGATTATTTGAACGTTTAATTAATAAGCTTAAATTTTTATAATTATGTTTTCCATACTTAAATGGAATGTTTTCTAATGTAGTCACCACGGCACCTGCATGAAAAGCAATAGCATGTCCTGCTGCATAATCCCATTCGTAAGCTCTTTCCTTTGCGGCATAAATATCAAACTCACCGTTTGCAATTACACAAAATTTATACGAACTTCTCATTTCTTTAAAAGACGTCATACCATTTTTTTTTAAAATAGATAAAATTTCTTGTGAAGGCTTTGAGGAACTTGTTACAGCAATAATTTCATTTTTTGGTGTTTTTTTCTTACAATTTAATTTTTCTTTTTTATTTTCGTCAATTAAATAACTTTCACCTAAGCCATAAGAATAAAACAACTTTTTCTTTCTTGGAGCACTTACTAAACCTAAAGCTGGTTCATAGTTTATAATTAATGCAGCATTCAAGGTGTATTCATCTTTTCCACTTATATAATCTTTTGTTCCATCAATTGGATCTATTAACCAAAAAGTTTTGAATTGATTTTTTTTATTTAAATTTACTGTTTCCTCAGAAATTATTGGTATTTGAGGAGTGAGTGTCTTAATTTTTTCAGTTATAATTTCATTTACTTTAATATCACCATTACTCACAGGAGAATTATCCTCTTTAATTTTTATATCTAATCCCTTTTTATAAATCTCAATGGAGGCCAGGGAAGCTTTATTAAATGTTTCTATTAAATTTTCAGCAATATTTTTTAAATTTAATTCACTCATTATTTTTACTAATTTTTTCTAAATTAATTATACTTGCATTAATGACTTTTTTACCTGAATTCTCAAAGTTTACAGTAACTTTATTTTTTACTATAGATTGTATTTGACCCACTCCCCAATCTCTCTTATTAGGATTTATAACAAAATCACCTGGTTCAAATTCAAAAAGCATAATGGAAAATCTTTATTTTTTGTATTATATAATAGACGATGATTAATTCACTGGGTATAAAAAAATCACCAAAAGACACAAAAGTTGTTGTGGCTATGTCTGGGGGAGTTGATTCTTCAGTAGTTGCAGGCATGATGAAAAATGAAGGTTATGACATAACCGGAATAACATTAAAATTATATAATGAAGCACAAAAGCCTAAAAACGGTAGACAATGTTGTGCGGGTCAAGATATCCTCGATGCCAAAAGGGTTTCCGAACAACTAAACATAAAACATAAGATTTTATATTATCAAAAAAAATTTAAATCTGAAGTAATCGATTCTTTCATTGATAGTTACGTTGCTGGTGAAACACCTATTCCATGTGTTCAGTGTAATCAAACTGTGAAATTTAGAGATTTGTTTAAATACGCAAAAGATCTAAGAGCTGACGCTTTAATAACTGGCCATTATGTTAGTCGAAAAAAAACTTATGAAAAAGCTGAAATGTATAGAGCAATAGATATTACGAGAGATCAAAGTTATTTTTTATTTAATACTTCGCAAGAACAACTTGAGTATCTTAGATTTCCTTTGGGAAATATTGAAAAAAAAGAGACAAGATCTATAGCCTCAAAATTAAAACTTAATGTCGCTGAAAAGCCAGACAGTCAAGATATTTGTTTTGTTCCAAATGGAAATTATAGCTCTGTTATAAAAAGATTTAGACCTGAGTCTTTTAAAGAAGGAAATATTTTAGATGTCGATGGCAAAGTTGTGGGAAAACATGAGGGCATAATTAACTTTACTATAGGACAAAGAAAAGGAATAGGAATAGCTCATAAAGAACCTTTGTACGTAATTAAAATTGATGCTGACAAAGGAACAATTACTGTTGGTTCAAAAGAATTTTTAAAAGTTGACAATTTAATACTTAAAAATTTAAATATTTTAGGATCCGAAAAGGATTTTACTAATGATATTTTTGTTAAAGTAAGGTCAACTGGAAAATTGTTAAAAGCTAAAGTTAATATTAAAAATAGCGAAGATTCTGCCAAAATAGAAATTTTAAATGGTGAACCTGGTATTTCTCCTGGACAAGCTTGTGTTTTCTATCAAAAAGACTTAGTTGGGGACAAAGTCCTAGGTGGAGGTTGGATATCAAAAACCTTCAATAAAAATTATCCCCATAGTTAACAACTTAAATTTATTCAGAAAGAATCAACTATATAGTGATTTAATTAATATTATCATTATGTTTTAATCTTATTAATTAAGAGGCAACTCTTAACTGGCCATTTAAGGAAAAACCGAGAGGTTCAAGCTTAAAGGGCAGAAAGGTCAACTGAGTAGCGCTAAAATGGTTGATCGGAACGGTTCGGCGGTAGCGCCTACAACGACGAACCAAAACTTCACGTTTCTATCCTGAAAAGGATAGAAGCTGTGAGTTTTTCGCTATTTTTTCCAAAAAAATCTTGAAAATAAATAAAATGTTATTACTCCAACGAAATAGTTCCATTCTAAAGCATGTTTAAAATGTGTATTTCCTTTTGTAATTAAAATAGGAAGACTAAATATTCCTACTGACGCAAGAACAATTACCAAAATAATTTTTAAAATTAAAACTTTTTTAAAGATTAAATTTTCTAATTTAGTTTTGAGTTTGTAAAAATGATGAACCAAAATCCCCTGAGCAATTATTTCAAATATAATAAAGAGCAAAAGCACTACTCTTCTAAAAAGCTTATAAATTTGAATATCGAATTTTACTCCAAGTAATATTGAATGAATAACCAAGAAAACTGCAGATAAAATTCCAAATGTTTTAAATTTATAGTTATATTTTGTTGAATTAAGATTATTTATTAGCTGATTATTGTTTTTCCAGTAAAAAAACAAAAACAAAGCAGTTAAAAACATTGCAGGTTTGAAAATCAAATATTGAGGAAATGTTCTAGATGCTCTACTTATTGATAAACTACCGTCTATATAAGGGATTGAAAAACCTGATCTGCCAATTTGATCAACAGAAAAAATAGTGTTCTCAAGAAATTCAGGATTTTGTGAAATTACTAAACATAAATTTATTGCTAACAAAGGAATAAGAAAAATCCACAAACTCAACATTCGGATTTGAGCAATTTCTTTCATATAGATAATATTTGATCTATTTTCTTTTGTTTCGTTTTCGAGCTCTTCTCTTTTTTGAGCCTATCTTTCTTCGGCCTCGATGCTTCTTCGGGTAACCCATTTTTTTCTCCTTATTTTTTGCACTTATTTGTTTAATATATATATAAACAGAACTATTATTTGATTATACTTATTTTATGAAAAAGTCCATAAACACGTTCTTAAAGCATGCAGGTCAGGATATTGTTAACAGATCAGCCAATCCAGCTATTGTAAGAGCATCAACAATTTTTTTTAAGTCAGTTCAAGAATTGAGAAGTCATCAGAAAAAAATCAATAAAAACAAAGCAGTAGCCTTTTACGATTATGGGAGACAAGGTTCACAAACAACAATTTTTTTGCAAAAAATTCTCAAAGAGTTAGAGGAAGCTCACTATGTTTTTTTAA